>ERZ1026780.1610-NODE-1610-length-14605-cov-13.262131_pt1 | contig 14605 bp, 16 predicted proteins | sample MGYA00380126_ERZ1026780 | MGnify/ENA primary metagenome ERZ1026780 (study PRJEB33269, sample SAMEA4719762) | human gut metagenome | biome: human-associated habitat; feature: organic feature; material: feces | place: Cameroon | collected 2013-10 ... | reverse complement strand
AGCACTTGGATTTGGATTCGCATCTTGTTCTGATGATGATGACGGCGGTTCAGGCTCATCAGCGTTGGCAGCGTTTACTTATACTAAAATTGCGGGAGGACAAATAAAAACAATTTATTTCTATGCAGATAATACCTGGGTAAGAGAAACTGTATTCCCTCAGGTGAATAATTATACAGAAAAAAACATGAGCGGAACGTACAAGCTTGCTTCTGGAGATTTTACAAACGGAAAACTGGATTTTACAGTTACAGAGAAAGATAGAAAAAAACTCGGCTGGAAGGAAGTTTCTTTGGAAATCAACAACGGCGTATTCTACCTTGATGTACATGAATCCTCACCTATAGTTGAAGTAAATGATGAAAATCTTGATAAATATGTAAAACAGTAGTCCTGCGGTTTAATCCGGTAAAATACGGACTTTTATAAAGGCTTCCTGTTTTTTTTTGCGGGAAGCCTTTTTTATGTGAAAACGATTTAGGGAAAAACAAAAGCAGTACGCTTATATTCAAAACAAGGAAACAGATTCCACCTGCGGAATTACGGCGCTTTCAAACACAGAATTTGTCGTAATTGAACGCGACGGAAAATTTTCCGGCGAAAAAGAAGCACATAAGTATCTTTTCAAAATTGACCTTAAAGACTCGACGGACATAACAGGAGAAAATCCTGAATCGAAAGAAGGACTTCTAATAAACGGAAAAACTCTTGAGCAGTGCACAACAGAAGAGATTGAGGCCGCTGGAATTAAGCCTGTAAAAAAAGAATTCCTTGTTGACCTTGTGGAATATCTTCCGAACAAATATCCGAACGACAAGCTTGAAGGCCTTTGGATTTTGGACAGCAATACAATCGCCGTGGCAAACGACAACGACTTTGCAATAAATGTTGAAAACAACCAGCTTGTGCAGAAAAAACTCCCAGGAACAGACAGAATTGATAACGATGTGATTTACGTAATAAAACTTCCAAGGAGCTTGAGGTAAGGCTTTTAGAAAGATATTTGCTCTGAACGCAGGCTACTTGGTTTTGCAGAAACCGAGCTTGGGGCTGGAGATGACATAAAATGGTAATATACCTAGTCCGTTGGGGAAAAATAGTTACTTTATTCGGGGAACTTAGTGTTAAAGCCTTTCCGTGTATTCGCAGTATGGATAGTTTGTGCAGCCGATGAACCAGTGCTTGTTTTTCTTGCCTTTTCTTTTTATTAGAAATCCGCCGCACGCAGGACATTTTTTTGAATTTGATAAAACTGTCACGTCATGAACAGAATATTTGCATCTTGGAAAATTTGAGCAGCCGACAAAAGATTTTCCGTTATGCTCAACTTTTAAAAGATTTCCAGTTTTGCAAAGCGGACATTTTTCCTGACCTTCGTTTGCAGTCTGTCTGACAGAAATAAAGCATACTGACTTTGAAGCTGTAACTTCCTTGAAAAACGGGGAAGGATTTCTGTTGTCTGTAAGAATGAACGTCCTGTTTTTCGTGCGGGTAATGGCAACATAAAAAAGGCGGCGTTCTTCAGCAAATTTAAAGTCTTCCGCATTTGTAAGAACAAGATTCAAAACTTTGTCATCTGCAATTTGGTTCGGAAATCCAAGTTTGTCATTCTTAAAATTCAAGAGAATCACATTGTCAGCCTCAAGTCCTTTTGATTTATGGACTGACATAAAATCAATCTGAAGTTCGGGAATTGGAATATACTCAAGTTTTTGTTTTCTGTTCTGATAACAATTTTTAAAAAGTCCGGTTTTCTTTGCAATTTCCAAATCATAGTTTGTGCGTCCCAAAAGCAAAACAGAAGAATTTACGCCAAAATCCAAGACAATCTTATTTATCATCTGCTGCAAAGATTTTCTTGGATCATCGTCGAAGCCCCAGAAAACAAGCGGATAATCAAGAGTTTTATCTGAACGCAAATTCTTTTTCAGCTGCATGGGATTTTTTAGAACAAAAGTTGAAGCCTCATCTATCAGCTGCTGGGAATTTCGGTAAGTTTTTTCAATCCGCAAAATTTTCGTATACCCAAAAGATTTTTCAAAATCAGTGAACAAAGAAATGTCGCTTCCGGCAAAACGGTAAATTGATTGCCAGTCATCGCCCACGCAAAAGAATTTCGCTCCGGTTCTGTCCGCAATCGCCTTTAAAAAATTGAACCTTGACTTTGAAATATCCTGATATTCATCAACAATTACATATTTATATGGAAGAATATCGCAGTCATTTGAAACCAAGGTAGCCGCATCATTTATCATGTCAGAAAAATCAATCGCATTATTTTTAGAAAGATAATTCCGATATTCTGCCAAAAGAATTTTTATTATATCAAGGAAAAGATTTGTCCGCTCGCAGAGGAATTCATTTTTTTCTTCCGAAAGATATTTTTGCCGCAAATTTTCAATTTCTTCTATTTTGTAATTGTTCGACTTAAAGAGAGTTATAAAAGTGCAGCAGAGTTTTATAAATTCGCTAAAATACTTGTTGCTTTTGCTTGCGTAAACAGTGTTAAAAATATCAGTAAAATCACGTGGCTTAAATTCAACATTATTTTCAACAAGAAGCTTCTCAAGTTTTTTTAGAAGAATTCCTTCCGAGCTGTAATACGAATAAGTTTCAATCAGCTTTGTACCGTTTTCCTTATGAAAATCTCGCTTCCATAAAATTCCGTCAAGATACTTTTTTTCTTCAACAGGAGAAAGCCAAGGAACTGTAAAATCTTTTGAAATGCCAAAATGCTCCAGATAAATGTCGTAATCACAAAGATAAAAATCCGGTCTGTATGATTTTCGTTTCGGGTCGTCGCTTTCAAACGGATAAAGTTTTTCGTATTCATATCTGATTCCGTGCATAAAAAGGAAATTGGCGATTTTTGTTTCCTCAACGCTTTTTACCTGCTCATTGTTCAGCGTTCTTAATGCCTTTAGTTTTTCTGCTCCAGTTTCACGGACGTATTTTTCCCGGTCGTATTTTGACTTTAAGGTTTCAAAGTCGAAAGTTTTTTCTGCTTCATATAATTCTCCAAGAGAAGAATAGTTTTCTATATTTTCAGGAATTTCCAGAAAGTACGCAAAGTATTCGGTAAGATTTTTTATAAGCTCAGGATAATTTAAAAGCTCGTTCTCAAAAAAATTATTGATAAAATCCCCAAGAACATTTTCATCGGAAACTTCCGGCCGCCTACCGTTTGCGTTTTTTATTATCTCAAGTCCAAGCCTGTGAAAAGTCGTTGCCTGTGCATTTATTCCAAGTTTTTCCTGAATCCGTTCAGTCATTTCCTGCGCGGATTTTTTTGTGAACGAAACAAGAAGAATTTCATCCGGATTTATATTTTTCACTTCGCAAAGATATTTTACTTTTGCCGCAATCGTAAGCGTTTTTCCGCTTCCTGCACCGGCTAAAACTAAAATTCTATCCTCATCAGTGATAACCGCCGTCCGCTGCTGAAAATCCAGATTCTTACCGTCAACATTTGAAAATAGCGCATCATATTTTAAAGATTCATTTTGAATGAACTGCTCATTTGCATTTTCAAAATAATCGTGCAAAGAATCATAAACCGTTTTGAAACGCTCAATTTCCGAGAATTTCTCATCTTCATCACGAGCTTCTGTCTGATTCGCCTCAAGAAAAAGAAATTGCCATTTTTTTATAAACTGAAGCTTTGCGGAATGGGAAACATAATTTTCCGTAAGTTTGAATAATCCATTGAAAAATTCCGATATTTTTTGAGCAAGATTTTTGATTTTTTCTTTACGTTTTATTTCACCATTTGACCGCAAAATAATCTTTTGAAGATTTTTAAAAGTCTCCTTGAACTTGCTGATTTCTGCAAACGCCGCATTTTTCTTAGGAATTCTGTATCGGCCAATTTCAGAATAAAGTTCCTGCCATTTTGCGATGAACTCTTCTTCCTGTTCTTTTGTTATAAACTGATTTAATAAAAAACCAAGTTCTGCGAAAAATTCTTCTATCTGCTCCTGAAACAAACTGATTTTCTGAAGAAATTTTCTTGCCGACTTTCTTCTATAAATAAGAAGAATTATAAGAGAAAAAAATATTACAACTACGACAGAAATTATAATGCAAACCGTCATTATTTATATTATATCATCGTTCAAGGAAAGGTTTCTAGGAAATGTGTAGAGGAAGCCATATTATAGGACAGGATCAGTCATTTTTGCATGCCCTTTTTTTGAATCCAGTTTTTTATGTCATCTTTTGAAAGTGATGAGTCGGCAACTTTTAGTCCAAAGTCTATGAGTTCTTTTTGAGTATATGAAAGTTTCACATTGTTTAGTGCCAAAAATACAAGCATGATATGAACACCAATTCTTTTATTACCGTCTAAAAATGGATGATTTTTTATAATTGAAAAAGATAACTGTGCTGCTTTGCCTGAAAGCTCAGGATAAAGTTCTTTTAAATCAAAAGTTTGAAAAGGCGAATTTAAGGCAGAGTCTAAAAGATTTTCATCGCGCATACCATCAATTCCGCCTGTTTCTTTTATTAGAGAGCTGTGAATTTTTAAAACTTGTTCTTTTGAAATTAAAATCATTTTGCAAGTTCTCTGTACGCTTCAAGATTTTGTTTTATAAGGGCATCTGAAATTTTCTGCACTTCATCATCAGAAGCAAAAGTGCATGCAGGATTTTTTTCTTCATCAAGGACTGTAATTATAACTTTTTTGCCATTGAATTTTTCAAGAGAATTATCTGATGCAAGAACAACATTTTCCTGAACATAGCCGGTTGTTGCAAACATAAACGCCTCCAATTTGAAGTGAAACAATTCTTAGGATTATATCATATTTTTTGAATTCCTGTTAATTTTTAATTGACAGAAAGGGATTTTTAACAGGTGATAAAACTTTTTGTTGTTTAGGAATTGTTTTTTGATTAAATCAAGTTGTAAAATTTCAATGCCGCTTTCAGTTTTTCAGCACATAATCAATTGCTTTGTCTATTTCAGAAAGCGCGTTTTTCGGGAGACTTGAAATCTTTTCTTCAAGTCTGAATTTGTCAACAGTAATGATTTGGTGGACTAGAGCGACAGAATCTTTTGGCAGGCTGGAAACTGTTTTAGGAAGAAAAACATTGCCTTTTTTGTCCGCGTGGACTGTGTTTGATGTAAGCGGAACAACAACGGTTGTGTTTAGGTTGTTCAAGTTTTCTTTGTCCGACTGAACTATGACAACAGGTCTTCGGTATCCCGGCTCGCTTCCGAACGGCACTCCGAAATCAAGCATAAAAATATCACCACGTGTCATTTTTTAGTTCCTCCCATACAGTTTGAAGGCTCGCCTCCCGCATTTTCTGCATGGATTTTTCCTCTCTGAGATTTGTTTCAGCCTCTTCTGCCTTTTTTGTCAGATAGCCAAGATAATCCACAAGCGAGTCGTAGTATTCTTTAGGAAGAGCTTTTATCTGTTTTTCAAGAACTTCATAGGGCATTTTTGATTCCTCCTTGCTATAAATATAGCACAGTTTTAACTGTTTTGCGACAGATTTTATACAATGCAGGGCATGGGCAGAAATAAAGTAATCTGCTATTTTCGGGCGTGTCCGCCTCAAACTTGAGTTTTCGGCGGTCGGGCTGTTCAGGGTTTCGCTATCGCTCCAGCCTCCTCACTTCGTTGCGGCCGCTTACCATCCCTCACGCAACAAAGCCAACTTGTCATTAGCGGGGATACTTCTCTGTCATTGTCGGGCTTGACCCGGTTTATATACATTTCTGCATTTGAGTGACTTTTACGGTGATATTTTTGCCGTTTAGTGTGATGTTTTTATTGTTTACAGTGACGTTTTCTCGTACTTTTTTATCTTTCCACCCCAAAAAACGTGTTTGCGTACAGCGGCATTTTTGGCATTGAATCTTTACCGTAAAATCTTCCAGCTGCCGTTCTTGTCCGCGCCGAGACGCTGAATAATTTTTTCCTGCTGAAGTTTTTTCATGTTGCGGTTTACGGTTTCCCGTGCGATGTTCAATTTTGATGCGATTTCATTTTGCGTTATACATGGGTTTTCTTTTATCAGGTTCAGTATATCTTTTTGTGTTTGCGTGAGTTTTACAGTGATATTTTTATTGTTTACAGAGATATTTTCGCTGTTTACAGTGACATTTCGTGTGACATTTTTGTCATTTATAGAGACTTTTTTAACGTTTCGAGTGTCATTTTCATTATTTGCTGTGACTTTTCCGTAGTTTGCAGTGACGTTTTTGTCATTTTCTTTGATTTCCAGGAAATCTTTTGCCCTGATGTGGAGAAATCTGTTTTTCAGTTCGTTGTGTTCTCCGAGCAGGAGATTCCGGAAGAATTTTTCAAGGAATTCCGGATTTTCATGGATTCCTTTCTGAAGGTTGTTGTAGTTTGCACGGACGAGAGCATTCCGGAAATACCAGGAATTTTCCGCGAATATTCTGTTGTCCGCATTGAATCCGAGCGAGCGCAGATATTTTATCATGAAAACCGCGGTTGTCCTTGTGTTTCCTTCTCCGAAAGCGTGAATCTGCCAAAGACGGGATACAAAGAAAGTTATGTGCTTTACGGTTTCTTCCAGCGTGAGATTTTTATAGCTGAAATGCCTTTCCTGCTCAAAATCGTAGTCGAGCGCGGCTTTAAGCTCAAATGCGGCTCCGTACATTACGGAATCACCGTCCAGAACCCATTCTTTTTTTGAGATGTCGTAGTCCCGGATTTTTCCCGCAAATTTGAATATTCCGGCAAAAAGTCTTCCGTGAAGCGCAATCAGGTAAGACGGAGAAAAGTTAAACGATTTTTCACTTAAAATCTGCGCGATTCTTGAGGAAACTTTGTCGGCTTCTTCTGTGCGTTCGTCGTTTCCTGAACGGTCTGTTTTTAATTCATAATAGCTGTCAATTATGGATGTCGCTTCTGCAACCGAAATTTCGCCGTCGATGTTGCGTTTCGCAGTCTCAAAAAGATATTTTGAGGGTGTTAAACCGTCCACCTGCTGCAGACCGATTGCCGTAGTCCAGGCATAAGTCTTTTCCTTTTTTGCAGGCTCTGAGTTGCGGATATATTCTTCAAAATCAAGCTCGTAAGGCGATTTTTTCTTGGCCATATTTGGAAAGTCCTAATTTTAGTTTTTTTATAAGTTTCCAAGCAGCAGGTTAACAACGCTTTCTTGGCGTCTCTTTAGATTGTCCATTTTCCATTCTTTATTTTCTTGAAACAGTTTTATCATGCTTGGAAATGTTTCTATATTTTTCTTGAAGTAATTTTCATATTTTTTCTCATAATCAAGATTTCCTTGAGATGAATTTTTTCTTCTGGAAATTAAAGTGAGATTTCCGATTTTGTCTGCCCATTCTTCTCTTTCTTCATCTGTAAAATCCTTTTTCCATTGGCTATTTTCAGTCGGGGTTTGAGGAAGAATATGTTCTATTGAAATTGTCTCTCGCGGATTGTATTGCTCTTCCGGACTATTCAATAAGACATCGGTTTTTATTAATAAATATCGTGCATATTTTCGACCGTAAATATTTCCAGTTATAACTGTTTCAAAACTTGTTTTGTCAAAATCAAATACATTTGAATTCAAAATGTCTTGATAGTCTGATTTTTCATCAATGCATTTTTGAATTTCATTCATATTTGCAATACGCATTGACGGAACGATTCCTATAATCCAATCGGCGGAGAGTTTGTTGTCGAGTTTTTTTAGAAAGCCTAAAAATCCTTCATATTTAAATTTTTTGAAATACATTAAAACAGGAGCTTTCCAATAATCAGTTACAAAACCTTTGTTCATCAAAGTAAGATAATTGGAAATTTCATAAGATTTTGTTTCGTCATAGTGTGTTTTATCAAAAATCGCTTGATATTGAAGAAAATAATCTTTTATAAATTCAAAAGTATTTTCTCCGCGTTCTAAAAGGGCTGTGCAAGATTCCCATTGCTTTGTTGTCCTGTTCCAGCGTTTTTCTGAATAAACATTGTCGTTGAATTCTTTGATAAGCGAATAATCGGCTTTTCGTTTTACTAGAATTGTTCTTATTTGGGAAAGAAAATTGTCAAAATCATCTCCAAAATATGACTGCATTCTTTCCCATTCAGCCGCCCATTCTTGCTGTTTTTTTTCATTTTCAACAGCTTTCAGGTTGTCTGCTTTTAAAATGTCGCTGTTTGTAAGTTTCAAGCCTGTATTATTCATTACTGTAAAGAGCTGAAAAGCGTCATCTAAATTTTCCGTGGCAATGTAAACAAGCAGAACATTGTTTAGGAGATATTTGAAAATATCGCCAAGAATTGAAATGTTTTCTGAAAAGAAGTTTCTTGCAACTAAAACTGTATTTGAAATATGTCTGATAGATGTATTTACGGATTTGCTTTCTGCGTTTCTTTTGAAGTCTTCTTCGTTTACTGTTGTGCTTCCATTTTCTTTAATATGAGAATCTACAAAATCCTTTACATCTTTGCGGATTTCGAAGATTATTCGTTGTAGTTCAGGAATTCCCTCAAAAGGATTTGCTTTTTGATAGATTAGTTTTTCACAAGTCGAAAGAATGTTTGCATAAGCGGTCGGTTCGAATTTGCCTTTGTTTTGAATTACAATGTCTCTTATTGAAGCGATAACTAAAAATATCGTTGTAATTCGCTGCTGTCCGTCGAGCAGTTCACATTCCTGATATGAAACGCCGTCTATTTCTTTTTCTGACTTTCTATAAACTATCGAACCTAAAAAATATTGCTCTTCTTTTCGCTCATAAGCATTTTTTATGCAGTCCAAAAGTTCTTCTACCTGTTCTGTTTCCCAAACATAAGGTCGCTGATAGTTTGGAATATTGTACCAGTTCTCAAAAATCTTCTTTATTAGGGCTTTGTCGCAGTCAATTTTTGTTTTCATAAATAGTTCCTATGCCTAATTATATTACACAACCCCTTATCTTTCCACCGTAAAAAACGTGTTCGCTAGAAAACTCTCACCTTTCCATTCCAAACAAAAAGCAGCCTTCCTCATGCGAAAAAATCACGCCGATTGCCTGCAAGAATGAGTAGACAATCGTGCTGCCCATGAATTTCATTCCGCGTTTTTTTAGTTCCGCGGAGATTGCGTCTGAAAGGCCGTTCGTTGACTTGCCTGTTTCGTGAATTATTTTTATGGCGGAAAGAGCGGCTTTCTCCGCAATGTTCTCTGCATTTTCCGTGCCGCGGCTTTCTGCACAGGCGTTTTTACACAAATATTCGTCCAGAAACTTTCTTATAAAATTAAAGAAACTTCCGTACTCAAGGCAAAGCGCCCTGAAAATTCTTGCGTTTGAAATGCTTGCCTTTATTTTCAAGCGGTTTCTAACGATTTTGGGATTCGCCAAAAGCTCAGCGATTTTTTCTTCGCCGTAGCCGCACACTTTTTCAAGGTCGAACCCATCGTATGCATAACGGAAATCGTTACGCTTGTTCAAGATACATTCCCAGGAAAGCCCGGCCTGAAAACTTTCGAGCGTCAGCATTTCAAAAAGATATTTGTCGTCCGTGCTTTTTTCAGAAAATTTTCCCCATTCATTGTCGTGGTAGGCGACATATTCTGGATTTTTCAGGTTGCACCACTTGCAGCGCGGAAGATTCTTGTCAAAAACTTTTTCCGGCACGAAGTTTCCGGGCGTCATTTCCAACCTTCCCAGATTTTCACTTCAAGACCGCAGGTGGCGGCGTTTTTTCCGTTGCGGCAAACCGGAAGTTTCAGAAGAAGCTGATTTTCAAAAAGTTTTTCTTCCTTGTCAGAATCATCAAGATACGCGAACGATGCGTAATCCTTTGAGTTTTTGTCCGCCAAAAGCTCAACCGCCTCTGCCCTGGAGCCGGCCAAACGCGAAACCGATTCCACTACGCTTTCAAATTCGCCGCGGCTCATCTCTTTTTCCTTTAAATCCACAAACTGAAAAGGAATCCGCCGCTCCTTGAACCACATCTGCGCCTTTTTTGTGTCAAAATTTTTTGTTGTTCCAAAAATCTGAATCATGCGGTCATTATAGCAAAAATCCGGGATTTTGACTAAAAAAATTGACAGGCATCTCTAAACTTTATTAATATGAGCATAAATGGAAAAAACAAAAATCCTTACCGAACGCCTTATAATCCGCAATTATGAAGAAAAATATCTGGCTATAAATGAACAAGAGTTTTTTGAACCTGAGATTTATGCTGGATTGCATTTGACTGTCTCAGGTTTATTTAAATTTCCTGCTGAATGATCCGGCCGTTTTCTTTTTCGGATTTATAAATATCATAAACATAAGCGGAACTTTCAAGATACAAGCCTGTTTCAACATTGTTCAGCTTTGAAAAAGTTTCTGATGTGTAAAGCCGTTGCATTGCCTCAAGAACCGGAACTTTGAAATCTTCCATTATAAAAGAAACGATGTCATCCGTGATATATTCAATCAGCTGTTCCTGCCTAGACATTTTCAACTCCAGTTTTTAAAAGATATGACAACGCTTTTTCAGTATGAAACGAATACTGGTCTGTCAATTTCTTGAATTCCATTTCATTTACCAAGGTTTCAACAGAAATAAGCCCGTCAGAAAACTGCCTGAAAAGCAGAATTTGAACCGTGATAAAGCGTCATTGAATCTTGCCTCCGTTTTTCTGGCAAATCTGAGTCATATCAGAAACCGCGGCATCAAAAGAAAGCGTATGCTCAACATCATAAAATTCCGTAAGAAAATCCAATGCCTTGTGCTCCAGCAGATACAAAAATGCCTGAGTTTTTGAAAGCGACTTAGCACGCGCAAATTCATTCACACATGCGACCGTATATCGGATTTGGTTTTGTTCTTGATTTGACATAAGCAGATTCCTACAGAAAAATTATAACACACTTTGTGGTATAATAGAATGATTTGTAAATATAGTTACTTTATTCTTATGATTTTCTGGATAACAAATTAAAACATTTTTCAATTTGCTTAAAAATCTTCGTCATCCCAATCATCATCATCCCAGTCTTGAGTATCGTGTAATGCTTTTCTTTGTGCTTCTCGTATTTCAAAGGATGAATTTGCAGCTTCTGCAAACAATGACAGGCATATAGGACAAATAAAAATCTTTTTCTTGAAACTAAATCCAAGCTGTTGGTAATAAAATGACAGTTTATTAGGTTCATTTTCTATCACATTTTTATTTGAAGAATAAAATCTGTCGTAAGATTCAGGCTCTCGTCCTAATTTTGAAAATTCATCATAAAGGAAATACGGTGTAATTTCTTTTTCAATAAAAAATGTAGTTATATTTTCAAGAGCCTCTTTTTTTTCTAAAAGCTGTTTTTCCTTGCTTTCATTTTGTGATAATTCACGGGAATACCTTGAATCAACAGGTTCTTGCAAAAATTTTCCCATTACATCCGAAACAGTTTTCAGATTCGAAGTACATCCCCAAGTCCAATATTTTGAAAAATAATCAATTAATATCTCTAAAGCTGGCTCAAGTTTTATAAAACTATCCTTGTTTTCCAAAACAGCATTTAAAGTCATTGTCAAATATTCTGATTTTATTCTTCTTACGTTTTCTTTTAGCTTATCCGAAAAGCCAAGTTTTTCTTTTGTAACATCAACAATTTTTGATTTAAAATCTGCACAGTCATTCAGCTCTTTTTTAATATTTTCCAGCAGGCCTTCTTTTTGTTTTAGAAAAAAATCTTCTGAATTTTTACAAATCCAACAAATTCTACTCATATTATTCTCCTGCAAAATGACTTATCTGCACCATTTGCAAATCTTTGAAATATACCAGTCCAAATATAAAGGAATGAATTTTTCGGAATATTCCAAGGATTTTCTTATTTCGTTTTCGATAGGTTCATTGCCATCAAATTCAGGTAAATAATAAATCTCTTCAGGACGACCATAATATTCCGTAATTGTAACCTCAGGTTTATTCAGTCGCCACTCAATAAACCGATTAAACCTTATAATTAAATCAGAACAAAGACAATTCAAATTTTGCAGCAATAAATCAGGAGGCAAATCCTTTTCCAAAGAAGCTAATTTCTTAAATGGTTCAAAATCAAGACTAATAAACATTCCTGGACATAATATTACAAACAGATAAAAAACCAGCACAGAAGGGCAATCCTTTATTTTTTTATGTTGTATGCACATCAATAAAGTAATCAAGTCTGTTTTATGAATTGGAGTGGGCTTGCTGTTAGTCATGGAATCATTTCCAAGAATATTATTGCAAGTAGATTTTGAGACACTTAAAATATTCATCAAGTCTATTGCACGCCAATCACATAGCTGCATGATTTCGTTTAAGTGTTCCTGAAACTGCCGAGATGGATTCAAAAATATGTAGTCATCATCTGTAAAATGGTCATCTTCATAAATTATATCATCGAATTTATTCATATTATAAATATATAAATTATATTATATATTGTCAATTATATTATATTTTAACTTTTCAGTATAAAAGCGCTCTTAAACATCGATTTGCTATATATATATTCGACAAACTTGTTCAATTCACTCATCTACTTCTTTGCTTCGGTTTTTGCAAGCTCCTGTTTGTGCCTATTATAAGGAATAATACCCTTGTCGATAAATAAATCATCATTTAAACGATACCGAACTTGAATTTTTGCCAATATCATTTCCATATTAACTTTTTTCGAGAGGTAATTTATGAGAATGGTGAAAAAGGCGGCTTATTTGGCATGGCTCTTGTTGGCGGGAGCTTTGTTCGGGATGATTATGGCGGGGTGTCAGAACAACGATTCTGGTTCAGAAGATTCGGAAATCGAAGCAGATGATGAATTTTTCGGCGAATATGTGGATGATGAGCTTGGAATTGTATATGTTCTAAATGAAAATGGAACATATTCTATAAAACAAGGCGATTATTTACTTGAAAGCGGAGATTTGGAACTTTCTGATGATGATAGCAGTCGTGCTATAAAGAGAAGAGGTGGTCATAAAAACGCAACACATAAAGCGAAAAAGTCTGGTGGTGCAAAAGCTGGCACAAAGAAACCATCTGCTTCAAAGAGTTCGGTAACTAAGAGTTCTTCTGGAAATACAAACATTGGAAACACATCTTTTAGCAAGACAGGAACTTCTAGTTCATCTAAAAAGACAAATCAAGTAATTTATGTGCAGAGTGAATGGTACAGCAACAATAGTGAGAAAAATGTAGTTCCTATTGTAAGATATTATGACAATGCAGATCCTTACACAACAAAACAAATAGTTTCAGGGTCTCCAACAGGAAGAACAATACGCTATTCAGGAAGTACAAAATACAAATGGTACAAATTTACAATAAAAAAGTCTGAAAAAATTTCTGGTCATGTATATAGAAATGATAAATATTTTGCTTATATTTCCGAAACCTCTGAACGTGTAATCTCAATCGATGCAAACGGAAATCTTTCTTATTCAAAACCTGCCGGTGTACGTTCCGCAAGCACAGAAGAATCTGAATACAATGGAAATGACTATTTGTGGTATGTTCAAGGAAACTTTACGGCAGATACTTCAAAACAATGGCAAGCACTTAACGGCTACAATAACATGAAAGAAATTGCAGAAGGTGTTTTCCAAGCAACTTTGTATCTTCCAAAAAATATTTACGGCTTTAAAATTATGACTGAAGATAGTGCCCATGATTATTCTATGGCTCTAGATTATCAAGGACTTGTTCCAAAGAATAAATGGTTCAAAGTTGTTGAAAGTTGGTCTCATGATTGGTATTCAAAAAATGCAGCAATTTCTACTGGTGGCGGCTTATATACTTTCACGCTTGACCTGTCCGATGAAACTCCTATGTTGTGTATTTCTACAGATGAGGAAAAAGACTCTTCAGAAGATGATGCTGATCTTTATGTAGTTGGAAATTTCGATGATATAAACTGGAAATTCACTGATGAAGGAGTGATGGAAAAAATAATCGGTACAATTGGCAAATTCAAAACAAAAAATCCAATCAAGGTTTCAAAAGAGGGACAATATGAATTTAAAATTACCGATAAAGCTTGGGGCGGAATTTTTGATGAATATTGGTACAACGAATACGGTGAAGATTTAGTTGGCAATTGGGTTCAAATTGGCAGCACCTACAAAATAAAAGGATGGGGCTTCAATACTAATATAAAACAATATCTAGAAGCCGGTGAATACGATTTTTATCTTGATACTTACAATAGTAGAATAAAGATTGAAAAAGTAAATTAAGAAGAAGAGGAAAATCTTATTTGCAAGCAAGGAGTATTATTATGAAAAAGATAATTTTAGGAACTTTGGTTTTGGTAACCATTGGAATGGGTTTTGGATTTGCAGAGACAAAAAAAAGCAGTCAATACTACGATGGTTATAACCAGGCATCAAAAGATTATTCAAAAGGCAACGGTTACAATCCTGATTATTGTGATAAGCAGAGTTATTCCGAAAAAAGCACTTATAACTGCACACAAGGTTACCAAGACAGTTGGAAAAGAAACAGTGAAGTTGCACCAAGAACTCCAAAAGAAAATTCCAGCAAAGAATAATTTTTTGCATTAAAACAATTTTCCAAATCCCTAGCCTTAAAAAATCAAGTCTAGGGATTTTATAAATTTTAGTATAAAATAATTTTTCGTAAATTTTAGT
>ERZ1026780.1606-NODE-1606-length-14618-cov-11.138570_pt1 | contig 14618 bp, 11 predicted proteins | sample MGYA00380126_ERZ1026780 | MGnify/ENA primary metagenome ERZ1026780 (study PRJEB33269, sample SAMEA4719762) | human gut metagenome | biome: human-associated habitat; feature: organic feature; material: feces | place: Cameroon | collected 2013-10 ... | reverse complement strand
ATTATGATTCTAATTTTGAGCAGGCTTTGAAATCAGATTTGGAAAAAAACGCAGTTTTTTATGATAAAAAAATATTTGAATTTGATACTTACGAAGAGTTTGCAAAAAATTTGAGAAAATTCAATAGAAAAAGTATTGTGATTTATATTCCAAAAAATTCGTCAATAAGAAATCACTTGAAAGAAGTTATATACAGACTTCCGCTTAAGACAGGCTTGGCAGAGGAGGACATTAGTCGTATTTTTAGTTCCAATTTTTCTGAAAGGATAATGTTATCTGGAAAAATTGTGGTGGGAATGCTTTATGAAATTGGAACAGTTCCTGAGGACATGGGGTATGTGTTGGGTAGGATGGAAGGTCTGATGTCAGACTATGAATACAGTGACTATAAGGCTAAACTTTGGTCGGAAAGAAGAAAAAATGAAGAACTTGGCTATGGTGAATATACAGATGCAGAAGTACAAGTTATTCTTGAGCAGCAACGTGCTGATAACGAGGCGAATGGCAAAGGTCGTTTTACGGACAAGGAAGTGGCGGAACAGATTGCAAATAATAAAAATTCTGAATTGGGAGCTTTTTGTGATGCAGAACTTGAAGCGCAAAGAAAGAGCAATGAGGCGGCAGGAAAAGGATATAAAACCGATTTTGAAATAGAAAAATTAAATAAGATTGCTGAAGTTGCGTCATTGACATCAGAAAGTTTTTCTAAAGTTAAGGATTTTGAAACTAAGAATCAATTTTGCTATGTGTTAGGATGTTATTATGAAGGAAAATGTATAGAAGAGAAAAATAACATTTCTTCCGCCGCGACAGAAAAATATAATGAGTTGTCAAATCTTATTAAAAATGGGCAGCCAGGTTATGGCACATATAATGATTTCCAGTTGCATGATGCATGGAAAGAACTTTTAATTGATGCGGAAAAGTACGGCACTGAATATGGAAAGTATAAATTCACAATAGGAAAACTAGAACAAGAAAAACTTGATTACAGCACAAGGACGGCAACATATTCTGCATCCATAGAATTGAAGGAATCAAAACGGTATGAAAATGTAATAAAAGTCATAAAGGATGGCTATGCAAAAGCTTATAAAGAAGATTGGAAAGATCTTCCTGCTCCTATCAATTGGCCTGACAATGATTCTGTTTCCGGACATCAGGCCGCATCAAATTTGATTGATGGAGTTGCTGTTTACCGTTCTAGTCTAAAACCGAATTTTACAGATGATGAGATACTGTTTTTGACTGCAAGTGCTTATTATGGGAACGATATTTCCGCTGCTGGAAATACTGGAGTTTACAATGCTTTTGCCCATGCTCGGGCTGGCGGTAAGAAGTTTAAATATAATCTTTCATCAGAAGGCTGGTTTGAAACTTTACTTTATGATTTAAAACTTAATATTGTTGATGATAATGGAAATGAGCTTGTAAAACCAAATAGATATTTGCCGATTAATGCTTTTGGAAATTCATCAGACAAAATAGAATGGAAAAATAAAATAGAATTTGGAGGAATCCCACAGTCTGTAATGGAAAAAATAGACAGCGGAAATGCCCACATCAATCTTGTTGCAATCTACCTTGAATATGGGCAATATTCCGAATATGATGACACTGTTACAGGTTCAAGCTTGAAATCTACAAGAAATTTTATGAAAAATTTCCCAGAAATCAAATTGTCTTTGGATAAGATTGAATATGTAATTCAAAAATAAATTGTGTTTGAAAATATGGATAAGGCAGGAGCATTTAAATCTTTGAATTAAATGTTCCTGTATTAAAAGATAGCGGAAAATAATTCCAGATTTTTGGCAATTTTCGGTTTCATTTTTAACTTTGTTAATTCATATTCCTTAAAAACGTGTTATAATTGTTTTTATGACTATTGAAGAAACAAGATTAAAAAATATTCAGCTGGTGAAAATGCTTGAAAGGCACTTTTTTGTAGCTTTTTTGCCGGATTCACAGGAAGTTGTTGACGAGTTAAACGAAAATGCAAGGCAGAATTCATTTGATTTTGCTTCTTTAATATCCACGAAAAATAAAAATACAAAGGAATTTTTATCCAACTTCTTGCCAAAGGATGAGGAGTTTTTTAGGAATGAAAAACTTCAAAAAGAAATCATAAAAAAATACGAAGAAAATGTTGGGCGGTTCAAATACGGTTTGCCGCAGGTTTGTCTGGAAGAGATTTACGATTCAAGATTTAAAGAAGAGCTTGAACGTCGTGCGGATAAAGTTCTTGAATCGCTGGAAAAAAATCATTCTGAAGACCGCAAGGAATTTAATCTTGTTGAAGATTTTATGGAAAAAATAAAATCTTCCTGGGATTTTGAAGACAGGGACTTGTCTTATTACGAAGACGAAATAGATTTCTTCTCTTTTAAAAAGAGGCCGGAAGTTAAAGGGCTTAAAAATATTCTAAGTCTTAAAAAAACTATAAGAACTTCTGTTCCAAAAACACTTTTATTTAAATGGAATAATTTCAGTTCCGTTACTTCTATAAAACAAATTGGCAAAAAGGAAAAAAACTCCAGACCTGAAAAACTTGACAACATTTATTCTGCCTACAAAGTTTATGGTCAGGGAGAGTATTCAAAAATCCTTATTGGGTGTAAAGCAGGTAAAAAATTTTCTTCAATAAAAGATTGCATAAAACTTGGAACGAATACAATCTGCAAAAAGTTGAACAGCAAATATCATTCTGAAAAAAATACAACCGATGATTTGATTCGCCTTAGTTTTCATATTTCGGATGAAGAGGACTTGATTAATACTGAAGCTGGTGATTTGGATAAATATCGCTTTAATCATCAAAAATCTTTTCAAATAACCGAAAATCAGATTTTTTACATAAATAATGAGCTTCAAAAGTTTGACGGAAGTTATGTTCCGCAGTGCCTGGAAGATGAGTATAAATCCGGCGGTGAAAAAAAGTCTTTGCTTGAGCATTTGTGCGAAAATTGCGTTAAAATCGTTCAGACTTCTTATAAAAAATGGCTCGATTTTGATAAATACGAAACAGGGCTGCCTCTTGAAAAGTCAGAGTTTCAGTTTATTAACAAGACTTTTAATTATGTAATTTCTTTCCGGCTGGACCTTTCTTCATGCGAAAAAGAAATTTTTGATTCGGAAACTGACAAAAAATTCAAATCTTCGGAAAATGCTCAAAGCGTCTTTGAAAAAATGAATCTGCTTACTGAGCTGGAAAGCGTTTCTAAAAATTCAACAATTTTAGAGCCTTTAAAAAATCTGTTTACTAAAAACACGTGGCAGTCTGTAAAGCAAAAACTCAATATCGATAATTCCCAGGAATATATGGAGCAAAAAAAATCAACAAAGCCGGTTTTGAGCGATTATATTGATTATGACGGCGAAAACTCCGATGCGGATGACGATTCCTATGAACCGCAAAATTACGACAAAGCAGACATTCAGTATGGTGATGAATCCAATGAATTTTATGAATATCTTATGAATCTTTTCTGCCAGGAATTTGAAGACGATTCTGATTTTGTAAGAACTTTTTCAAAATTGGCAAAAATGCAGTTGCAAGACAAAAAAAGCGGGGATTCTTATAATGCTTTGCTGGAGCTTTTTAACAAGTGCGACAGAGTTCATTCGTACAGCGCTTTGTGGACTTACTACAAGACTAGAATCGATGTGGCTTCCGAAGAGAATGAAATAAGAGCGGCCTTTGCAAAACAGATAAAGCGAATTCGCGATAATTTTATCCGTCATTTTAAGAATAAATTGGGGGAAATCTAATTATGAAAAAAAATGTTAAGGAACTTATAATAGACATTTCGGTCGAAAACGGCATTTTCCCGGAGGATTTGGCAAATTGCTATGAAAAATATTCTGATAAAATCGACAATATTATCTCGGTCTTTGATTTGAAAACTCCGCAAGATGAAGAAATCGTTGAAACTGCCTGCGAAATAATCAGAAACGCTCTTGAAAAATCCAATAATCAGCCTGTCTTGGGGCAAAAAAAATCGAACGAAGCAAAACTTATTGTAATCACAGCGTTTATGAGAAATATTCAGTTTTTTTCAATGTGCTGGAATTTGTTTATTCTTGAAAAAAACAGCGCTGCAAAAAATCAGCCTGATGTGTTGAAATTCGACTGGAACAGCGCAAAAGAGATTCCTGTATACGAATATCAGGAATTTATGGCTGCCGCAGGCGACGGAATGAGAAAATTTGGCAAAGAAAACGAAATTTCTGATTTTGGAAAACTTGGCCAGATGTGCGAAATCGAAGACAGGGAATATCAGTTCTATATTGATTTGAACCAGAATGCCGCCTTAAAAAAGTTTGTTGTGGAGCTTGAATTCTCAAATGCGGATGAAAATTACAAGACTTCCATAGTTTCAAAAGGCGATGGAACGTGCAGGTTGTATTCGCAGCCTGTGCAAGTTGGCGATATTTTCCGCGGAATTAAAAATCTGATTGTAAAAATTATTCCCGAAGAATAAATGTCTATTTGAAAATTAAGTTTTTTCAGGTGAGTTTATGGCAAAATTATACGTTCCCATTGTCTCAAATAAAAACGAATTGTTTGAGGTAAAAACAGTTTTTGACGAAGATTTAAGCGTAAACGGATTTTACTATCACAGCGACTGCGAAAACGTTGATCCTTTGCTGAAGAAATTAAAAGATGCCTTTTCAGACGATATAAAAGCCCGGATAAAAATCAGAAAAGGCGATGAAAAATTCAAATCATTTGATTCCAGCACGCAGTCTGTTTATCTTGGTATTTTTGTTTCCTTGTTTTCTTATTTAAAAAAGCGAGAATTTTCAAAAAAATACAGCACAATCACGATTACAGGAAATTTTTCCGTGTGCAACAAGAAAATAAAGCTGGAAGCAGTTTCGGAAATCCAGAACAAATTTGAAGCCGCAAAGAATAACGCATCTTTTTTTCCGGATGAAAAACACCTGTTTATTTATGTGAGCGATGAAGAGGAAAAGCCAGTTCAGGAAGGCTGGCATAAAAATCTTTTTGTTGAGGCTCTTTCTTCAAAAGAAAAAATTGAATGTGTTTTTGCCGAAATTTTTGAGCCGGCCGCGCTTCAAAAAAAAGCCATTTTTTCGTTTTTGGATTCCAGGTATAAAAATGAATACGTTGAAACGCCGTCTTTTGTGGAATGGAAAAAGGAGCTTGTTGGAGGTGAGCGCGCAGGCTTTATAATTCAAGGAAAATCGAACAGCGGAAAAACCATTGCCGCGGCAAATCTCTGTAAATATCTGCTTGTAACAAATTCCTGCGAAAAAATAATCTGGATAACAATTGGCGACAATAAACGTTTTTGGAATAAAATTACAGAGGCAACAGGAAACTCACTCAGTTTTGACAAGACTAAAATCATAAAGAATGAATTTTTGGAGCAGTTTTCTAACCTGGATGAATCTCTTTCGGATAAAAAAACTGTCTGCCTTGTAATCGACAACATTGAAGGCAATTTTGTAGACGAAATACTGGCTTTTATAAACGACAACTACAAAGAGCCGATAGACCAGGGCATTTTAAAAATAATGCTTACGGCATGGTATAAGAGCAGGGACAAGGAGCTTGTGAAAAATCTGCATTTGTCAGAAAAAAATGCAGAAAAACTGGAAATTACCCGCAATGAATTCAATTACATTGTCTTCAGCGTTTTGGAAACTTTTCAGAATAAATCTGTTTATTTTGAAAGCCCTGTTGAATTGCAAAATACGCTGCTGAATCTGCTTTACAAACAGTGTTTTTCCGGCGATGTGATATATCCTGGCTATGTTGCGCTTGCCTTGGCTCCTTTGCGCGATATTGAACTTGCTGAACTGATTAAACGGTACGAACAGGAAGATATAAAAAAGCTTTCTGCAAAAAAAAGAATTCTGAAAATTGATTTTGAAGTTTTAGACCCGATTTCGCAGCTGGTTTTCTTTTCATTTTTAGGAATTCACAATTACTGGGGAGAAATAAACGCGGAAGAAATCAGCAGAACTTTAAATACAAAGATATTTAATAGTTCAAATGTCGGAAATTCGTTCATTTCGGAAAAGAATGTGGCTGATTCTGTAAAAAAACTTGTAAAAAAGGATTTTCTGCAAAGAAATGACAAAAATTCATATTTCATAAAAAAAGATGTGGTTGAATATTGCATTTTTTCAAATCCGAAAAAGGGCGAGATTGAAGAAAAATTTATAAAAGTGCGGAATGTTTTAATCCCCGACGACATAAAAATTGAATTTACAATTCAATACGATTTGTTCGACGAATTTAAGACTTTGTTAAGGGATTATTCCGACGGTAAAAAAATAAATGATTTTTTCATTCGCTGCATTGAATGGAATAAAGGTCTGGATTATTTAAAGCTTCTTGTTGAAAAAGGAATAAATCCAAATTACAAAGACAAAGATGGCCAGACCGCTGTTGATGTGCTCTGGTGCCAAAAGCCGGATATGAAAGTTCTTGACTATCTTCTTGAAAAGGGTTTTAAACCAAGAAATAAATTTCCTTGCCACGACAGGAAAGGAAATAATTTTAATTATTCTCCGCTTATGATTGCTGTTGAAAAATGTTATGTTCCGCTTGTAAAACGAATCATAGAAAATCATCTTTTTGATGACATCGATGAATACGAATTCCAGGGATATACAAATCTTCAGCTTTATACAGCGATTGGAACAAGCCTTGAAGCCGTAAGACTTTTAATTGAAGCAGGCGCGGACATTTCTCTAAAAACAAAAAGCGGCCTGAATCTTTTAAGTCTGGCAGTATTTAATGATGAACATCCAGAAATCCTTGAATATTTAGTTCAAAATAAATTGTATGGCAATGTTTCTGAAAAAGACGATAAAGGAAAAAATGCATTAGATTATGCGCTTCAAATTAAAAATAAAAAAGCAATAGAAATTTTAACTCCACTTTTTAAGTAAGGTAATGGCTTGATATTATTCTAAGAATTTCCGATTTGATGCAGATTGTTGTGCTACAAATTTTCACTCTATCATCAAATGAAAGAGTAAAAATTGTATAATTTGGCAGTTGCAATCAAATTTTTAAGAGGTGTTTATGATTTATGTTTTAAAAGAGTTTTTTCAAAGGATTGCGAGCAATATTCTTGATTTTTTTACCGATACACTTTTTCCTTTTGTAAAAACCGCTTTTCTTTATCCTTTTGCAAAAATGGGAATTGTTTGTGCGCAGCTTGCAATTGCAGATATTATTTTAGAAAACTATTTTTACGAAAAAAGAAAAATTCCTGAAAAATGGCTAAAAAAAGGAATTGAGCAAAAAAATCCGCGTGCGTATGTTCTTATGGGAAGATTTATTCAAAGAAACATTGAGCTTGCTGGTCGGGAAAATCGCCCTGACGAAAAGGAGCAGATAGCCGCTTTTAATAGCGCTTTGGATTTTTACAAGAAAGCCGCCGCCCAGAACTACGCAATCGGGTATTATTGGGTTTATCAGATTCATTATTACAAAGAATATTGCGACTGGAAAACTGACGGAACAAAAGAACTTGAGCTGTCGGCAAAAAACGGCTGCCCGAATGCTCAATTCTTTTTTGCCAAGAATTTCTTGGAATCTGACAATGTGGAGGAAGGTTCTTATTGGATGAAAAAAGCCGCAAGCCAGCCTAAAAAAGAGTGGAAGAAATGTGAAAATAATCCTCCTTTTTATGAGGATGCAAAAAAGTGGGTAAAAAGCAACAAGGATATTATCCAAATTAGAAAACTGGCGCTGGAAGGTGATGCGGACGCAATGTATAAATATGCACAATATATGATGCATGACTCTTTTGTGAATGACGGCTTAAAACTTGCCCATGAATGGAACACTAAAGCCGCAAAAAAAGGTTCTGTTCAAGCCATGTGCGATGAAGCAAGTTTTATTGTTCACGGATGGGTCTGCGGAACTTTGGAAGAGGCGGTTGAATATTATAAAAAAGCGGTTGCCGGCGGAAGCAAACTTGCGCATTGGGGACTTGGCGAATGTTACCTTTACGGCTGGGGAACAGAAAAAGACTATGAAAAAGCAAAATATCACCTGAATCAAGCCACCAGGCACGGCTACAAATTTTGTGTAAAAGAACTTAAGGGCGTTACTCCAGAAAACATCGGTAAAATCGATGGGGAAAAAATATTAAAAGAGCATAGGGACTTTTATAATTGACAGATGAAACTATGGAAGACTACAAGACGATAAAAAATCTAAGCAGAATCAATGCCAGAATCTACGAATTGATGTTTCTGCTTTATGACCAGATGGCACAAATAAAAGAACAACTGGATTTATTGATAAAAAGCGGAAAAGCTTACTACAAAGGATACAAAATAACCGGCGACATTGGTTTTGATGTTGATGAAGAAGACGAAATTCCTCAAGTTGATGACTATTTTGAAGCGGAATCAGAATGGAAACTCGTGTTCGAATACGGAAAAAAATTGCCAAGCAAAATTAAAGCCCTTGATTTGTGGAAAAATTACAGCAAAGACGAGCTTTCAATTCCAATGGATTACATTTGCCGAGTAACTTACGGTTTTCTTCATCCAAAAAAAGAGGAAGATGAAAAGCCGTATTGGGCAAACTACAAAATTCCCTATGAAATTTTTAAAAACGCAAAGCCCCAAGATTTTTATCACTGCATAAAAATTACGATTGGAAAATTCAAGTTGCGCAGAAAATTTACAGAAGAAGAGTGCAAAGATTTTAGAATGAACGAAGGATATTTTAAAAAACTCAAAAAACATCCGAAACGCCAAAATTTCTTCTGGTTTGAAAAACGAAAACTTCTAAAACTTGCAAAAAAAATGCTTGAATACGAACTGAGTATAAATTTAACTTCTAAAAAAATGAAAAAAGATTTTGAGCAGCTCGTAAAAAACGGACATTCAATTTTTGACAAATGCGAAATAGAAAAAACACTTGATTATAATTTTCATCATCCGTTTGGAATTGTTACAAAAGAAGATTCGCTGCTTGCTAAAACTTTTCATGCTCTTATGAGAATGAATGGACTTTCAGCGGACAACGAGGAGAATTATTTTCAAGATAGCGAAGTTCCGCAATGGGCAGATCCGCCATTTTTTCAAAAAGAACCGTTCAAAAAAATCCATTTGTGCTTTTCAATGCATGGACTTTACACTCACTGCGACTTAACAAGAAGAGAAGTTCTAAAAATGAAACTAAGAAATTTTAGCCCATATTTTGAAATCCGAATTGAGAGAACCCCGGAGGAATAAGTCTATTTTATTTTTGCTAAATCCATCATGCCTTTTATGTGGGCTTTCCATTCGTCTACAAGCCATTGTGGTTCAAGCGGTTTTGCATAGCAGCCTTGGGACAAAATCCATTCTTCAATTTTAAGATATTGCGTTGAAGAAAATTCGATTGTTGTGCAATTCCGTGTTTCGTCGTCGTGGATTTTCTGGTCATCGGCCCAGACAAAATCCTTTAGCATTTGCCGGGCGTTTTCGTAAAATTCAATTTTGTAGTGGTCTGGTTCATCGTAGGAAAACGAGCCGAACCTTCCGCCGCCGCAATGCTTTTCAAACTCAAAATCTTCTGGAAGCGAAAAGGTTTCTTCTGTTGTTTTTGGATTTTTTATTCTTGCAAGAGAAAAAAGCCTGTTTTCATTTCGTTCCTCCGAAAAACCGTACAAAAAATAATTTCCGTTGTCCATGACAATCTGATACGGATGGATTTTCCGGTGCGTGTTATTTGGATTCCAGCGGCCGTTGTAGTCAAATTCAATCTTTAAATTGTTCCGCAGAGAGTGTAAAATCGTTTCCCATACATTTTCTTCTATTATATATGCAGGTATTGGGCTTGGAGAAAGTGCGATTCGCCTTAGGATTTCAGTTTTTTCATTTGAGTCTGAATTTGCGATAAGATTTATAGTCTTGCAGGCGTTGTCGTAAAAAGGCGAGTCCTTGAACCTGGAGAGCATAATTTTTGCCGCAAACAGCGAAACCATTGCATCTGGCGAAACTGCGTTCAAGGGCATTTCAAAATCCAGAGTATAAAAATAGCCGCGATGCCCATGGTCGTACTCAATCGGCGCGCCAAAACGGTCGCGCAAAAATTCAATGTCGCGGCTGATAGTTGCGATTCCCTTGCCGCCGTTAAATTCCTCTGCCAGCTGCCTTGTGTTCGGAAAAGTTCCCGATTTTATCTTTTTATGAATTCCCACCAGCCGTTCCAGCATCAAATGCGAGACAATATGCCTTTTTTCCTGTTCCATAAGGTTATTTTAACACATAAAATGAATAAGGAAACAAGGATTGCAGAACGAAAAGAAAAAATCTGTACTGCAATATCAAAAGAAAACTTTACTGGCAGCAAGCACTATTGCTCCGCAACTTCCCACCAGCCATTTTTGTCTGCGCCCACACGGCGGAGCAAACCGCTTTCCTGGAGTTTTTTCATATTGTTAAATATGTTCTTTTTTGCAATTCCAATAGTTTCAGAAAGTTCTTCCATAGTTGCATAAGGATTGCTTTTAAGGTAAGCAAGGATTTTCTGCTGATTTGCATTCACCTTTACATTTACCTTTGCATTCACCTTTACATTTACCTTTGCATTCACCTTTGCATTCACCTTTGCATTCACCTTTTGAAGATTGCTTGCCGCGACACATATATTTTCACTTTGAATGTCATTTTTCTGATTATGACTTTTCAAGGCATTTAGAATGACATCAAGCATAAAGTCAACAAAAATTCCAGAATCTGATTTTTCCGTTGAATCTTCAATAGCCTTGTAGTATGCCGCCTGATTTTCCCAAATCATATTTTCTATGGGCAGATGCTCAAACACCGGATTCCACTCTGCTAAAAGCCGGGACTGCCAAAAACGTCCCATACGACCATTGCCGTCATCAAACGGATGAATAAATTCAAACTCATAATGGAAAACAGAAGATTTTATAAGAATATGATCTTTGGAATTTTTAAGCCATTCAAATAAATCAGAAATCAAAAATGGAACTCTGTCTGCAGGCGGAGCAATATGAGAAACGCCGTCTTTTCCTGCAACACATACTCCGCATTTTCTAAAATGCCCTGGAGAATCTACCAGCCCAAAAGCCATTATGCCATGCGCCTTCAACAAATCTTTTTGCTCATAAGGATTGAAACTCATAAATAAATCATACGTTTTTATTGCATTCCGAACTTCCTGAACTTCACGGACAGGTGCCACAATATGTCTTCCTTCGATAATCGCAGTTACCTGAGATTCGCTCAAAGAATTCCCCTCGATTGCAAGCGATCCGCGGATAGTCTTCATGCGGTTTACTTTGCGCAACATTATACCGTCCGCCTCTTCCATGCGGATAGAAAAACGCTCCAATAAAGCAGAAATTTCGGAAATGAGATTTATAGCATTTGATGAAATCTTAAACGGCGGCTGATACACAATCTTCCCTATAAAATAAAATTTGCATACTTGATCTTTGCTAATTATAGCGTAAAAAACATAAAAATTGAACAATTTAACAATTTAAAAATTGTTGACATATTAAAAAATGAGATTATACTATTCTTACCTTATATAGTAATCCATCTGCTTACGCAGATGAAAATATTATTCTATAAGGAGTGCAAATTATGGAAGCACAAGAATTAATTACATCCTTGAAAAAACAGATTAAAAGTAATCTTTCAACAAAAGATTATCAAACAGTCTGTTCAATTCTTGGAAACATCGAATCTGCATATGAAAATTAGTTTATAACCACTCAATCATTTGAAGCAGCGAAAAACTCAGTTTCAAAAATGCAGTCATGTTATTCTAAACTTTTGAAACTTAAACTTCTTCCAGAGAGGAAATTTTCAAAACTAAAAGAATTCATTAGTTCTTGCAAAAGTGAAGTAAACACGTTCGGGCATCAAGATCATCAGCGGCTTCAAAGTTCGCTTGAAAAAACTGGAGCAAATATTATGGATATTCCTGCTTATATGTTTTCCGGTGATTCAGATGACTACGACGAATATTTGATAAACCGTCGGATTTCAGAAGGCTTGCAGTAACTTGGCATCTAACATCTAAATTATTTCCATATTGTTTGGTTATATTATGGATTTAAGGTATAGAGAGAACTCTGGCATACCTTGATTTTTCCTTATTTGCATTCCTTACCAAACGCACTCTGAATCAGGGTGCGTTTTTTTTTAGACAAGCTTATTCAGAGAACAACAAATCAACCTTCACTAATTTCTTCAGATTATTTTTTGAGTTTCGTTATACGAACAATCTGAACAGAAATATTTTATCTTAAATTCTAAAACCCCAAAAGTCCATGCTTTTGCAAAGTTTCAACAATCGGCTTGTAATAGTTTTGATATTCGCTTTTGTTTGGCGAGGCAAAATGCCATGTATTCAAAAGTGGGATTTGCTTTGAGCCGGCTTTTAGCTTCATAAAGTCAACATCGTTTCCATTTTGCCGCTCTGTGATTTCGCCAAGAAAATTTATCCGGCCTTCAAGGTTCATTGTAAAAATCAAGTCCGGCGACAAAAGTTCAATTTCCTTGTTAAAAAGATTTTCTTTTGCTTTTTGCGATTTTTCTAAAAATGAATCAATCAGCAAATTGTCCGCTTCCCATGAGCCGCTTTCATTTGAAAACTTTGAAAGATTCATAAATGCAAAGCTGATTCCATTTTGAGTTCCAAAATTTTCCGCAAGTTTGCTGGCGTAAGGGATTTTTTTCCAGTCGGGCTCGCGGTGAATTATTCCGTAGGCAATGTAAAACATAAGATGATGGAATTTATACTCATCAAGAGATTTTTCGCCGACCGAATTTGCCTTGTATGCCTCAAAAAGAGTTTTTACATAGTTCAGTCCTGCCATTCCCAGCGCTTCCCTTCCGATAAAAAGAATTTTCACAGGCTGCTGAGTAAAAAAAGGATAAAATCCGTCTTCCACAAAAAGCTCTGAAGATGTCTTTTCTGTACACACAATTTTTTTCCATTCAGAAAGAAGAGCTGAAAGCTCAATGTCGAGTTTTTGTTCGGCTGGAAGAGTGTAGGGCATGGGAAAACCTCCTGGGAATTATAATGATGGTGAATGATTGCCTTTAAACGAGCCTTTTGGATGGCGCGGGCAAGTTCCGCCAACAAGCAGACTGATTGAACTTGCCTTTGTTCCGCAGAATTTGCACGTATACTGAATTTTTTCAGTACCTTCATACAGTTTGTGCTTTCCCTTAAAAGTTCCGCTCGGATGTTTCGGACAGGTAGAACTAGTAAGAATTGCAACAGAAGGATATTTTTGTCCGCAGTATTCGCAGTAGAAGTTTTTCATGGGATTACTCCTTTTAATAATTATATCTTCGTTGTTCATCAACTCTATTATCTAATATCATGCGAGGGCTTGGTCTGAATAGCTTATCATAAACATAACGTTGTATTTGATATTCAAGATTATTGCATAATGTATTATAATAATAATCAACATCATTGTTGGAATAAGCATGTTGTAAATCGTCAATAACAGAAGCAATAGCAGATTTTTCTGCATAATCGTTTGTATTTCTATATTCTGCTTTACCTTTTTTTGTAATTTTCTTAGTATAAAAAGAGTTTCCATTGATAGTTACATTTTCTGGTGTGATTCGTGACTTCTTCCAATCTCCATAGAAAAAATATTCAGGAATTTTATTTGTTCCAAAAATTGTTTTCAAGTTATAACTTGCTTTTTCTATAAAATTCTGACAATGAACATTTGGAAAAAATCTAAAAGTTGAATCATCTAATATGATGGCATGAATATCATTATCATTGCCAAAATTTCCCCAGCTCCATTCTTGTTGTGCAAAAATAAGTATAAAAGAATTATAAATATCTCTATTTGAATTTTGTTTCTTTAGTTGTTCATAAATATCTCCATCTGAAACCTCCTCAAATTCTGGGATATTATAATAAACAAACATATTTGTATCACGAATTGATTTTTTTATTTCATCATCTATTGATTCTGCTGTATCTATGAAGAAATGCGACATTGTTAAGCGATTTTTAAATAAACTATAAAAATATTCATTTCGTTGGGCATCATCTAAGTTTGCTATTGTAGGACGAGAGGCAATATACGTTTCTCCGCTATTTATATCATCTTCGTATTTTTTTCTTACTTCCGGAGACAAATTAAATCTTATTTTATTCTGTAAAAACCAAGCTTCAAGGTATTGCGTATTTGCAGCTTTTCTATTTTTTTCCCGATATATACTTGTGTCTAAACGTGTCGCAATATTAATAGCATTATCTCTTGTTTCATCTGAATTAAAATTATCACTTGATACTAATAAATCCTTTGTGAGATTTGTTAAATTATCAAAATCGTAATCACCTGTTTCAGTAACTGAAACTTGTTTTTCTGTTCTTCCTAAGCATTTTACATCAGCAACCGCAGAGAAATATTTTTCATCTGCTGAAATTTCAGTTTCTTTATCTCTTATAACATTACTTTTAATTAATCTTTCAACATTGTTTTTCACTGCAGTACGAGAGCTGTTGGTTCTGATTGATTCCTGAATGTCAAAATAATTTAAAATATAATTATGATATTCATCTAATTTGTCTACTTTATAACTGTCTCTTATACACATCTCCGAGCCCACGA
>ERZ1026780.1602-NODE-1602-length-14659-cov-6.347576_pt1 | contig 14659 bp, 9 predicted proteins | sample MGYA00380126_ERZ1026780 | MGnify/ENA primary metagenome ERZ1026780 (study PRJEB33269, sample SAMEA4719762) | human gut metagenome | biome: human-associated habitat; feature: organic feature; material: feces | place: Cameroon | collected 2013-10 ... | reverse complement strand
CTTGGGAACGAGTGGATGCGACTACCCCAGTCGCATTGAGTTTGACAAGAAACGGGCATTTTCCCCCTTGCGGGAAACGCCGTAAACCTCTATAATATGTGCCAACTTTTCCGCCGGGTAGTTCCCGGCACATCTAAGGAGCAAGGAAGAACATGGCCAAGACGCCGAAATTCGCGAACGCCAAGGTGTTCGACTGGGTAGACAAGTGGAACAAGGTCTGCACGCCCGACAAGATCGTGGTCGTGACGGGCACGAAGGAAGAGCACACGAAGATCTGCGAGATGATGGTCAAGAACGGCCAGTTCATCAAGCTCAACGAGAAGAAGCGCCCGGGCTGCTACCTCGCCCGCTCGCACGAGAGCGACGTCGCGCGCGTCGAGGGCCGCACGTTCATCTGCTCGAAGAAGGAGATCGACGCGGGCCCGACGAACCACTGGATGGAGCCCGAGGCCATGAAGAAGCTCATGCTCAAGAGCTACAAGGGCTGCATGAAGGGCCGCACGATGTACGTGATCCCGTTCGCGATGGGTCCGATCGGCAACCCGATCACCCAGTACGGCATCGAGGTCACCGACTCGCCCTACGTCGTCGTGAACATGAACATCATGACGCGCACGGGCAAGGAGGTCCTCGACCACCTCGGCAAGGACGGCGACTTCATCCCCTGCATCCACTCCGTCGGCGCGCCGCTCAAGAAGGGCCAGAAGGACGTCGCGTGGCCCTGCGCGAAGAAGATCGAGGACAAGTTCATCACGCAGTTCCCGGAAGAGCGCCAGATCTGGTCGTTCGGCTCGGGCTACGGCGGGAACGCCCTCCTCGGAAAGAAGTGCTTCGCGCTCCGCATCGCCTCGAAGCTCGCGAAGGATCAGGGCTGGATGGCCGAGCACATGCTCATCCTCACGCTCACCTCGCCGGAGAAGAAGCAGTACCACGTCACGGCGGCGTTCCCGTCCGCCTGCGGCAAGACGAACCTCGCCATGATGCTGCCGAAGCTTCCGGGCTGGAAGCTCCAGACGATCGGCGACGACATCGCGTGGCTCAAGCCGGGCGACGACGGCCGCCTCTACGCGATCAACCCGGAGAACGGCTTCTTCGGCGTCGCGCCGGGCACGTCGATGGACTCGAACCCGAACGCGCTCAAGAGCTGCAAGAAGGGCACGATCTTCACGAACGTCGTTCTCACGCCCGACGGTGACATCTGGTGGGAGGACATGGGCATCAAGGCTCCGAAGGAAGGCATCGACTGGAAGGGCAACCCCTGCTACGTCTGCGCGGACGATCCGTACCGCATGGGTCCGAAGCCGGGCATGACGAAGAAGGAGATCAAGGAGTCCAAGTACGTCGCGGCCCACAAGAACAGCCGCTTCACGGCGCCGGCGGTCAACTGCCCCGTCCTCGACAAGGAAGGCTTCAACGGCAAGTTCAACAAGAAGCCCACGGGCGTGCCGATCGACGCGATCCTCTTCGGCGGGCGCCGTCCGTCGACGATTCCGCTCGTGAACGAGGCGAAGGACTGGACGCATGGCGTGTTCATGGGTTCCGCCGCCGGCTCGGAAGTGACGGCCGCCGTCATCTCCGACCAGATTGGCCAGGTCCGCCGCGACCCGATGGCGATGCTGCCGTTCTTCGGCTACAACGTCGCGGACTACTTCCAGCACTGGCTGGAGATGGAGCGCACCTCCGCCGACGCGACGAAGCTGCCGAAGATCTACTTCGTCAACTGGTTCCGCAAGGGCGACGACGGCCGCTTCATGTGGCCGGGCTTCGGCGACAACAGCCGCGTGCTGAAGTGGATCTGCCAGCGCATCGAGGGCGCCGTCAAGGCGAACGAGACGGCGATCGGCAACATCCCGTTCGCGGAGGACATCGACCTCGCCAACAACGACGAGACGGCGAAGTTCCACGTCGTCAAGGCCGACCTGGAGGAGATCCTCAAGGTGGACGTCGAGGGCTGGAAGAAGGAGATCGAGACGATCGGCGCGTCCTATGACGAATACGACGCGAAGCCGTCGAAGGACTCGAAGGTCGTCTCGAAGACGGCGCACCGCGTCCCGAAGGCGCTCCGCCAGGTGCTCGCCGACGTCACGGCCGCGCTCGCGAAGTAGGCGCGTCTGCGGATGGAACGGGCCGTCTCCACCTTGGGGGCGGCCTGTTTCGTTGTTTCCTTGGAGTTTTCGGAAACGCAGGCGGCGGGCGTCGCGCGCAGATTACGGAAGGGCCGGTCTCAACGGGGCGGTATCGGAAGCCTGCAAGGTCCGTTTCGGGAAACACATGGGAAAAGGAGGTCGCGATGGCGCTGTTCTTCGACACGAAGGGAATCTGCTGGGTGCTGCTTGCGATTCTGGCGGTCATCCTCGTCTGCCTCCTGGATCTGCGCTGTTCCGCCGCGCGGGACGAACGCGCCCGGCGGGAGGACGCGCCGCAGTTCGGCGCGCTCGCCCACGTGAAGGAGGAACTGGCGGCGGGACGCCGGGCGTGGGACCAGATGCGCGAGGAGCAGCTGAACGAGCAGCTGCGCATGTTGCGCGTGCTGGCGAAGCGCTGCGCGGAGAAAGGCGAGCATGTGCGCGCCCGCGCGACGATTTCGCTCATTCAGGAGATCGAGCAGGAGAAGCGCCGCCGCGCGGCAATGCGCGAACGCGGCGGACCGTCTCGGTAGCGGACGCGGTTTTGTGGTATAATCCGCGTATGCGAAATTCTGTGAGACTGTCACGCGCCGTCGGAGTGGTTCTGGGACTCTGCCTGGCCCTTGCCGTGGGTTGTTCGGACGAGGCGCCCGCCCTGCCCGCGGCGCCCGCCGCAGGCGAGGCACAGGTTCTGGCATCCTGGAGTGCCGTCACGAACGCGGCGGCGGTGAAGGCGACGGTGTTGAGCGGCGAGGCGACGCCGCCGGCGCGGTTCCGGGCGCCGGGCGTGGTGGAGATGACGGCGGACTTCACCCAGGCGAAGCCGCCCGCGCGGGCGAACTGGGACTTCAAGCTCCCCTGCGACCTGCGCCTGTGGCCGGGCATCCAGTTCGACTTCTACTGCGACGACCTTTCCGCGTTCACTTCCTTCAGCTGCTACTTCCGCAGCGGGGACGGCTGGTACCACGGCAGCTTCTCCCCCGAGGAGAGCGGCGCGTGGCAGCGCGTGACGGTGATGAAGTCGAAATGCGCGCCCGAGGGAACGCCGGCGGGATGGGGCAGGATCACCGCCGTGCGCATTTCCGGGTGGCGCGCGGGGACGGGGCGGACGCGGTGCGCGGTGGCGAACGTCGCCGTGGTGGGCGGCGTGCCGGATGTCGCGGTCGTCTACGCGGATTCGCTCGCCGCGAAGGGCGGGGCGGACGCAAAGAGCTTCCTGGGCTTCGCGGGTACGGTCAGCGCCTCCCTGCGCGCCATCGGCGTGGAGGCGGTGATCGTGGCGGACACGGACCTCACGGCGGAGGCGCTGAAGGGCATGGCCGCCGTCGTCCTTCCCTACAACCCGCAGATCCCGCCTGAGAAGCTGGCGCTTCTGCGCGCCTACGTCGAGGGGGGCGGCCGGATTCTGGCGTGCTACTCGCAGCCGCGCGAGGTCTTCGACCTGCTGGGCGTGAAGATGGCGGGCACGCGGCGGTCCGGCGAGGACGGCGGCGCGGCGATCGCGGGCTTCCTCAAGACGGGGACGGGCCTTGCGGGGCAGCCCGCGTTCGTGCCGCAGGCGTCGTGGATGACGTATGTGCCCGCGCGGCGCGCGGGGGTGGAGGTGCTGGCGGAATGGGCGGACGGCGCGCGGAAGCCGCTCGGCATCCCTGCGCTCGTCAGGACGAAGGCGGGTCTCTTCATGAGCCATGTGTGGCTGGGGGGCACGGAGGGGGCGCAGGCCGACTTCATGCGCGCGCTCGCCTACGCGCTCGCGCCGTCCCTGAAGGGGAAGATCGAGGCGCAGACGGCGGCGGCGGAGAAGAGGGCGGCGGAGATGCGCGCGTGGCTGGCGGAGCGTCCGTCGAAGCCGGGCGAACACCGCGCGTTCTGGTGCCACAGCGCGCGGGGGCTGGGCGGCGACCGCGACTGGGACGCCTCCATCCGCTTCCTGAAGGAGAACGGCTTCAACGCGGTCATCCCGAACCTCGCATGGGGCGGCGTGGCGTTCTATTCCTCGCAGGTGCTGCCGGTGGCGGCGGACGTGGCGACGAAGGGCGATGCGTTCGCGCAGTGCCGGGCGGCGTGCCGGAAGTACGGCGTGAAGATGCACGTGTGGAAGGTCTGCTGGAACATGGGCTCGCACACGTCGAAGGCGTTCGAGGATCAGATGGCGGCGGCGGGGCGCACGCAGGTGGACGCAAAGGGCAGGGCACTGCGGCGGTGGCTCTGTCCGTCGCACCCCGCGAACCAGCAGCTGGAGATCGACGCGATGGTCGAACTCGCGAAGAAGGGGGCGGACGGCGTCCACTTCGACTACATCCGCTATCCCGGCGGCGAGAGCTGCTTCTGCGCGGGGTGCCGCGCGCGCTTCGAGGCGGCGCTCGGCCACGCGGTCACGAACTGGCCCGGCGCGGTGTACGGCGCGAAGGCGACGCTGAAGCGGGAATGGACGCGCTTCCGCACGGGGAACATCTCCCGGGTCGTCGAGACGGTCGCCACGCGCGTCCGCAGGGAGGCGCCGGGGGTGCAGGTCTCGGCGGCGCTCTTCCGCAACCCGGCGAGCGATCCCGAGACGGTGGCGCAGGACTGGCCGGCGTGGTGCCGCGCGGGCTGGCTGGACTTCGCGTGCCACATGGACTACGTCGAGTCCGCCGCGATGTTCCGCAGCCAGGTGCGCACGCAGATGGAGGCTGTGGGGAAGAAGGTGAAGCTCTACCCCGGCATCGGCCTCTCCTGCTGGGAGAACGACGGGACGGACGGCGTGCGGCTCGCGAAGCAGATCGAGGCCGTGCGCGAACTGGGCCTCGGGGGCTTCACCGTCTTCAACTTCGACCGGCGCGCGGAGCGCGTGCTGCCGCTCCTGCGCACGGGCGTGACGCGCGAGGACTAGGCGACTTCCGGTTCCCAACTTCAACGATTCAACGAACAACCCCATACAGTACGGAAACATGAACATCAACACAGTCAATCCGTCCACGCTCCAGATCACGGACGTCCGCTTCGCGGACATCGACGGCGCGCCGAAGCGCTGCACGCTCGTGAAGGTCTACACGAACCAGGGTCTCGTCGGCTACGGCGAGGTGCGCGACGCCTCCAGCCGCACCTACGCGGAAATCCTGAAGAGCCGCATCCTCGGCGAGAACCCGTGCAACGTCGAGAAGATCTTCCGCCGCATCAAGCAGTTCGGCGGCGACAGCCGCCAGGCCGGCGGCGTGTGCGCGATCGAGCTCGCGTGCTGGGACATCGCGGGCAAGGCGTGGGGCGTGCCGGTGTGGCAGCTGCTCGGCGGCCGGTGGCGCGACCGCATCCGCTGCTACTGCGACACGGACTCGGAGGGCGGCGGCCGCGACATGGGCCAGGCCCTGAAGGAGCGCATGGCGCGTGGCTTCACGTTCCTCAAGATGGACCTCGGCATCGAGCTTGTGATGGACGTGCCCGGCGCGCTCATCGCGCCGCTCGGCTACCTCGACTACATGAAGAAGATGAAGCACGTCGTCCAGACCCCGCACGGCTCCATCGACCCGCGCGCGATGCGCGGCGAAGCCTACGACCTCTTCAACACGGCGCACGGCTTCACGGGCATCCACATCACCGAGAAGGGCCTCGACTACCTGGAGAAGTACATGGCCGACGTGCGCGACGTCGTCGGCTGGGAGGTGCCGATCGCGATCGACCACCTCGGCCACATCCCCTACGAGGACTGCGTGCAGCTGCTGCGCCGCCTGGAGAAGTACCACCTCTCGTGGGCCGAGGACGTGCTGCCCTGGCGCAATGTCGAGCAGTGGCGACAGCTGCACGCCGCGACGACGACGCCGCTCGGAACGGGCGAGGACATCTACCTGAAGGAGGACTTCAAGCCGCTCCTCGAATCGCATGCGCTCGCCGTCGTCCACCCCGACCTGCTCACGGCCGGCGGCATCCTGGAGACGAAGAAGGTGGGCGACATGGCCGAGGACTACGGCGTGCAGATGAACCTGCACATGGCCGAGAGCCCGATCGCCTGCATGGCGGCCGTCCACGTGGCGGCGGCGACGCGCAACTTCATGGCGCTCGAACTGCACAGCGTGGACGTGCCGTGGTGGGGCGACCTCGTGAAGCCCGCGCTCCGCTACGACGGCGGCTTCATCGAGGTGCCGACGCGGCCCGGCCTCGGCATCGACGACCTCGACGAAGACCTCATCCTGAAGCATGCGTGCCCCGACTTCCCGCCGCCGTGGACGCCCACGAAGGAATGGGACCACGAGTGGGCCAACGACCGGCGCTGGTCGTAAGCGCGGACGAGGAAAGGAGAAGAGACCATGGCAAGGCAGAAAGACGTAGGTGTTGCGAACCGGAGGGAGTTCCTGGTCGCGGCCGCCGCCGGCGCGCTCGTGGCGGGATGCTGCACGGGCGGGCGCGAAGAGGGGGCGGCAACGCGCCCGGCGGGCGCGTTCCGCTACGCGCTGAACCCCGCGACGATTCGCACGTACAAATGCCCGCTGAGGGAACAGGTGCGCCTGTGCGTCGCGGCGGGCTACGAGGGCATCGAGCCCTGGCTCGCCGACATCCGCGCGGCGAAGGCCGCCGGCGAACTGCGCGACATCCGCAAGATGTGCGAGGACGGCCGTCTCGCCGTCGTGAACGGCATCGGCTTCGCGCATTGGGCGATGCCGGACCCGTCAGACCGCCGGAAGGGCATGGAGGAGATGAAGGCCGACATGGAACTCGTCGCCGAACTCGGGGGGCGCTTCATCGCGGCGCCGCCGTTCGGCCTCCAGAAGCCCGGCAGCCCGAAGGTGTCGCTCGACGCCTTCGCGGACGGCTACCGCGCCGTCCTCGAACTGGGCGGGCGCATGGGCGTCGTGCCGATCCTCGAATTCTGGGGGCATTCCGCGAACCTGAGCCGCCTCAACGAGGCGCTCTACGTCGCGGCGGCCTCGGGCCATGCGGAGGCGGCCGTCCTCGCGGACGTCTACCACATGTACCGGGGGGGCAGCCCCTACGAGGGCCTGCGCTTCTGCACGAAGTCCACGCTGCCCGTCCTCCACATGAACGACGTGCCGGCGACGCCCGCGCGCGCGCAGCTGAAGGACGCCGACCGCGTCTGGCCGGGCGACGGCATCGCGCCGTGGCGCGAGATCAAGGGCATCCTCCGCGCGGGCGGCCTCGACCCCTGGCTCTCCCTCGAACTCTTCAACGCCTCCTACTGCACCACGACGCCGCTTGAGACCCTGAAGACGGGGCTTGCGAAGATGAAGGCGGTGATGGCGTGACGCGAGGGGATGCGGCACCGTACAGATGGCGGTTCTTCAAGTCCGCCCGCTGCGTGCAGGTGAAGCTGGAGACCGGGGCCGACCTCGCGGCGCTCCCCGAGTTGGACCAGCGGCTCTGGACGGTCCTTTCCGCCTCCACGAAGGGACTGCGTTTCGACGCGGCGACCCTGCGCCTCCTCGACGCGGACGGCGACGGGCGCATCCGCGCGCCCGACGTGCTCGCCGCCGTCGCCTGGCTGCGTCCGCGCTTCCGCAGCCTCGACGTCCTCTTCGCGCGCAAGGCCGAGGTGTCCCTCGCCGACGTGGACGCGACGACGGAGGAGGGCAAGACCCTGCTCGCGTCCTTCACGCGCATCCTCGCCCGCGAGGACCGCGCCGACGCGACGGCGATCTCCCTTGCGGACGTGCTGGGCGCGACGGCCCTCTTCAACGCCCAGCCGTTCAACGGCGATGGCGTCGTCACCCCGAAATCGACCGCCGACGCGGCGCTTGCCGCCGTGGTTGCGCAGATCGCCGCCTGCGAGGGCGCGACGCGGGACCGCTCGGGCGACGACGGCATCGACCAGGCGGCGGCCGACCGCTTCTTCGCCGACGCGCGGGCCCATCTCGCCTGGAAGGCCGCCGGCGCGAAGGTCGCCGTCCTCGGCGAAGCGACGGCGGCTGCCTACGCCGCCTACGAGGCCGTCGCGGCGGAGATCGACGCCTACTTCACGCCGCCCGCCGACCTGCCGCTCGTTGCCGAGGACCCCACGCCCGTCCTGCCGCTCACGGCGGGCGTGAACCCCCTCTGGGCCGAACGGTTCCAGACGTTCGCGGACAAGGCCGCAGGGCCCGTTCTGGGCGTGGCGGGCGTCGAATCCATCACGCGCGCCGACTGGGCCGCCGTCAAGGCGAAGTTCGCGCCCTACGGCGCGTGGCGCGCGGCCCGGGCGGGCGCCGCTGTCGCGGACGTGGGGGACGACCGCCTCGCGCAGCTGCTCGCGGGCGACCGCGTCGAGGCCGCCGTCAACGACCTCCTCGCGCGCGACCGCGCGCTCGCGGGCGAGTCGGCGCGTTTCGCGGACTGCGCGCGCGCGCTGCGTTTCGCCGCCCACCTCGCCACCTGGCTCCGCAACTACGTCAACCAGGCGAACCTCTACGACACGAAGGGCGAGAGCGTCTTCCGCACGGGCGAGCTCTACATCGACGGGCGCGTCTGCCGCCTCTGCTTCCACGTCGCGGACGAGGCCGCGCACGCCGCGCTCGCCGCGAAGAGCAAGTGCTGCCTCCTCTACGCGAAGCTCACGCGCCGGGCGGCGGGGGCCGCGCGCACGGTCTGCGCCGTCGTCACCGCCGGTTCCACGGCGGGCCTCTACGTGGGGCGCAACGGTGTGTTCTACGACTGCGACGGACAGGACTGGGATGCCGTCGTCACGCGCGTCGTCGAGGCGCAGGTCTCCCTCCGGGAGGCGTTCTGGTCCCCCTGGGCGAAGATCGCCGCGACGATCGCCGCGCAGTGCCGGAAATTCCTGTCGTCCTGCCAGGCGACCGCCGCCGACAAGGTCGGGGACGCCGCCGCGCCCGCGCCGAAGCCGCCGGACGCCACCGCGCTCGCCTCGGGCGTGGCCGCGCTCGGCGTGGGCGTGGGCATGGCCGGCGCCGCGTGCGCGGGGCTGATCGGCCTCGTCGCGGGGCTTCCGCTCTGGAAGGTGCTGGCGGGCGTGGCGGCGATCATCCTGCTCGTCTCGCTGCCGAGCGTCGCCCTCGCGTGGTTTCGCCTCCGTACGCGCGATCTGGGGGCGATCCTCAACGCCGGCGGCTGGGCCGTCAACCGCCCGCTCACGTTCTCGGTGGGCCTTGCGCGCACGTTCACGCGCCGCGCGCCGCTCCCGGTGGGCGCCGCCGTCGCGCGCGACCCCTACGCCCGGCACGGCGTGCTGGGCTGTCTGCTGCTCGTCGCGCTGCTGGGCGCGGCCGCCGCCGGCGTGTGCTGGAGGCTGCACTGCGGCCCTTTTGCCGAGACGGCCGCGTCCGTCCCGAACGTACAGGAGGTGAAGTGATGAAGGCCCCCCGCAATGCCGACTGCGAAGCCCTGAACCGCCGGTTCGGCGCGCCCGGGCGCATCGTGTTCCGTCCCTCGAAGCACGACGCGCCGATCGTCGTGCTCGCGAACCAGTACGGCTCGGCCGAGGTTGCGCTCTTCGGCGCGCAGACGCTCTCGTACCGCCCGACGGGCAACCCGCCCGTCCTCTACCTGCCGCATCCCTACGACGAGACGCCGGCCGGGGAGGAGATCCATGGCGGCATTCCCGTGTGCTGGCCGTGGTTCGCGCGCTGCGGTCCGGCCGGTTCGAAGCTGCACGGCGTCGCGCGCTACGCGCGCTGGCGCGTGACGGGCTCGGAGTATTCCGAGGACGTGACGGAGGTCACGCTCGCGCTGGAGAGCGACGCGGAGACGCGGAAGGCGTGGCCGCACGACTTCGCGCTGGAGCTGAAGGTCTCCGTGTCGATGAAGCTCACGCTCGCCCTGCGTGCGACGAACACGGGGACGGAGGCGTTCCACGTGACGGAGGGCTTCCACCCCTACTTCCTCGTGCGGGAGCGGGACCAGACCGAGGTGCTGGGCGTGGACGGCTGCGAGTTCACGGATACGCGCGCGCCCGAGAAGGGGGGGCGCACGTGGACGGGAAGCTACGCCGTGCGCGAGGCCGGCAGCAAGATCTACCAGGTCACGAAGCGCGAGTACGTGCTGATGGACCACGGGCTCAACCGCGCGATCGCGGTCGTCTCGCGCGGCAACGCGCGGCTCGTCGTCTGGAATCCGGGCGAGGAGAGTGCGGATCAGGTGGCGGCGTTCGGCGTGGACGGCTGGCGGCACTTCGTCTGCGTCGAGCCGTGTTCGACGCCGGACGAGGCGGGGTACGACCTCAAGCCGGGCGAAAGCCACGACCTGCTGATGGCCGTCCAGTCCGTCCCGAACGACGGCAGCGTCCACGCGCGGCATCCGTAATTGTGCTATAATCGGGGGCATGAAAGCCACGATGTCCCTGATGTCCGTTTTCTGTTCCCTGCTCGGCCTCCTCGCCCTCGGCGCGGGGGCGGGCGAGACGCCGCTTCTCGCCGGCTGGCGCTTCCACCGCGGGGCCGCGCCCGGCGCCGAGGCGGCGGCGTTCGACGACGCGGCGTGGGAGGCCGTGCGCGTGCCGCACGATTGGGCCATCGCGGGGCCGTTCGACAGGGAGATCGACAAGCAGACCGTGCGCGTCGTGCAGGACGGCGAGACGAAGGCGACCGAGAAGACGGGGCGCACGGGATCCCTCCCGTGGTTGGGCGAGGGCTGGTACCGCCGCACGTTCACCGTGCCGGAGGGGACGGAACACGCGGAACTCGTTTTCGACGGCGCGATGGCCGAGCCGCGCGTCTACGTCGACGGGCAGGAGGCCGGTTTCTGGGCGCTCGGCTACAATGCGTTCACCGTTGACGTCTCGCGTTTCCTGAAGCCCGGCAAGACGGCGTATGCGCTCGCGGTCCATCTGCAAAACGTCCCCGAAAGCTCGCGGTGGTATCCGGGGGCGGGGCTCTACCGGCCCGTCACGCTCGTGACGGGTCCGAAGACGGGACTGAAGACGTGGGGAACCTTCGTGCGGACGACGGCGCTGTCGGCCACGGGGGCGCGCGTGACGGCGACGGAGGCCCTGCGGGGAACGGCGGAGAAGGCCGAGCTGCGGTGGACGGTGCGCGGTCCGGACGGGAAGGCGGTGGCGGCGGTTTCGCGCGACGCCGCGCGCCTGGCGGAGGTGACGGGCGTCCTCGACGTGCCGGCGCCGCGCCTCTGGACGCCCGAGACGCCGCACCTCTACACGCTCGTCTCCGAGTTCGTCGTGGCGGGGCGCGTCCGGGACCGGCGCACGACGCGCTTCGGCATCCGCACGGTTTCGGCGACGGCGGAGGGGTTCCGGCTCAACGGCGTCGTGCGGAAATTCAGGGGCGTATGCCTGCACCACGACCTCGGCCCGCTCGGCGCGGCGTTCAACCGCGCGGCGTTCCGCCGCCAGGTGCGCCTCCTGAAGGACATGGGGTGCGACGCGATCCGCACGGCCCACAACATGCCCGCGTCGTGGCAGATGGACATCTGCGATGAGATGGGGATGCTCGTGATGGCGGAGAGCTTCGACATGTGGGCGTACCCGAAGTGCAGGAACGGCTATGCGCGGTTCTTCGCGGACTGGTGGGCACGCGACCTCGCGAACCTCGTCCTCAACCATCGCAACCATCCCTCGATCGTGATGTGGTCCATCGGCAACGAGGTGCCCGAGCAGAACCTGCCGGACGGCCTCGACCTCACGCGCCGGATGCAGGACCTCTGTCACGTCCTGGACCCCACGCGCCCCGTCACGCAGGGGCTCGACCAGGTGGACCACGCCGTGCGCACGGGCGTGCTGCAGCAGATGGACGTGGTGGGCCTCAACTACCGCCTCCCCCGCTATCGGCACGCCTACGCGAACGCACCGCACGGCTTCGTCCTCGGCAGCGAGACCGCCTCGACCGTTTCGAGCCGAGGCGTCTACAAATTCCCCGTCGTGCCGAAGGCCGGGGTGCAGCACCCCGACGGACAGTGCTCGGGTTACGACGTGGAATGGTGCCCGTGGAGCAACCTGCCGGACGACGACTGGGCGATGCAGGACGACGCGCCCTGGACGATCGGCGAGTTCGTCTGGACCGGCTTCGACTACCTCGGCGAACCCACCCCCTACAACGAATACTGGCCCTCGCGCAGCTCCTACTTCGGCATCTACGACCTGGCCGGCCTGCCTAAGGACCGCATGTGGCTCTACCGCAGCCGCTGGAATGCGTCCTCGCCCACGCTCCACCTCGTGCCGCACTGGACCTGGCCCGGCCGCGAAGGGCAGGTCACGCCCGTCTACTGCTACACCTCCTACCCGAGCGCCGAGCTGTTCGTGAACGGCGTCTCGCAGGGCCGCCGTACGCGGAACGCCGCCTCGCGCCTGGACCGCTACCGTCTGCGCTGGAACGAGGTCGTCTACCAGCCCGGCGAGCTGAAGGTCGTCGCCTACGACGCGGACGGGAAGGTGGTCGCCGAGGAGGTCGTGAAGACGGCGGGCGCGCCGCACCGCCTCGTCGTCACGCTGGATCGCGCGACGCTTGCGCGGACGGTGGACGGGACGACGCCCGACCTCGCGTTCGCGACCGTGCGCGTCATCGACGCGCACGGGACGCCCTGTCCCGACGCCGCGCTGCCGCTCACGTTCCGGACGACGGGCGCCGTGGCGTTCAAGGCGGCGTGCAACGGCGACGCGACGAGCCTGGAGCCGTTCACGAAGCCCGCGATGCGGACGTTCCACGGCGCGCTCGTCGTGGTCGTCGAGGCGGGTCCGGAGGCGGGGACGGGGCGGCTTGCCGTCTCGGCGGACGGCCTTGCGGAAGCGGTCGCCGAACTCACCGTGGCGCCGTGATGCGTGTGCCGGCCATGATGAACGGGGAGACGAGCCGGGAGGGACGCGCCGCCGCCATCCGCACATCGCTTGCGCTGGCCGCGTGCGTACTGGCGGCTGCACACGGCGCGTGCGCCGCGACGCCGGCGACGGCCGTCGCGTTCCGGTTCGACGACAACCACGCGCCCGACGACTGGCACGCGGTCGCGGAGGCGTTCAAGGCCGAAAACGCGCGGTGTTCGTTTGCCGTGGTCAGCGGAGGCCTTTCGGACGGGCAGGGCGCCTGCCTCAAGGCGCTGTCGGACGATGGGTTCGAGATCATGGATCACACCGCCGCGCACGCCGTCTACGTCGCGCAGTGGCTGAAGGAGGCGGACTACGCGGCGGCGCGTGCGGCCATGGACCCGGGGGCGGCGTGGTTTGCCTCCGCCCAGGCGTCCGCGCGGAAGGTGCGGTTCAAGCCCGAGATCGATCTCGCGCACGCGAAGAACGTCCGCTTCACGGGACGTGTCACGGGCGGCGTGCTTTACTGCGATGACGCGGCCGTCGCCGCGCAGCTGACGTTCTCGAAGAAGGTCTGGATGCCGTCGAAGGCGGCGTTGTTCGGCGTCGCTGCGGTTGCGGCGGACGGCGGCCGCAGGCTGCGCGCGTTCTACGGCGAGACCGACCAGACGTTCGACCTCGCGGACGAGGAGATGGTGCTTGTCGACCAGATTGCGATTCAGCCCGCGCCGGACGTCCTGCGCATCCAGGCGCGCGCGACGCGGGCGAACTTCGCGGTCTTCGGCCTGCCCGCGCCGAAGACGTGGATCCAGCCCGGCGGCTGGGAGGCGTTTGTGGACGCGAACCGCGTGAAGGCCGTCTACGGCGGCGAATTCGGCTACACGGGCGCGGACTGCGTGATGCCGAAGGAGCGGTGCTGGTACGCGACGGACGACGACACGCCGGCGGAACTCGTGCCGTGGATGCAGCGTCCGAGTTTCTTCTACTTTGACGAAGGGGCGACCTACGAGGAGGTCGTCGCGCAGATCCAGAAGGCACAAGCGCGCGGCAAGCCGCTCGTCTTCATCAGCCACCTGTCGTGGGAGAAGGCGGGCGGACGCGCGGCATGGATCGCCCTGACGCGCCGCGTGCTTCAGTGGATGGACGCGGCGGGCGTCCCCGCGCTGACCGAGGCGGCGTTGACGCAGACGTTCTACGGACGCTGAAGGATTTTGCTATAATAGGCGCACTGTGAAACCGCTTGCCACCAACATCGCCGACTTCGAGACCCTGCGCAAGGAGGGCCTGCTCTACGTTGACAAGACGGCGCACCTGCATCGGCTCATCACGAAGCCGGGCAGCACGTTCTTCTTCTGCGCGCGTCCGCGCCGGTTCGGCAAGTCCCTGAGCGTGACGACGCTGAAGTCGATCTTCCTCGGCCACCGGGAGTTCTTCGACGGCCTCGCGATCGCGAAGACCGACTACGACTGGAAGCCCCATGCCGTCATCCACTTCAACTGGGGCGGGGTGGATGTCTCCAGCATCGAGACGTTCGAGGAGACGTTCACGGACGCGGTGCGGGACGCGCTCGTGGCGAGCGGCTATGACTATGACGCGGACAGCCGGCCCTCGTCCAACCTCGCGCGGGCCATCGACTTCTTCTACCGGCGCGACGGCGTGGGGCCGGCGATCCTGATCGACGAGTACGACGATCCGGTGGCGAAGGCGCTTGCGGACGTGGACCTCGCCGAGAGGATCCGAACGCGCCTTTCGGCGATCTACGCGCAGTTCAAGGACAACTCGGGGAAGATCCGCTTCCTCTACATCACGGGCGTCTCGAAGTTCACGAAGCTCTCGGTCTTCTCGGCGCTCTCCAGCCTCAACG
>ERZ1026780.1600-NODE-1600-length-14665-cov-3.516632_pt1 | contig 14665 bp, 12 predicted proteins | sample MGYA00380126_ERZ1026780 | MGnify/ENA primary metagenome ERZ1026780 (study PRJEB33269, sample SAMEA4719762) | human gut metagenome | biome: human-associated habitat; feature: organic feature; material: feces | place: Cameroon | collected 2013-10 ... | reverse complement strand
ATATATAATACTATATATGTTTAATAAAGCTGGTTGGATTTTCAACCAGCTTTATTTCATCCTGCAACATTCCATCAAGCAGAAAATCAACTATTATATGGAATACAAAAAATCCTCCGGCTAGGAAATTTTTTCTTTTCCGGAGAATTCCTGTTTTTGAGTGGAAAATATACCTAACGCTTTTGGGCGGTACTTATGGTTTTCAGAATTTCACTTTTTGATCTCAACAGATTAATAAGATGTCAGGGCCTCAACAATTTTTTCTTCCCGTATATGGCATAAGCAAGTCAATATATAAGTGCGAAAATTTCGGATTTTACGAATATTTTCTATCCCTTTTCCTTTGATTCGGGAAAGAACGTTTTCAATATCCTCTGCTTCTAATTTGTGAAGTATTGCCTGAATTTCAAATGCTTTACGAGGAATTTGGGACACGTACAATATGTTGTCTTCAGGTAGTAAATATACCTCTGCAATAACATCGGAAATAAGATTCAAGAATTCTTTTGGGTTTTCCCGTGACAATAGAACATCATATTCCAATTGAACTTCTACTCCTTCCTTAGTCCAGGCAAATTCCGATGGATCGGGAACTGCACGTGATAAGGAACTTTGAGGCCTTTTTTGAACGGAAGAGCCTTGTTGGATTTCAGAAGCACGATGAAACAACTTTGTCTGAAGCGGAGAAGAAAGAAGTGTGGAGGGCGAAGCCGGCGGGATTTTTGGGGCTGAATCTTTCTTTCCCTCTGTCTCCACGGCATAGCAATAAGAGATGCGACCATGTTTGTGGTCCCACCCTCGCTGAATTTGTAAATATCCGTATGTCTTTAGTTCATTCCACATCCTTCGAAAGGCACAGGAACCGACGCCAGAGGTTTCTAAAAGATGTTCTCGGGATACAAGAAAAAGAGAAGAGTTTTTTGCAATTTCTATGTGATAGCAAAGCAGGGCATAGAGGCCTTTTGTTTCAAGCGATAGGCGGGGATCCTGTAGAGCTCGATAGGAAATGGGGGTATAATTATTTCGGGGAAGTTGCAGGGGCAACCTTGCCGCTAGCGCAGCTCGACCATCCGTTACTTTGAGAAAGTTGTGTGGGGGAATCGAGTGATCTGCACAAGGTAGCAAGGTGTATAAATCCTTCAAATTTCCATTTCCGTCGGAATAACGATTGCGCTTGAGAAAGCCAGCAAGATACAGATGCCGCCATGCAGCATCTCGGCTATGGCGACCATTGCGACAATGTTTGGCAATCGCTTTTCTCATGCCTCCATTCGGAGTACGAAAAGAGGGGATTGACAGGTAGGTGGAAAGGAGTGCATATAGGCCAACATCTGCTAGGCGATTTAATCCGGGTTCCTTCCGTCTCAGAATATTATTGCTAAGGCGCAGAAATTGCTCGGCCAAGAGAGGATCACTCCTTTCGTTTAAGTTAAAATCACCGATAATATGTTATCATAATTTTTAAATTTGTCAAGAACATGAGTCATTGATCATTGGAATCCATTAAATAGGCAAAATATTTGTGATATGAAAATATAATTGTTTATTAAACAAAGGTAAAACATAGAGATTTTTAATATGATACAAAAACATATAGTCATTTTAACCAAACGTAATGTATGCTTTTGTACGGGGTATGTCATGATTTGTACGGGGTATGTCATGATTTATACGGGGCAAAAAAATTTTGCGTCATGATTTGTACGGGGTAAAAAATGTGATGTCATGATTTATACGGGGTATGTCATGATCTATACGGGTATATCTCCGAAAAAACCGTAAAATTAAGTGCCAGAATAGAAAAAAGAAAAAAAAGTTCGTTAGGATTACCAAAAAATCGGAGAAGAAACGACGTATTCGTGAGCCCGTGATAGAGAAAATCTATCTTCAGGAGTCGCATGCTTCGGTCGTATTAAAATTGACAGGACTCTGTCTTCCCCTTTTTTTATATAAATATACAATAATTTACATATTTTTGGTTTTGGCTTGAAAATTGATGTAAAGAAGAATTTACCATTGAATCGGCGGATAGTGATTTTTTGTTAGGTAGGCATTGATTGCAGAGAATGGGTGAGATCCAAAAAATCCACGCCAGGCAGAAAGTGGGCTTGGATGCTCTGATTCTATAATCAGGTGTGAAGGATGAGAGAGGATACTCTTTTTACTTCTGGCATCTCGTCCCCATAATACAAAGACCACGGGCGTTTCCATCGCATCTACAGTTCGGATAGCGGCACTGGTGAAAGCTTCCCACCCTTGATTTCGATGGCTGGCGGCACTTCCACGTCGGACGGTGAGGACAGTGTTCAGGAGCAGTACACCTTGTTTTGCCCAGGAAGATAGATCCCCGGATGAATTTTTTGAAGGATGTTCCAGGTCGCTTTGCAATTCTTTATAAATATTGCAGAGCGATGGCGGTATCGGGAATCCGTCAGGCACAGAAAAGCACATACCGTCCGCTTGATCAGGTTCATGATAGGGATCTTGACCGAGAATAACGACGCGAACAGAAGATAGAGGAGTCTCTCGAAAAGCACGAAATAACTGGCTCGGAGTCGGGAAAACTTCATGGTGCTGATATTCAGATCTGATATAGTGCAAAAGAGCACCGGCAGAATCGGAGGATGGTTTTCCTGTCAGATCATTCCACAAGTTTTCACGAAAAAAATTTTCCCAACCGTGCGGAGCTTCCCATTTTGTCCCTCCAGGCAGTTGCTCCAAGGAATCGTAGCTTTGAAGTGAGGCATATTTCATATGAATAAATCCTTTTTTATAAGTATTCTTCCGCAAATAATACAAAATCTTCATTTTGTATTATTTGCGGAAAGTAAATCAGAATGAAAATTTATCAATTAACGATATAAAAATTATATTGAAATCCGACAAGGAAGTCAATGGGTGTATCCCCTGTTGCACGATATTTTTCTGTATCCCATTTTCTCTGCCTTTTAATGAGGATCCCCTTCTGTTTGCGGAAACAAAAAATAGGATTGTAAAAATTCGACACAAAATATGAAAATTAAGTAATATTATTCTGCGTATTGACTATTGAAAAATATCTTGGAATTGTGTATACTATCACCATCGTTATTTTTGAAAGAAAGTGAGGGTGCAAAAGATGGCAAAGATGACAGCGAAAAAGCAGAATTGTGAGTCGACGGCAATGGCGACTGCCTTTGGTGCGCCCTGCACTGCTTCGTTCTGTGATTGTGCTACAGAAGCAATGAATACCCGTGTGCTGATGGATACTGCTTTTGCGGTATCCATTTTTGTATTCCTGCCTATCCTGGCCGTAGTAGGGTTGCTGGTAGGATTTCTGATTGACGTGCGAGTATGCCTTCTTTGGATTGCCATTATTCTGTTTCCGATGGTGCTGATAATTTTCACAAACAGATGTTTGTTGCCAAGTAAGACCATAAGTCGTTGGTTCCCTGATATGAAGCTACGGATGAATTCCGCAGAAATTCAATGAGTGAATCAAAAAGCCGGACGGTTTTGCTAAAGCAACCGCCTGGCTTTTTTGATGGACAGTCATGCCAAACAGAATTGACGAGCCCCTCATTTACTCCGGGGTCATCAAGATAAAACAGTTCCCCATTTCAATCATAAAAAGCAAAGGAGAAACACAATGAAACACGTAAAAAAGTTTGTAGCAGCGGTGGTGGCTGTTGTCATGGTCATGACTTGCATGGTTGCCATGGCATCTTGCTCGTCTAAAGGAAAGGACGGCTACACGGCAAATAACAAAGAGTTCTTTATTGGTTGTACCGGCCCGTTGACCGGTGATGCTGCGTCCTATGGAAATTCCGTGCAAAAGGGCGCTACTGTCGCCATCGAAGAAATCAATGGAAAAGGCGGACTGAATGGTGTCAAATTCAAGTTTGATATCAAAGATGACCAGGCTGAGGCAGCAAGTGCCGGAACCGGGTACGATACCCTATTCGAAGCCGGGATGCAAATCGCTCTGGGCAGTGTTACCTCTGGTTCTTGTAAAGCTTTTGCTGCCAAGGCCGTGGCAGATAATCTGTTTTTTATGACTCCTTCTGCCTCCGAACAGGCCGTCATTGAATCCGGAGACAATGCGTTCCGTGTCTGCTTTGGCGATCCGGACCAAGGAACACTGGCGGCTGAGGAGATCAAGAATGGCGGATACACCAAAGTGGGCGCCATTTATGAATCCAGTTCTTCCTACTCTGTGGGCATCTACGATGCTTTCAAGGCAGAAATGGCCAAACTGGGAGTCAGTTATGTAGAACAAAAATTTGACGAAGAGAATAACAAAGATTTCTCCACGCAGGCAGAGGCTTTGAAGGATTGCGATGTTATTTTCATGCCGTTCTATTATGAGGCGGCTGCTTTGTTTATCAAAACAGCGGTGGCAAAAGGATCCGGCGCAACTTTCCTTGGTTGCGATGGTTTTGATGGTATTGCCAAGCAGTTTACTGATGCCGACAAAGTAGAAAATCCGGTTATGTATATCACTCCTTTTGATGCGGAGAGCTCGGATGCCAAGGTTGCGGCATTCGTCACGGCATATAAGACAAAGTACAACGGTGAGACGCCGGATCAGTTTGCAGCTGATGCGTATGATGCTGTTATGGCTATTTATGAAGCAATGAAGGCTGCAAATGTTTCGGATCCTACAATCTCCGCATCGGATCTTTGCGAGCTTGTTAAGGCCAAGATCACAGACGCTTCCTTCCAGTATGTAGGAGCTACCGGTACCATGACCTGGGATAAAAGCGGCGCCTGTGCAAAGGTCCCGCAGATCGTTCATCTGAAAAAATAACGACTCTTTGATCCAATACTTTTTGGCTTGTCGATTCATCAGACAGAAGTTTTTCGTCCTTCCCCTGTTCGTCAAAAGGACAGGAGAGGGGCGCTTCTGATGATTTCGGGAAAGGATAATAATTGATATGAGCACATTGATTGACGGGCTTAGCCTCGGCAGTATTTATGCCCTGATCGCACTTGGCTATACGATGGTATACGGCATTGCCAAGATGTTGAATTTTGCTCACGGTGATATTATCATGGTGGGCGCATATGCGATCCTTAGTACCCTGGCACTTTCCGGCTTACCGCTGGTAGCGGTGGCGGTTTCCGTCGTCGTGTGTACTCTTTTGGGAATCCTGACTGAGAAGATCGCGTATAAACCTCTGCGGGGGGCTTCCCCGCTGGCTGTTTTGATTACCGCCATCGGTGTCAGCTACTTGCTACAGAGTGTGGCACAGCTGATTTACGGCGCCAAATCGCAGCCGATTACATTGGTTAACTTCGGAACAGTCAGCATCGGTTCTACCACGGTCAATGTTGCTACCCTGGTTACCCTCGGGGTGGGAGCCGTGATTATGGCTGTTTTGACGGTGTTCATCCGCAAAACAAAGCTGGGCCGCGCCATGATCGCTGTATCAGAGGATCGCGGTGCTGCGGAACTGATGGGGATCAATGTGAATCTGATTATTACTTTAACCTTTGCCATCGGATCTGCCTTGGCTGCCTTCGCCAGCGCTTTTTACGTTATGCAGATTCCGTCCGTCAGCCCGACGCTTGGTTCTCTGCCAGGCATCAAGGCTTTTACTGCTGCGGTAATCGGCGGTATCGGATCGATTCCCGGTGCCATGATCGGCGGTGTTTTGCTGGGAGTGATCGAAAAAGTGTGCCTGAGCGTTCCGGTGCTCAATCCCTACACGACCGCGATCGAGTTCAGTTTGCTGATTCTGATCCTTTTGGTGAAGCCAACGGGTCTGCTCGGCAGAAAGCGCAGAGAGAAGGTGTAACGAATGGCTTCTTATTTTTCTCACATCCGGAAAAACTTCAAATTCAAGCATTATACTAACTACCTGGCTGTTGTTGCCACCTTGGTTCTGTTTATCGTTCTGCAATCCAGTGGGGTATTGAAACGTTCTTCGGCCAATCTTCTGACGCAGATCGGGTTTTCGATTATTCTGGCAGTCTCTCTCAATCTCGTTGTTGGTTTTCTCGGAGAATTGAGCCTTGGACACGCCGGGTTTATGTGTATCGGGGCATATCTTGGTGTGTTTATCCAGGGTAAACTTTCTGCTGCACTTCCGGCTTTGCTTGCCCTGATTCTGTCCATGTTAATCGGAGGGGTGATTGCGGCCCTGTTTGGGTTTGTTGTCGGATTGCCGGCCCTTCGTCTGAAGGGGGACTATTTGGCTATCGTCACGCTGGCCTTTGGGGAAATTGTCCGGAATATTTTTAAAAACCTCCCTTGGTTCGGAGGAGCCCTGGGCCTTCCCTCCCGTACGTACGGGACCAGCCTCTTTATCATCACGGCATTGGCTGTTCTGGTGATGCTGTTCTTTGTACAGAATTTGATTCGGAGCAAACACGGGCGCGCCATTACGGCTATCCGGGATAATGAAATCGCGGCGAAAGCAATGGGAATCAATGTCACCTACTACAAGTTGTTTGTCTTTGTGATTTCCGCCTTTTTTGCCGGAGTAGCCGGAGTCATCTACGGGAATTACACGACTCCCATTCTGTATTCCTTCTTCTCCTATAACTATTCGATTGAAATTCTGGTCATGGTCGTTCTGGGTGGTATGGGAAATATCGGCGGATCGATTGCTGCTGCTACGCTGATTACCTATATCAACTTCACCCTGACAACAAAATTGTCCGGAGATCTGGCAGCACTGAAATATTTAGTCTACGCCTTGATTTTAATGGTTGTGGTTATCTTTGGCAATGCACCGGCACTCCGGCCAATCAAAGAAAAACTGTCTTTGCATCGGTTTTTGTCCGGTTTGACTAAAAAGAAGGGACAGCATGATCCGGAAAAGGAAGCCTCCAAAATCAAGGATGACGGTTCAGCCTGGGATCGGATCCCTACGAAGATCCGCATGGATGAGGTCATTTCTACCGATATCATCAACCCAGAGGGTGGCGTTCAGGATGAATCCGACAAACCGAAAACACGATGAGGAAAGGACAGGCACTTATGGAAGAAACCTTGATGTTGGAAACCAAAAACCTCGGCATTTCCTTCGGAGGACTGAAGGCTGCACAGGATGTCAATCTTAAGATCAAAAAAAATCAATTGTACGGCCTGATCGGACCGAACGGTGCCGGGAAAACCACGATATTCAATATGCTTACCGGTGTGTACAAACCAACCACGGGCACCTTTTGGCTGGATGGAGAAAATCTGACCGGGTCCTCGGAAGAGACCATCAATCGAAAAGGGATTGCAAGAACCTTTCAAAATATCCGCCTGTTTAACAATATGAGTGTGATACGCAATGTTCTGGTAGGATTGCACAACTCGCCGTTGTTTCGTTGCACTCCGTTTGAAAGTATGCTCCGGTTGCCCCGGCATTTCGAAACCGAGGCAACCATGCGCAACAAAGCCAAGGAATTGCTTCGTATCTTTGGCTTGGAAGAGGAACGGAATCAGCTGGCCTGTAATCTCCCTTACGGCAAACAACGGAAGCTGGAAATCGCCCGGGCTCTGGCTACGGGTCCGAAGCTTCTTTTGCTGGATGAACCGGCTGCCGGCATGAATCCTAACGAAACAGCCGAATTGATGGAAACAGTACGTCTGATTCGGGATCAGTTTGATATGACCATTTTGCTCATTGAACATGATCTGAAATTTGTCTCCGGACTATGTAACGAGGTCACGGTCCTGAATTTCGGCACCGTCCTGGCCCAGGGACCGGTTGCGGAAGCCCTGAATAATCCGGCTGTTATTGAAGCATATATTGGAAAGTGAGGGACAAGAAATGGCATTATTAGAGGTCCGGGATTTATCTGTGTACTACGGTGTCATTCAAGCCCTGAAAGGCATCAGTTTCCATGTGAACGAGGGAGAGATCGTCACTCTGATCGGGGCCAACGGTGCAGGAAAAACCACAACCATGCAAAGCATTATGGGAATGATCGGTGGTAAAACCGGGCACATCCAATATCAAGGGCAGGATATCTCACATTTGCCGGCACACAAGATCGTACATCTTGGCATGACACAGGTTCCGGAAGGACGAAGAATATTTCAAGAACTGACTGTTTACGAAAATCTCTTAATGGGCGCCTATATTGAAAGCAACAGCAAGAAGATCAAGCAGGACATGGAAGAAATCTATGTGCGATTCCCTCGGTTGGGCGAACGTAAAAACCAAGTAGCAGGAACCCTTTCCGGCGGAGAGCAGCAGATGTTGGCCATGGGACGTGCCCTGATGAGTCATCCCAAGCTATTGATGCTGGATGAACCGTCAATGGGATTATCTCCCCTGCTGGTTGATATGGTTTTTGATTTAATCCGTGAAATCCATAGCAGCGGAACGACCGTTTTGTTGGTGGAACAGAATGCCAATAAATCTCTGGCTATTTCTGATCGAGCCTATGTCCTGGAGACCGGTCATATTGTCTTATCTGGTACGGGTCAAGAACTGCTGCAAAGTGAAGAGATTAAAAAAGCTTATCTTGGCGGGTAAGGGGAGCCATGCCGGATAGTAAAAGATAAAAGAAAGAAGGGGAACCGGATTCCGACTGCGACGGAATCCGGTTCCCCTTCTTTCTTTCGGCCGTACAGGATACTAAAAGCAGGTCTCATTCTCCGTTTTCCTGTCCGAAACTATTTGCTGGGGAGATGCTTTTTTTTCACGCTGTTTCTTCTTTTGGGGACTGCTCTCTTTCTCTTCCCCATCCTCCAACATTCGCTCAGAATCTGTCTCTCCCGGTAAATGGACCACGACTCCGCGGATAACAGCCCCGCTTTTCTGAAGATGATACCCCCATATATACTGCATGCGGACATAGTTATCCAGTAGTTTCAAGGTATTTGAGCGAATCGCCGCCTTGGCCTGCCGTTCCTCCGGATCACCGAGAATATGGTACAGCTCATCAAAGGTAATACTGTGATCGGTGTCCTCCGGAAACCGTTTCATGGTCTCAATCCACCGCAGAAGGTTATACCGGATCATCATAATGGACTCGCTGGAGCGCATAATATCTTTGGTATTCAACAGCTGCCTGGGAACTGATATGACCTGATCCTCCAGCACGGAATAGGAATAAACAATAGGAACGCTCAAAACGCGCCATGCCCTTTTTACACATCCGCCCGCCGTCACCGTCAGTTCTCTCAAATTCAGCATCCGTTCTGACATCACCGCTTTACGATTCTTTTTCCCCAGAAGCCCAGCCTCTAAAAGCTGTTGCGTGCTGTCGATATAAATGCGGGTATTGTCCATCTTCCGAATGCTTTCTTCTATACTGTGTATCGCTTTCGTACTCACCTTTTCTGTCTCGACAAAACCGTTCATGGCCCGATAAATCATATCTGCTGTCATTGTGCGATTTCCGGAAGCATACAAGGTACAAACCGCATCATGAACCATTTTGTCATATTCTGTCACAGAGTTGTTGGAAAGCCGAATGTTTTTATCGTCCAGAATATTGATGGTAATTTTCGTTTCTGCCACCACACGCCCACGCTTGATTACCGGCACAAGATTCTCAACCTTTTGCGGTAATCGTTGAATCGCATTGGCTACGTTGGAATTGGTGATCAGAGAGTTGGCCGGAATGGTAGATTTCAGATTTTTTTCCCGATATGCCAGGTTTTCCGATGTCGCTACGAAGATTTCAACAAATCGATGCTTGATCCGATCATCCGGCTCTCCCTCTTTGTCAAGCCCGGATTTTACCGTTGCCGTTTCTATCGCAAGCCGAATTTCATCATCGTCAAGCTCGTAAAAGTAAGACAGGATCTCCGGGGCAATGGCGTAACATTCCAGAAAGAATTGTCTCCTTTTTACATCAGGGAACCATTCCCTCCACTTTTCATCTTCTTGATTCGCCACCATGTCACCCCCCCTTGCCTTCCTCCCATTATACAGAATCTTTCTGTCCTTGTCAACAGGCAGATGATATCGCAGAACCTGCGGATGATCCGCCACTCAACAGGAAAAGGCGCCACCCATATTTTTACTACAGGTGGCACCTCCTGAGAAAAACGGAGTTGTTCCGCACGAAAGATCATTCCAGATCTGACAAAGTATCCAACAAATTATCCAGGGCTGTCTGCCATTTGGTCTCATTACTCTTAATACGGGATACCACGGTCGATGCGTCAAACGTCAAATAGAATTGGTAAGAATCAAAATAATTGAAGCTCCAGGTATTCACAAAATCCACGCCCACCGTATTATGAACCAGCTCGATCATCTCCTTGGATTCCTTATCCCGGCTGTACCGCCCCTTCAGGGCGCCCTCATAATACGTAGGAATGACCACTCTTGCACTCTCCGCGCACAATGCTTCCATCAGGAAGGCTGCGGTTTCCGGTTTGGCTGATGCATAGGAAATTCCGACAATATTGGTGCCTGTCGCCGTCGCACTGCGGTATTCTCCTACCGATTCGTCGCCCATCGGAAGAGGAACGATGTAGTAATCCGTTTCCATATTCCGGAACGCTGCCGTTTCCGTTGTTGCCAGGCATCGGCAGTAAATCATAACCCTCTCTTCCACAAAATTCTTGATCTGTCCCTCTTCGCTGTCGTTGGAAGTGGTATACTCGGCAATGCTGATCTCGTTGAGCAACTGCATAATGTCGATGGTACGATCCTCATTGATGGTAATGGAAATATCCCCCTGTTCGTCCCGCTTGCTGGTATTGATACCAGCCGCATATGCCATCTCTACGCCCCAGGAGATCTGATAACCGAACTGATCGCCGTCATCAGCCTTGTCATTGGCATTCGAATCAAAATAGGCACTTTCCGCCATCATCGACATGTTTTCCAATGTCCATTCCTTGTTCTTGACAACATCATAGATGCTTCCGAATTCCTTTTCCGCATAGGTCTTGTACAAGGCGCTGTTCACAAAGCCACAGCAAATGTTGCCAATGTAGTTCAGTGTAATATCGCCGGTTGTCCAATAGATATGATCCTTATAATTGATATTTTTGGTGTAGTCCCCCGCCCAGTAAGAAGCATCCTCCAACCGAAGAATATGGGAATACTGATTGAGATTGGTCAGATACCCGCTGGCAGCCAATCCAACATCAAAATATTGATATCCGACCAGAATATCGTAATCAGGAGTTCCGGAGGCCAGAACCGGAATAATAGACTGAGACAGGTAGCCATCAGCCACGTGATGTGCTTCCAATTGAATCTGAAAGCGTTCCATCACCTGGTTGTTCCGGTCAAACATCTTGGATCCGACGGAATCTCCGTCGTCGTCCTCGATCAAAACGGAACATGCCTCTTTCTGACCGTCCTGTGCGCCAAAATAGGCAAATACCACGCTTTCATTGTTGAAATTTCTGTCCGGCAATTGATCATACCAGACCCTGGTATCACCGGGATCATCGGATGGATGGTCGGACGGATCCTCCGGGTTATCTCCCTGATTGGGATCTTTGGATGGATTCTTATCCGAGCAGGCAGCAAAAACGGACAAGATCATACAGGCTAACAGTAAAAAAATGATCAGCTTTTTCATTTCACCTTTCCTCCCGCCATTGGATATACAGCAAAGTATATAATTTTCATTTGACAACCGTTATCATTTTACCACACATAGCCAATATTGTAAATGGAATTTTAAAAAACGGCACTGCCCTTTTTCACAAAAATGATACTCTATTTCTGTACATTACAACCAATTTCAAGCGATGTTAAGAAGGAAAATTCTATATCGTTGAACAAATACATCCCCTGCGCTGCATACCGCACAGGGGATGTATGACGATGAAATCAAAAACTCAAATCAAACTGCAAATCCAATCACATACCTGTGACGGATTTTCCAACGATAGGCCGGCAATCAAGCGCGCCTGCGCATACAATATTTTGGTATCCGTCTCTACCTTTTCCGGATCTTGCTGCAACATGGCATGTAGCTTTTCTACCACAGGATGATTAGCATTCAGCTCCAGAATCAAAGAAGCTTTGGCGTATCCCGTCGCTCCTCCCGGCATTTTTCCCAGGACCTTTTCCATTTCCACCGAAAGATCTCCCTCGCTGACCAGGTTAACGGCATGACCCTTGAGAGTATTGGTCAACCGGACATCCTTGACCTCGTTGTCAAGTGCCTTTTTCATGGCCTCCAGCAAAGGTTTCAGCTCTTCATTTTTTTCTTTCAGCGCTTCCTTCTCTTCCTCTGTTGCAATATCCAAATTTTCCGTGCAAACATTGACAAATTTCTTCCCGTCATATTCGCCCAGCATTTTCAGAGCAAACTCATCTACATCATCTGTCAGATACAAAACGTCATAACCACGAGATCTGACTCCCTCCACAGAAGGAAGCATGGCAATTTGATCCACCGTCTCTCCGCAGGCATAGTATATGTCTTTCTGCGCTTCCGGCATGGCCGCAAGATACTCTTTTAATGTTTTGTACTTTCCCTTTTCCGAGGCTGCAGAATGGAACATAACCAGATCCTGCAGATCCTCTTTGTGAGCCCCATAATCAGCGTACAATCCATACTTCAACTGTAACCCGAAAGCATCAAAGAACGTATCGTATTTGGTCCGATCACCATCTCTCATCTTTTCCAGTTCATTCCGGATCTTCTTTGCAATAGCTCTGGCAATCACCTTTAACTGACGGTCATGCTGCAGCATCTCACGGGAGATATTCAAGGACAGATCTGCACTGTCCACCAATCCGCGGACAAATCCGAAATGGTCAGGAATCAGATCTGCACATTTTTCCATAATCATTACGCCGGAAGAGTATAATTGCAGTCCCTTTTCGTATTCCTTGGTGTAGTAGTTATATGGCGCATGTGCGGGAATAAACAGCAATGCCTCATACGTGGCACCACCCTCTGCACGAATATGGATGGTTTTCAACGGGGCCTCGAAATCAAAAAACTTATCCTGATAAAAGCGGTTATATTCTTCATCACTGATCTCCCCGGATGCCTTCTTCCAAAGAGGAATCATGCTATTGAGAGTTTCGTCCTTGAGAACCTTTTCATCTTCCTCCTTGTTGTCTTCCTTCGGTACACTTTCCTCTACTTTCATACGGATCGGATACCGGATATAATCCGAATATTTCCGAACCAGCTCCCGTATCTTATACGTCGTCAGATAATCACTGTATTTCTCATCCTCCGTATCCGGCTTGAGGTAGAGGGTAACCTCCGTCCCGGGAGTGCTTTTTTCACACGGCTCCACCGTATACCCGTCTGCTCCGCTTGATTCCCATCTCCATGCCTGAGATTCTCCGAAGGCGAGACTTTCTACTGTAATACGGTCTGCAACCATGAAAGCCGAGTAAAAGCCAACGCCGAATTGTCCGATTACATCCACCTCGGTTGCATTTTTTTCTTCCTTATTCGCTGCCTTGAAATCAAAAGATCCGCTTTTGGCAATCGTGCCCAGGTTGGTTTCCAACTCTTCTCGCCCCATGCCACATCCATTATCGGAAACAGAAAGCGTCCGTTCTTCCGGATCTGTTGAAATTCTAATTTCATATTCGCTCCTGTCACGAGCGACGGAATCATCGGTTAGAGAACGAAAATACAACTTGTCCAAAGCATCACTGGCATTAGAAATCAATTCTCTCAGAAAAATTTCCTTATGCGTATAAATAGAATTGACCATCATATCCAACAGTTTTTTTGATTCTGTTTGAAACTGCTTTTTCTCCATATATCAACCCTTCTTCAGATAGCAAAATTAGCACTCATGATTATTGAGTGCTAATTCTATTATATCATCTCTCACTTCGATGTCAAGTCTTTTTTGTATTTTTTCGTATTTTTTATTGCACATTATTGTGTCTTCCCCTTTTCTATTCTGAAAAAAGGCGGCCACAGATTTCCTCATACAATGCCATATAGTCTTTTGCCGGGTTGCTTCGTGGTTCGGTACACAACACCGGACCACCAAGCAAAGTGCTGTCCGTAACGGCTGTTCCCTTTCGGATTTCACTTTTCAACATCAAAGAAGCAAATTTTCCCTCTCTTAAATTTTTTCGAATCAAGGAGGTAGACGTATTTCTCTCCACTTTCGTCAACAAGATGCCCAAAAGCCGGATTTTCTTCCCGTCTTCCCTTTCCAGACTTTGGATCAGACTGTATGTTTCGGCCAAGGCATCCAAACTGTATTTATCTGCGTTAACCGGGAACAAAGCCCAATCTCCAAGATATAGCCCCGACAAGGTCAATGCATCCTTCGCCGGAGGCGTGTCCACTACAATCACATCAAATTGAGAACGGAGGGGTCCAATCGCGTCTGCCAACAGCATATATTCTTTTTTTTCCGGATGGCGCGCCCGTAAAATAGGAAGTAACGGAAGGATCTGGCTCGTCATTCCTGTAGAGGGAATAACAAACAGATTATCCACTACTGTCTTGTGCAGACAACGGTTTTCTATCCCACTTTCTCCTCCGGTCATCAATAAATCAAAAATTCCCCGATCATTATAGTGATATTTTTCTTTTCCGGTCAGTGAATATGTTGCATTGCCCTGCTGATCCAGATCGATTACACAGACTCGTTTTCCATCCTTGGCAAATGCAGCTGCCAGATTGACAGATGTAGTCGTTTTTCCAACACCACCCTTGGTTAATGCCACTGTAATAATCATTTTTCCCCGGCCTCTTTCCAATAGACACGATATTGTGCAATAAAACACGTCTTTTTTCTTTTCCTGTACCATAAGTATAGCGA
>ERZ1026780.1592-NODE-1592-length-14696-cov-4.751178_pt1 | contig 14696 bp, 10 predicted proteins | sample MGYA00380126_ERZ1026780 | MGnify/ENA primary metagenome ERZ1026780 (study PRJEB33269, sample SAMEA4719762) | human gut metagenome | biome: human-associated habitat; feature: organic feature; material: feces | place: Cameroon | collected 2013-10 ... | reverse complement strand
GGATGGACTCCTCCAGCACGTCCAGGACGATGCGGGCGGTATCCAGAGAGGTAAAGGTGGTCACGCCGTTCTGTACGGCACAGCGGCGGATGGCGACGCCATCCTCGTAGTGAACGCCGGAGAGAATGGCGCGGGTGTTGATGATATAGCTGACATAGCCGGCACGGATGGAATCCAGAATTTCCTCACTGCCTTCGCTGATCTTGCCGCGGATGCGCGTGCGGATGCCGTGCTGCTTGAGGAACATGGCAGTGCCGAGCGTCGCCTCAATGTTGAAGCCGAGCCGGTAGAAGCGGCGCACAAGAGGCAGAGCCTCCTCCTTGTCCTCGTCCGCGATGGTCACGATGACGGTGCCGTAGTCCTTCATGCGGACGCCGGACGCCTTGAGCGCCTTGTACAGCGCACGGTTGAGACGGCGGTCGTAACCGATGGCTTCCCCCGTGGACTTCATTTCCGGGGAGAGGTACGCGTCCATGCCGGTCAGCTTGGCGAAGGAGAAGGCAGGCGCCTTGACATACCACCAGCTCCGCTCCGGCAGGATCATGTCCGTGATGCCCTGCTCCGCAAGCGATTCGCCCAGCATGGCGCGCGTTGCGATGCGCACCAGATTGACGCCGGTGGATTTGGACAGGAACGGCACGCTCCGGGAGGCACGCGGGTTGACCTCGATGACAAATACGCGGTTTGAGCTGTCCACGATGAACTGGATGTTGAACAGTCCCACGATGCCGATGCCCAGACCAAGCCGCGTGGTGTAGTCCGCGATGGTGTCCTTGACCGACTGCGGGATGGAGAAGGGCGGGTAGACGCTGGTGCTGTCGCCGGAGTGCACGCCCGTGCGCTCCACCAGCTCCATGATGCCGGGCAGGAAGACCTGATGCCCGTCGCAGACGGCGTCCACCTCGACCTCCTTGCCCACGATGTACCGGTCGATCAGAACCGGCTTGTCCTCGTCCACCTCGACTGCGTTCCGGAGGTAATGCCGGAGCATTTCCTCGCCGGCGACAATCTCCATGGCACGTCCGCCCAGCACGAAGCTGGGGCGTACCAGCACCGGGTATCCGATGCGCTCCGCCGCGCGGACGCCGCTTTCAATGTCGGTCACCGCCTCACCCTGCGGGTTCGGGATGCCCAGCGATTTGATGACCGCGTCAAAGGCGTCGCGGTTCTCCGCCTTCTCGATGCCCTCGCAGTCGGTTCCGATGATCCGCACGCCGCGGCGCGCCAGCGGCTCCGCCAGATTGATGGCGGTCTGCCCGCCCAGCGTGGCGATGACGCCCTCCGGATGCTCCAGATGGACGATGTTCATCACATCCTCCGCCGTCAGCGGCTCAAAGTACAGCTTGTCCGCCGTCGTGTAGTCGGTCGAAACGGTTTCGGGGTTGTTGTTGATGACGATCGCCTCGTAGCCCATTTCCCGGATGGTATGCACCGCGTGGACGGTGGAGTAGTCGAACTCCACGCCCTGCCCGATGCGGATGGGCCCCGAGCCGAGGATAATCACCTTGCGCCGGTCGGTCACGACCGACTCGTTCTCCTCGGCGTAGGTGGAGTAGAAGTAGGGCACATAGCTGTCGAATTCGCTTGCGCAGGTGTCGATCATCTTGTATACCGGGAAAATGTTCTCCCGGACGCGCCACCCGTACACCTCGTCCTCGGTCGTGTTCCACAGCTCGGCGATATAGGCGTCCGAGAAGCCCATGCGCTTAGCCTCGCGGAGTGTTGCCGGATCGTGCGGCGCACGCTCCAGCTCGCGCTCGAAGTCCACGATTTTCTTGATCTTGTCCAGGAAGAACATATCAATCTGCGTCCTGTTGCAGATCAGCGAGGGGTCAACGCCCATTCCCATAAGCTGGGAGATGGCGTAGATGCGGTCGTCCGTTCCTTCCCGGATGTATTCCAGCAGCCGATCCACGCTCATGTGCGCGGCGTCGAACTTCTCCAGGTGGATGTGATTTTTGCCTTCCTCCAGCGAACGGATCGCCTTGAGCAGACTCTCCTCGAAGCTGCGTCCCACGCTCATGACCTCGCCGGTCGCCTTCATCTGGGTGGACAGCGTGTTCATGGCGGCGGGGAACTTGTCGAAGGGGAAGCGCGGCATTTTGGTCACGACATAGTCCAGCGTCGGCTCAAAGCTGGCAAGCGTGTTTGCCAGCCGGATCTCGTGCAGATCCATGCCCACGGCGATCTTGGCGGACACCCGCGCGATGGGGTAGCCGCTCGCCTTGGACGCCAGCGCAGAGGAGCGCGAAACGCGGGGATTGACCTCAATGACGTAGTAGCGGAAGGAGTGGGGATCCAGCGCGAACTGTACGTTGCATCCGCCCTTGACGTGCAGGGCGCGGATGATCTTCAGTGCGCTGTCGCGCAGCATCTGGTACTCCTTGTTGGTCAGCGTCTGGCTGGGCGCCACCACGATGGAGTCGCCGGTGTGGATGCCCACGGGGTCAAGGTTTTCCATGTTGCACACCGTGATGGCGGTGTCGTTGGCGTCCCGGATAACCTCGTACTCGATCTCCTTGTAGCCCTTGATGCTCTTCTCGACCAGCACCTGATGCACCGGGGAGAGCGCCAGCGCGTTCTTCATCATTTCGCGCAACTCGTCGGGGTTGTAGGCAAAGCCGCCGCCCGTGCCGCCCAGCGTGAAGGCGGGGCGCAGGATGACAGGGTACCCGATCTGCTCCGCCGCGGTGATTGCCTCCTCGACGCTGTACGTGATCTGCGACGGCACGACCGGCTCCCCGATCTGCTCGCACAGCTCCTTGAACAGCTCGCGGTCCTCTGCGCGCTCGATGCTGTCGGCATCGGTGCCCAGAAGCTCGATCTCGCACTCAGCCAGCACGCCCTTTTTGGCAAGCTGCATGGCAAGATTCAGTCCGGTCTGCCCGCCGATGCCCGGCACGATGGCGTCGGGACGCTCCATGCGGCAGATGCGCGCAAGGAATTCCAGCGTCAGCGGCTCCATGTACACCTTGTCGGCGACCGATGTGTCGGTCATGATGGTTGCGGGGTTGGAGTTGGCGAGGATAACCTCGTAGCCCTCCTCCTTGAGAGCCAGACACGCCTGCGTGCCGGCGTAGTCAAATTCCGCCGCCTGTCCGATCACGATGGGACCGGAGCCGATGACAAGCACCTTCCGTATATCGGTTCTCTTAGGCATTCCGGCTCACCTCCTTTGCGTCCGCCATGCTCCGGACGAATTGCTCAAACAGGTATCGACTGTCCTGCGGTCCGGGCGCGCTCTCCGGGTGGTACTGTACCGAGAAAACGCTGTCCGCCGGGCAGGCGACACCCTCCACGGTGTCATCCAGCAGGTTGCGGTGGGTGACGGTCAGTCCCGTTCCCTCCAGCGACTCCGGACGCACGGCGTAGCTGTGGTTCTGCGAGGTCATCTCGACCTTTCCCGTCGTCAGGTTCATGACCGGGTGGTTGCCGCCGCGGTGCCCGAACTTGAGCTTGTAGGTTTCGGCTCCGTAGGCGAGCGAAATGAGCTGATGCCCGAGGCAGATGCCGAAGATGGGGAAGCGTCCGCGCAGACCGCGCACCGTCCGGATAACGGGCAGGACGTCCGCCGGGTCGCCGGGGCCGTTGGAGAGAAAGACGCCGTCCGGCTTCAGGAACGCGATTTCCTCCGCCGTGGTGGTATACGGCACCACGGTGACGTTGCAGCCGAACTGATTCAGACTGCGGACGATATTCAGCTTGATGCCGCAGTCCACCGCCACGACATTGAAGCGGGGGTTGGCAGTCCGGGCGTACCAGCGCTTGCGGCAGCTGACGCGCGCTACGGCGTCATGCGGAACGGGGGTTGCGCGGATGATTTCCAGCGCCTGCCCGACGGGGGTGTCTATGGCAGTCAGCAAGCCGCGCCGCGTGCCGTGATCCCGGATACTGCGGGTAAGACTGCGCGTATCGACGCCGGACAGCCCGGGGATTCCGTTCTCCTCCAGCAGCTCGGACAGGGTTTTGGTGTAGCGGAAGTTGGAGGGCATATCGTTGTAGTCGTACACGATCATGCCGCCGATCCCGGGTGTTTTGCACTCAAAGTCGTCATCGGTAACGCCGTAGTTGCCGATGAGGGGGTAGGTCATCACGACCGCCTGATCGGTATAGGACAGATCCGAAACGATCTCCTGGTACCCGACCATGGAGGTGTTGAACACGATCTCGCACACGCGGTCTGCCGGGTATCCGAACCCGTAGCCGGTGTACACGCTGCCGTCCTCTAAGACGAGCTTCCGGTCTTTCTGCTTCATGTTTCTTTCTCCTTTCATTCCGGGCGTCATCTGCCCGATCCGGAATGGATGATTCCGCGTTGTCCGCGGCGGCAAACGGTCAAAACTGAAAAGTCTATGCGGGAAATGGATTTTTGCGGCATTGGCTGAACCTGCCGGCTCTGTGTTCTTTTCCCTTCCCCGCTTATACCCAGGCGGTTCCCTCACAGATTTCCTCGGCAGCCCCGGTCAGGAACAGCGTCCCGTCCGGCTCGGCGCGGACAGTCAGCTCGCCGCCGTCCAGCCGAACCGTGATGTCCGCCCCGGATGCGCATACCCCGTCCGCGACCGCCGCCGCAACGGCGGCACAGGCGCCCGTCCCGCAGGCAGAGGTCACACCGCTGCCCCGCTCAAAAACCCTCATCCGCAGGGTAGCGGGAGCAGAAAGATGCACCAGCTCAACATTCACGCCGCCGGGAAAGGCAGGGTGCGTCTGAAGCGCCGTGCCGAGACGCAGGAGCGCCGCATCCGGCATGGAGGCGCGGAACAGCACCGCGTGCGGATTGCCCACCGACACGCGGCGCAGGGTAATTGTTTCGCCGTCCGGCAGAGTCAGCGTCTGCGCGGCACATACAGCCGCACGCCCCATGTCCGCCGTGACCGACGCCACGCGCCCGCCCGCCGTGTGTAACCACAGGCGGCGGATCCCGGCGGGCGTCTCTACGGTCAGCTCGGTGCGCGCCGTCAGCCCCCGGTCGTACACATACTTGCCGAGACAGCGGATGCCGTTGCCGCACATGGCGGCTTCACTCCCGTCCGCGTTGAAGACACGCATACGGAAGTCCGCGACCGCTGAGGGAAGAATCCAGATCATGCCGTCCGCCCCCACGCCGCGGCGCGGGTCGGACAGGCGCACCGACAGCGCCGCCGGATCGGCGGGGTCGCGGTCGGCATACACGAACAGGTAGCTGTTGCCCAGTCCGTGCAGTTTGGCAAAGGTAAGCGGCGCAGCGTCCCCGGGACGTCCCGCCGGAGCAGCCGTCACTCCCATTCCACGGTCGCCGGCGGCTTGCCGGTGATGTCGTAGACGACGCGTCCGGCACCGGGCACCTCGTTGACGATGCGGGTGGCAACAGCGCTCAGCGTCGTGTGCGAAATCGGGACATAGACGCAGGTCATGAAGTCGGATGTGCGCACGGCGCGCAGGGCGACCGTATACCCGTAGGTACGGAAATCGCCCACCACACCGACCGACCGGGTGTCGGTCAGCACGGCGAAGTACTGATCCGCCCGGATGTGCCGCCGCACGATCTCCGCGCGGAAAATGGCGTCCGCCTCACGCAGGATCGCCAGCTTTTCCTCGGTGATCTCGCCCACCACGCGCACGCCCAGCCCCGGACCGGGGAAGGGCTGACGGTTGACGAAGGCGGCGGGAAGCCCCAGCTGGCGCCCCAGTGCGCGCACCTCGTCCTTGAACAGCCCGCGCAGCGGCTCCACCACGCCGGCAAAGCTCATGTTATCCGGCAGACCGCCGACATTGTGGTGACTCTTGATGGTCGCCGCCTTGCCGCCCTTGCCGCCGCCGGATTCGATGACATCGGGGTAAATGGTTCCCTGCGCGAGGTAGCGGACGTGCGGCAGCTTGCGCGCCTCCTCCTCAAACACCCGGACAAACTCCGCGCCGATGATCTTGCGCTTCTGCTCCGGATCGGTCACGCCCTTCAGCGCACCGAGGAAGCGATCCGCCGCGTTGACGCGGATGAAATGCAGATCGCGCCCCCGGAACGCCGCCTCCACCTCATCGCCCTCATCCTTGCGCATGAGTCCGTGATCCACGAAGATGCAGTGCAGCTGTCCCGGAATGGCACGCGACAGCAACGCCGCGCAGACCGAGGAATCCACTCCGCCGGACAGTCCGAGCAGGACATGATCCGTTCCGACCTGCGCCCGCACAGCCTCCGTCAGCTGCTTTTCCAGATCGCGGAGATTGTAGTCGCCCGCCGCGTGGCAGACGTTGTAGAGGAAATTGCGGATCATGGCAGTCCCGTTGGGCGTGCTTTCCACCTCCGGGTGGAACTGGACGCCGTACAGCCGCCGCGCCCGATCCTCCAGCGCCGCGTTGGGGCAGTTGTCGGTGGACGCCGCGCAGGAGAAGCCCTCCGGCAGGCGCACGATGCGGTCGGTGTGGCTCATCAGACCGATCTGCTCTGCGTCCAGCCCCGCAAACAGCGGGGAGGAGGTGTCCACGCGCATGGGAGTCCGCCCGTACTCGCTGGTGGAGCAGGGGGCAACCTCGCCGCCCATCGTCCATGCCAGCAGCTGGGAGCCGTAGCAGATGCCCAGCACCGGAATGCCCAGCTCAAATATTTCCCTGTCGCAGTGCGGGGAATCCGCGCAGTATACGCTGTTCGGACCGCCCGTGAGAATGATGCCGATCGGCGCCATCTCCCGGACAGCCGCGGCGGAGATATCCCCTGCCCGGACGATCGACAGCACGCCGCATTCCCGCACGCGCCGGGCGATCAGCTCCTTGTACTGCCCCCCGAAGTCCAGAATCAGCAAAAGCTCATGCTGTCCCTGTTGCACATTCGCCATACGTATCAAAACCTCTTATCACAGTTTGATATATTCGTCACGTCCCGCGCCGACCGAGACATAGCCCACGCGGCACCCGACCGCCTGCTCGATGAACCGGATATACTTCCTTGCGTTCTCGGGCAGGGAGTCCCACGTGCGGCAGGCAGACACGTCGCCGAAGCCGTCAACATACTCCACGACCGGCTTTGCCCGCAGCAGGCGGTCGCCTGTCGGGAAGTCGGTGGTGCGCACGCCGTCCACCTCGTAGGCAACGCAGACCGGCACCCTGTCCAGATAGGACAGCACGTCCAGCTTGGTCAGCACGACGGTGTCGGCGCCCTGCATCCGGACGCCGTAGCGGGAGGCAGGCACGTCGAACGGTCCGACCCGGCGGGGACGCCCGGTCGCGGCGCCGTACTCGCCGCCCGCATCGCGCAGTGCTTTTGCCTCATCGCCGAACATCTCGCAGGTGAAGGGACCTTCGCCGACGCAGGTGGAGTACGCCTTCATGATGCCCACGACCGAATCCAGCCGGACACCGGGGACGCCCGCGCCGATGGGCGCGTAGCCTGCCAGCGTCGTGGAGGAGGAGGTGTAGGGATAGATGCCGAAATCAATGTCGCGCAGGGCACCGAGCTGCGCCTCGAACAGGATGCGCTTGCCCGCCGCGATCGCCTGCTCCAGGTACCCGGACACATCGGTCACGTAGGGAGCGACGGCGGAGCCGTAGCGATCCAGCCACGCGAGCATTTCCTCCGGATCAACCGGTGCGTGCCCGTAGCCCGTGACCGTGATGTTCTTCCACTCCACGATGTCGTACACCTTCTGCCGCAGGGTGTCCGGGTGCAGAAGATCCTCCATGCGCAGACCTTTTTTCATGTACTTGTCGGCGTAGACCGGCGCGATGCCGCGGCGGGTGGAGCCGAACTTGCGGTCGGCAAGGCGATCCTCCTCCATGATGTCCTGCAGCTTGTGGTAGGGCATACAGATGATAGCCTTGTCGCTGATTTTCAGGTTGTCCGGCGTGATGGCGATGCCCTTCTCGCGCAGGTGCGTCACCTCCCCCACCAGATGCTCCAGATCAATGACCATGCCGTTACCCATAACGTTGACGGTGGTCTCGCGCAGGATGCCGGACGGGAGCAGATTCAGGATGAACTTGCCCTTGTCGTTGACGACGGTGTGCCCTGCGTTGTTGCCGCCCTGATAGCGGCAGATGATGTCATAGTCGGACGAGAGCAGATCGACCATACGGCCCTTGCCTTCATCGCCCCAGTTGATTCCCACGATTGCGGTTAACATGATGTTTTGTCTCCTTACATAAGTATAGAGAATAGCACGGCGGAACGGAAAATTGCGGCACTGCCCCGGCAGTGCGGCTCAGACCAGCACCTTGGTGTCGTCCGGTGTTGCGAGGGCGGCAGCCCGGGTGGGATCGGCGGCAAGGGCGGCGCGCACTGCGGCAACGTAAGCGCGGGTCTGCTCCGGGGCAAGCCCGGTGAAGTGCCCGGCGGCGATGATGGCGTCAATATCGGCGCGTGTCAGCCCGAAGACCGGATCTGCGGCGATCCGATCCAGCAGGTCATTGTCGGCGCCGTCCTGCTTGACGGCTTTGCCGGCGGCGACTGCGTGCCGGCGGATTGCCTCGTGCAGGATCTGCCGGTCGCCGCCGCGCTTGACGCACTCCATGAGGATGTTCTCGGTCGCCATGAAGGGAAGCTCCTCCATCAGGTGCTTGCGGATGACGTTCGGGTAGACCGTGCCGCCGGAGATGATGTTGATGCAGAGCGACAGGATGCCGTCGGTTGCCAGGAACGCCTCCGGGATGCTGATGCGGCGGTTGGCGGAATCGTCCAGCGTCCGCTCCAGCCACTGCGTGCCGGCGGTCAGGGCGGGATTGAGCGTGTCGGTGATGACGTAGCGTGCAAGCGACGTGATGCGCTCGCTCCGCATGGGGTTGCGCTTGTACGCCATGGCGGAGGAGCCGACCTGCCCGGATTCAAACGGCTCGTCGAACTCCTTCATGTGCGAGAGCAGGCGGATGTCGCCGGAGAATTTCATGGCGCTCTGCGCGATGCCGGACAGCACCGAAAGCAGGAAATAATCCGCCTTGCGCGTATAGGTCTGCCCGCTGACGGCGTAAGCCGACGCGAAGCCCAGCTTCTCCGCAATCCTGTCCTCCAGTGCGCGGACCTTCTGCCCGTCCCCGCCGAACAGGTCGAGGAAGCTCGCCCCCGTCCCGGTCGTGCCGCGACAGCCCAGCAGCTTCATGCTGCCCAGCACAAACTCCAGATGCTCCAGATCCAGCATCATGTCCTGCAGCCACAGCGTTGCGCGCTTGCCGACCGTGGTCGGCTGTGCCGCCTGGAAGTGCGTATACGCCAGCGTCGGCAGATCGGCATACTTCTCCGCGAAATCCGCCAGTGCCGCGATGGTGCGCAAAAGCAGCGTCCGGATGCGCAGAAGCGCCTCCCGCTGCAGGAGCACGTCCGTGTTGTCCCCGACATAGCAGCTGGTCGCGCCCAGATGGATGATCGCCCGCGCGTCCGGGCAGACCTTGCCGTAGGCGTAGATATGCGCCATGACGTCATGCCGCACCTCGCGCTCCCGCGCGTCCGCCACATCATAGTCGATGTCGTCCACGTGCGCCCGCAGCTCGGCGATCTGCTCCACCGTAATATTCAGCCCCAGCTCGCGCTCGCTTTCCGCCAGCGCGACCCACAGCCGCCGCCAGGTGGAAAACTTGCGGTCGTCCGAGAAGATTTCCTGCATCTCCCGGCTCGCGTAGCGGCGGCACAGGGGGTTTTCGTAAACAGCGTGTTTCTCAGCCATGTGAGCCCCCGGATCCTCAGACGTGCGCCGCCTGCAGACGTGCCAGCACGTCGCGGTAGCCGTCCAGCACGTTGCCCAGGTCGCGGCGGAATCTGTCCTTATCCATCTTGCGGTTGGTCTCGGCGTCCCACAGACGGCAGGAGTCCGGCGAGATCTCATCGCAGAGCAGCAGCTCACCGCCGGCTCTGCCGAACTCCAGCTTGAAGTCCACCAGCCGGATGCCGCACTTGGCAAACAGCTCGGTCATCAGCTCATCCACGCGCAGAGCCATGGCGCGCAGCTCGTCCAGCTCCGCCTGCGTTGCCACGCCGATTGCCGTGATCTGGGAGTCGTTGATCATGGGGTCGCCCAGCTCGTCGCTCTTGAGGCTGAATTCCACCACGCGGTTGTTGAGCGCGGTGCCCTCCGGCACGCCGTACTTCTTGGAGAAGCTGCCAGCCGCTACGTTGCGCACGATGACCTCCACCATCACGATGTCCGCCTTCCGCACCAGCACGGTCGTGTCGTCGATGACACGGACAAGGTGCGTCCGGACGCCGTTCTTTGCCAGATAGTCAAAGATGATGTTGGAGATGGCGGCATTGAGCTTTCCCTTGCCGGGCAGATCCTCCTTCTTGACGCCGTTTCCGGCAGTTGCGGTGTCCTTGTAGGAAATGACGCAGGTGCCGGGCTCGGTGCCCTCATACACGATCTTGCTCTTGCCCTCGTACAGTTTGACCAGATTTTCCATGGTTTGATCCATCCTTTCTTTGTGCAGCGGTTGGTTACTCCCGGTTGCGGGAGCGTGGTTTGGCGGGTTTATCGGAGAGCTTTGCTTCAAAGCGATCCTTCTCGGTATGCTCCGGGACGGCGGTCGGGTAATGCCCGCAGAAGCAGGCGTGACACAGCCCTGCCTGCTCGCAGGTCTGCCCCTCCCTGTTGACCAGCACGGGCAGATCCCCGTCGGGCAGGTAGCCCAGCGTGTCCACCCCGATGATGGCTGCCGTTTCCTCCACCGTGTGGTGGGCGGCGATCAGGTGATCCCGGGAATCAATGTCGGTTCCGTAGTAGCAGGGGTTGAGGAACGGCGGCGCGGATATGCGCATATGCACCTCGGTCGCGCCCGCATCGCGCAGCAGCGAGACGATCTGGCGGCTGGTCGTGCCGCGCACGATGGAGTCATCCACCAGCACGACGCGCTTGCCCGCGACCACCTCGGTCACCGGCGAGAGCTTGATGCGCACAAGATTGATGCGCTGATCCTGCCCCGGCGAGATGAAGGTGCGCCCGATGTAGCGGTTCTTGACGAATCCGATGCCGTAGGGGATGCCGGATTCCGCCGCGTAGCCCAGTGCCGCATCCAGCCCGGAGTCCGGCACGCCGATGACGACGTCCGCCTCGGCGGGATGGCGCCGTGCCAGAACCTGCCCGGCGCGCTGGCGGGCGGCGTGAACCGATACCCCGTCGATGACCGAATCGGGGCGGGCGAAGTAGATGTACTCAAAGACGCAGGTGTGCTTGCCGCAGGTCACGTGCGGGGCGCAGTGCGAGGTGTCGGAATGCACGCCGTTCTCGTCAAAGACCAGTATCTCGCCGGGCAGGATGTCCCGCTCGAAGCGGGCGCCGACCGCCCCCAGCGCGCAGGATTCGGAGGCGACGATGTAGGTTCCGTCCGGCATGACGCCGTAGCACAGCGGGCGGAAGCCGTGCGGGTCGCGGACGGCGATGAGCTTGGCGGCGGACATCAGCACCAAGGAGTAGGCGCCGTCCAGCCTGTACATGGCGCGGCTGACCGCCTCCTGAATGGAGGGCGTGCAGAGGCGCTCCTGCGTGACGATGTAGGCGATGGTCTCGGTATCGCTGGTAGTGTGGAAAATGGCGCCCCGCGACTCCAACGCACAGCGCAGGTCGTAGGCGTTGCTGATGTTTCCGTTGTGCGCCAGCGCCAGCCGCCCCTTGCTGTGGTTGATCTCAATGGGCTGACAGTTGGCGCGGTCGGTGCCGCCTGTCGTGCCGTAGCGGACGTGCCCCACGCCCAGCCGCCCGGTGGGCAGGCGGCGCAGGACGTCCTTGCCGAAAACCTCATTGACAAGTCCCAGGTCCTTGTGGGAGACGAACACGCCGTCGTCATTGACCACAATGCCGCAGCTTTCCTGCCCCCGGTGCTGGAGCGAATACAGCCCGTAGTAAATCAGTCCTGCGATGTCGGTCTGCCTGGGGGCGTACACGCCGAACACGCCGCACTCCTCGTGCAGGGTGTCGGGGGTGCGTCCGTCGGATTGCGTGCGGAGGCATCTGCCCTCCGATCCGGCATAAAAACTCATCTGATCCTTCCTTTCCATCTTCCGCTTTCGGCGGGGTGAGATTACCGTTTACCGTTTACCGTTTGCCGTCCGGCGCTCAGCGCGTCTCCGCCTTTTCCAGTGCGGCGGCGATAAAGCCGCGGAAGAGCGGGTGTGCGCGGTTGGGACGGGACTTGAATTCGGGGTGATACTGAACGCCCACGAAGAAGGGGCGGTCGGACAGCTCCACGGTCTCGACCAGGGAGCCGTCGGGGGACAGACCGGACAGCGTCAGTCCGGCAGCCTGCATGATGTCGCGGTAGTCGTTGTTGAACTCGTAGCGGTGGCGGTGGCGCTCGGAGATAAGCTCGGTGCCATAGCAACGCGCCATGGTCGTGCCGGGCTGGATGCGGCAGGGGTAGGCGCCCAGACGGAGCGTGCCGCCCTTGTCGATGTTGTTGCTCTGACCGGGCATAAAGTCGATGACCTTGTGGCGGCACAGCTCGTCAAACTCGCCGGAGTGCGCATCGGGAATGCCCGCCACGTGCCGTGCGAACTCAATCACGGCGATCTGCATACCCAGGCAGATGCCGAAGAAGGGCACGTGATGCTCGCGCGCGTACTGCACGGCGACGATCATTCCCTCGATGCCGCGCCCGCCGAAGCCGCCCGGCACGATGATGCCGTCCAGCGAGCCGAGCGCCTCCGCAGCGTTGGCTTCGGTCAGCGTCTCGGAATCAATCCAGTGGATGCGGATGTGCGTGTTGAGCGTGTACCCGGCGTGGCGCATAGCCTCCGCCACGGAGAGGTAGGCATCGTGCAGCTGCACGTACTTGCCGACCAGCCCGATGTGTACCTCCTTCTCGCGCGTCTTGATGCGCGTGACCATGTCCGACCACTCGGCAAGATCCGGCTCCGGCGCGTCCAGTCCCAGCTCGCGGCAGACCACGGCGGAGAAGTTTGCCTGCTCCAGCATCAGCGGTGCCTCGTAGAGGTACGGGATGGTGAGGTTCTCGATCACGCAGTCCGGCTTGACGTTACAGAACATGGAGATCTTTTTGAAAATGGAAGGCTCCAGCGGCTCGTCACAGCGCAGGACGATGATGTTGGGATTGATGCCCATGCCCTGCAGCTCCTTGACCGAGTGCTGGGTCGGCTTGGATTTATGCTCGTCCGAGCCACGCAAAAACGGTACCAGCGTGACATGGATAAAGAGACTGTTCTCCCGCCCGACCTCCAGAGAAATCTGCCGCACGGCCTCCAGAAAGGGCTGGGACTCTATGTCGCCGATGGTACCGCCGATCTCGGTAATGACTACGTCGGCATCGGTCTGCTTGCCGACGCGGTACACGAAGTCCTTGATTTCGTTGGTGATATGGGGGATGACCTGCACGGTGGAGCCGAGGTACTCGCCGCGGCGCTCCTTGTTGAGCACGTTCCAGTACACTTTGCCCGTGGTCAGGTTGGAAAAACGGTTGAGGTCCTCGTCGATGAAGCGCTCATAGTGCCCGAGATCCAGATCGGTCTCGGCGCCGTCCTCGGTAACGTACACTTCACCATGCTGATAGGGGCTCATGGTGCCGGGATCCACGTTGATATACGGATCCAGCTTCTGTGCCGCGACCTTGAAGCCGCGTGCCTTGAGCAACCGCCCCAGCGAGGCGGCGGTGATGCCTTTTCCGAGCCCGGAGACGACGCCCCCGGTCACAAAAATATATTTGGTCATGGGATACTCCTCCTCAAAATCAGTTCAGAATCAGGTGTCCGGGGGGACGGTGCGCTCCCCGGCGCTCAGCGATAGGTTGCCAGGATGGATTCCGCCACGGCGCGGCGGGTGACGCACCGGTCCATCGCCTGCTTTTCAATGTAGCGGTGTGCCTCCTGCTCGGTCATGCGGAGCTGGTCGATCAGCACCCACTTTGCCCGGTTGACAAGGCGGATTTCCTCCATCCTGTCCTCCATGGATACCGTTTTCTGCTCCATGCGGCGCAGGCGCTCGCGCGTCCCGCACAGGAGCGTCAGGGACTGGAGCAGCAGGGCGGAGGGAGTCGGCTTGGACAGGATCAGCACGCCTGCCGCCGTTGCCTGCCAGCAGAGGTCGGCGTACTGCTCCGCCCGCACGAGCAGCAGCACGCCGGTCGCGCCGGCGCCGCAGGTGTCGGTTGCCAGCGCCGTGCCGAATTCATCCGGCAGGGGCGCGTTGACCAGCAGCAGGTCGGGGTGCCGCGCCGCCAGCTGACGGCGGGCGTCCGCCGCGCTGCTCACCGTGATGACGGGCGAGAAGCGTTCCGGCGGCAGAAGGGGGCGCAGAGTCTGGTTGAACCTGTCCGACGGCGACGCCAGCAGGAGGCTGTACGTGCGGAGGCAGTCGGGTTGCTTGGACTGCATCGGGACACCCCCTCAGCTCAGGTAAAACGCCCGCACCGGCTCCGGCAGACAGTCTGCCAGGAAGTCGCCCGCCCGGGCGGCAGCTTTCGCATCGGCAAGACTGCCTGGCAGACGGGCAAGTCCCGCCGTCAGCTCCGCGGGCGCGGTGTACAGGTTGCAGTCAACGGGGTCGGGCAGGGGCAGTCCCAGCCGGATGCTTTCCAGCCCCGCCCGGATGAGCATGGTGTAGGCAAGGTAGGGGTTGCAGTCCGGGTCGGGGGAACGAAGCTCCGCCCGGCGGTACGCGCCGACCGCCGCCGGCACGCGGATGAGCTGGGAGCGGTTCTGCGCCGACCACGAGATATAGCGGGGCGCCTTGCAGGAGCCGAAGCGTCCTGTCTCTTATACACATCTCCGAGCCCACGAGACAGGCAGAAATCTCGTA
>ERZ1026780.1590-NODE-1590-length-14700-cov-10.538409_pt1 | contig 14700 bp, 10 predicted proteins | sample MGYA00380126_ERZ1026780 | MGnify/ENA primary metagenome ERZ1026780 (study PRJEB33269, sample SAMEA4719762) | human gut metagenome | biome: human-associated habitat; feature: organic feature; material: feces | place: Cameroon | collected 2013-10 ... | reverse complement strand
ATACAGGGGGTGTGCTGGGTAATTTGAACCATACAGGTCGGAAAATTCTGCGAAATTTGCATGAGATGATCATCAGAAACACAGCAAATTACTCCCGAAATCTGCCAATTTGCGTTTGCTCAAGCAGAAAATTTGACAAAAAAATGGGAAAATATGCAAAAATCATGAAGAAAAACACAAAATCGATGTAAAAGAAAACGAAAAAACATGTGGGCAACATGCCCAAAAACTTGGAACGGAGGCAAAAAACAGGCTTTTTTAGCGGCCCAAATCGGGGGTGGGCAAAAATGGGCACCCCACCTTTTTAGGCTAAAATCCATCTTTTACAAAAATGCGAAAAAACAGAAATTACTACCCTTTTTGAACAGTTATTACTACCAAAACTGCTGCCGTGCCGATTCATTTCAACATTTATATATAAACAACGCGAGAAAAGTGAGATAAAGTATTGATAATAAGGGGGAACGGATGGGATTTGCCCGCATTTTTGTCCACATTTATAAGGATTGTTCCAATTGGGTGGCAAAACGGCAGAATGGCAAAATACCTCCCAATGTGTATAAAAACCTTTTATTTTCTTAACGAATTTAACAATAGTGCACGTCATAGAGGTGCACCGAGTATTCAAAAAAAAATGCCGAACTTTGCAATCGAAATCTAAACAACTGAACTTTCGCATATCAGGAAGTTAAAGGAGTTAAGGAAGTTAAGGAGTTAAGACGTATGTCTTGCTGCTTAAAAAACTACGCCAAAAAGACTGTTGTCTTAACTCCTCAGCGACCGTAGGGAGCGATAACTCCTTTAACTCCTTTAACTCCTGAGCTTGCGAAACTTGAATAAACAACAAACATATGCCCAAAGATGTAGAAATAGAACAGAAGCAAAGAACCCACTCTGCTAAAGGATTATAGACGATTCTCCAGAGCGAATCTGACGTTCATGGGAGCGAAACAGAGATTCGTGGGAGCGAATGCAAAAAACATGGGAGCGAATGTGGCAATCGTCACATTCGCTCCCACGATCCCCTGTCACGCTCAGAGAAATCTCCTTTAATCAACTTCAGTCATTAACCATTAACCACGCAATGAATTACGGAATCAACAACGAAGAATCACCATAGCTCAGGAAACGGAAATCGTGAGCCAGAGCATAGTCGTACACTTTCCTCCAGTCGCCATGGAGGAAGGCACTGACGAGGAGGAGAAGAGTGCTCTGAGGCTGATGGAAATTGGTGATAAGCATCTTCACAAGCTTGTACTGATAGCCGGGGGCAATGATGATCTGCGTGCTGGAGTGCAACGCCTCCAGACCATTGCGGTCAAGATAGTCGATGATGGCCTGTATCGCCTGAGAAGGTTGAATGGCATTCACCAAACCGCCATCTGCCGACAACTCGTAAGGATCCCACTGGTTGACGTGCAGATCGTCTTCTGTCGCCTCGGGATGAGAGAGCAGATGAACGCCCATATAGTACAGACTCTCGATGGTTCGCACACTCGTAGTACCCACAGCAATCACCTCGCATTGGTGCTGCAGGAGCTTCTCCAACGTATGACGGTGCACCACGATATACTCGGTGTGCATGCGGTGGCCCTCTATCTCAAGACTCTTCACCGGCTTGAAAGTACCAGCGCCCACATGAAGGGTAACCTCCTCACGCTCAATGCCATGGCGGTCGATGTCCTGCAACACGGCATCGGTGAAATGAAGTCCGGCAGTAGGAGCAGCCACACTGCCCTTTATCTTCGAGTAAACCGTCTGATAGGTAGTCTTGTCGCTCTCCTCGGTGGCACGGTTGAGATAAGGCGGAATAGGCAACTCGCCCACGGTCTCAAGAATCTCGGCAAAGGAGACCTGCGTGTTGTCCCAGTCGAAGTCGACCCAATAGTTGGTTCCACCACCCTTCGCCACCATAGAGGCAGCCTCCGAGCCTAAGGCATCGCCACGGCGCATGGTGGCAGAGAGTGTAAGCTGATGCCCCTTGATCTCGAAGTCGCGCTTCAGACTGCCCTCCTTCCACTTCTTCAGGTTGCCTATCATGCAGAGCCATGAGCAATGTCCAGTCGTCTGGAACATAAGCTCATAGTCGGTAGGATCGGCAGGCTCCATGAGGAAGACCTCTATCAGGGCACCCGTCTCCTTGCGGAAATGCAGACGCGCCTGAATCACCTTGGTATTGTTGTAAACCATCAGTCCGCCCTTGGGCAGGTATTCAGGCAAATGGTAGAACACATCCTCGCCTACCTCACCATGACGGTAGAGAAGGAGTTTGGAATGGTCGCGCTGCGCCAAGGGGAACTTGGCAATGCGCTCATCAGGAAGGGGGTAATTGTAATCGCTTATTTTTATATGTTTTGTTTCCATTGTGGTTGAATTTTATAGTTACATTCCTCCCGCCATGACTATCGCCCGCAAGAAGGCATAGACCAGGGTGAAAGCCAGGATGCAGAGTATCTTGTCGATATCGTCGTGGTCGTAACCCGTGGGGGTGTACTGGTCGGAGATATAAGTGATGTGGGGTGACACCCTGTAATACAGTTTCAGATAACCTATGTAGCCCACGACACCGATGACTGCACCCACGAGGAGTCCGCAGAGGATGTCGGAGGGATAGTGCATGCCGAGATACAGGCGCGTCCAGCAGTTGATCAGCGACCATGAGAAGAGAGCAATGGCAAGACGCTTGCCCCGCATGAGGAGCGAGAAGAACATCGCTATCGACATGGTGTTGGCAGCATGGGCAGAGAAGAAGCTGTAGCCACTGCCACGAAGGTTGCCCACCACCTGGATTGAGTATTTCAGGATGGGGTCGTTGTTGGGGCGCCATCGTTCCACCAAGGGTTTTACCACGCCATCTGTGATACCCTCGGAAACAGCCACGCAGACGAGTGCTCCCATTACCGCCAGACCAATCTGCGCCATCGTCTCATTGTTGCGCACAATGATGTAGAAGAGGATGAGATAAAGCGGTATCCAGGTGAGCCCCGACGTAAGGACGAGCGCTAACTGGTCGATGAACAGATTGTCGCTTCCATTGAAGAAGTGGAGCACCTCGAGATCGGTGAGAAGACATGAGACAAACATCATATTTCCTCCAGTTGTTTGGTTTCTATCCATCCATCTCTTCCATCTGCCAGGTGGATGCCACGCCAGCCATCCATAGAGCGGTCGGTGATGTCGACACGCGTTCCCTCATGAATGACGAACTGGTCGGCGCTCTGTCGGGAAGGAGTCTTCTTGACATTGACCGTAGGAGCCACGATGATGGCACCCGTGCGGTTGACGAGTATCTGTTTCTGCTGATAGGCAAAGAGCGAACTCAAGAGGAAGACGACAAAGAAGAGGATGCCGCCGAAGAAGCCGACCTTGCGCAACAGCAACTGGGGCGCGAAGAGATAGACCAGCACCAATACCAAGGCCAGGATGATGGACAGGATGCCCGTCTTGGCCCAGTTGTCGACACTGGTGAAGTTGACCAGCGCCTTGTACCAGGTGACGAAGAACATCTCGCTGACAGGAGTGATCTTGTCGATGGTCTTGCTGCGAGCAAACTGCAGGTTGAAGTTGATGTCCTCGTCGCCGGGCGACAGCAGATGGGCACGCTCGTAAGCCAGGACAGCCTTGGTGATGTTGTCGGTGCGATAATAGGCATTGCCGAGGTTGTAGTAGACCTCGGGCGAAACACCGTTCTTGAGCAGGTCCTCATAGTCCTTGATGGCCTGCTGATAGTTGCCCTTGGTGTACTCGGTGTCGGCGTTCTGCTTGGTGACAGCAGAGGCAGAGAGGCTGAAGCCCATGAAGATGAGCAGCAGCACCACACCGAAGGTATAGTCGCCCTGACGGGCAGAAGTCTTCTTGCCCTGCTTGCGGGCAGCCTTGATGGCATTCTCTATTTCCATAATAGCAGTCATGGCAGAATCGAAAGTCTTGTTCATATTGCCGGCAGGGTCGCCAGGAGCATAGCGCTCAAACTCACACTCGTCGAGAGCCTGGGTAAACTTCTCTATGGTGTCGGCATCAACGGAGTGAGCCAACAGCTTATCCTGAATATTCTCGCGCGAGAGCTGTTCGACAGGCATATTGAGCTTGTAGCTGACGTAGCCCCACAAGGCTCTGAGCACCTCGTCGTAGAACTCGCCCTGCTTGCGGGCCATCATCAGGGTGCGTGCCTTCTTGAGTCGCTTGGTGGCTATCTTGTTGGCCTTGTTGGAACGCATCTTCACGATGTCGGCATTCTCGATGGCACGGCGGCGGAAGGCGATGAGCAGACCGATGAAGGCGATGAGAGGCACCATCAGACTCGTCCAATAACCAAAGCTGCCATAGAACATATCGTCGATGTCGCAAAGCTTGCTCTTGCCCAACTTCAGGGCATGAATGTCCTTGTCGGCATTGCTGTAGTTGGCCGACGACGAACCGTCTGAGCCGTCGCCCTGCTCCACGGTGAGGGTGAAGGGCTGGGTCTTGATGGTGCGGTAGGCATTGGTCTTGGTGTCGTAGTAGGTGAACTCTACCGATGGAATGGTGTACTTGCCCGGGTTGCGCGGAACAGCGAGGAAGTCGTAAACCATGTTGCCCTCCACACCGTTCTGGGTGAGCTTGGTCTTGTCGGTGATCTTGGCGTCATACTGGTCGAAGTCTTTCGGCAGGTTGAGCACAGGCTGCTTGAGGAGTTTCAGGTTTCCGATGCCTCCCACTACCACACGGATGTTGATGGGGTCGCCTGCCTTCACCTCGTTCTTGTCGAGCGTGGCAGAGATATTGAAGCGGCCCACACCTCCCGAGAAGTTGGCAGGACGTGCAGGCAGCGGGTCCACCTGAATGGTAATGCCAGGCGCCTTGATAGCCTTATGCACCTCCACATAACCCGAGCCGCCATTGAAGAAAGCCTCGATGGGGTCGACATTGCGGTTCTGCTGAACCACGATACCCTTGAAGGTGATGGAAGGAATCTCGAGCTTGCCCGTCATCTGAGGATACATGACGTACTGACTCCAGGTGACACAACGGTAAGGACGGCCGTTGATGACCTCGTTGTGCAGTACTTTCTGCTGTGGCTGTGGCACCTCCTGAGAGTGAAAACCCTTCAGGTCGGGCATCTTGCCGTCGAGCTGGGTAAGGTCGACCTGTGTATAGACCTTATAAGTAAGGAGCACAGGCTCCTGCTCGTGCACACGCTTCTTGTTGGCAGTGACCTTGATGAAGAGGTCGTTGCCCGAGATGGCAGAACCCGCCTGACGCATGCGAGGCTCATCGGCATCATCGTTGTGCATCCTGGGTGCTCCGCCAGAGTTGTGAGCATGGCCCGAGACGGTGATCTTGACAGGATGGGCTGCGAGCTTCTTGCCATAAACCAGTGCATGCGAGGTACCGATGGTGTAAGTTCCAGCCTTGCCTGCATAGAGCGTGTAGGTGATGGTGAAAGAGGAAGAAGAGCTGGTGTGGCCGTTGACCACCTGATAGCTCGACTGCGAAGAGGTGTAGGGTCCGGCTATCACCTCCAGTCCATCGGGCACATTGCCCATACGGAACTCCTCCACTTCACGGGCATTGACTGTATAGGCTACTCTGAAGTTCTCGCCAGCAGCAACATGTGTTGGTGCAGATACCGCTACATGCTGCGCCTTGGCTTCCTCTGCCAGGCCCAGCATCACGAATATCATCAATGTGTACCATTCTATTTGCTTCATAATGAAATGATGTTTGCTTATGTTTTACCAGTTCTTGTCGTACTGCCTGCGTCGTGGCTGACTCATCGCCTTCTGCATTTTCTGCTTGGTGGCCTTCTCCTGCTGCACGGCTGCATTGAGCAACTGCTCGGCATTGTCACGGCTCATCTTGTCCTGCTCGGGCTTCTGCGACTGGTTGTTCTTATCTTTGTTTTTATTATTGTTCTGCTTGTCCTGATTCTTGTTCTGATCCTTGTTCTTGTTCTGATCCTTATTCTGATCTTTGTTCTGCTTGTTCTTGTCCTTGTTGTTCTTGTCGTTGCCGCTCTTGTTCTTGTTTTGGTTCTGCTGGTTCTTCTGATTCTTCAGCTGATGCTTGCAGAGCGCCAGGTTGTAGCGGGTCTCGTTGTCCTGAGGATTGTTGCGGAGCGCCATCTTGTAGCACTCTATCGCCTTGGCAAACTCCTGATGGTTCTGCATGATGACGCCCATGTTGTGGAAACTCTTGGCACGGCGAATCTTGTTGGTGGTCTGCATGTCGGCAGACTTGACAAACTGCTGCATGGCGAGCGAGTCTTTCTGCTGCATCATGAGCGCACAGCCCAAGTTGTAGACCGCCTGTGGATTGTTGGCATTGCGGGCTATCGCCTTGCGATACTGCACCTCGGCAGCCGTCCATTTGCGTGCCCTGTACTGGCGGTTGCCCTGACGGATGAAGGTGCGGTCGTTCTGTGCCAGTGCTGCAACTGTACTGACGAGGAGCAGCCCCAACAGCAAGCACAGCCTGCGCAGTCGCAGGGTCGGTATGATATGATAAATTAGATACATTTCGATTAATATTTAATGTGTAAAGAACTTCACGTTGCGGAGAAGCGGATTCTTCACCTCGAGCATACAGATGTCGAGGATGAGCAGGAGGATGACCAGAATGCCTACAGCCTGGAACTGCTCGTCGTACTCGCTATAGATGACGGTGTCGGTCTCGCCCTTCTGCAACTTGGAGAGGTCGTCGTTGAGTGCCTGCTCCGCATCGCTGGTGTTGTCGACGTGAATATACTGTCCACTGCCAGCCTGAGCCAACTGTCGGCACATCTGCTCGTTGAGGGCAGTCATCACGGTGTTGCCCGTACGGTCTTTGAGATAAGAGCCGTCGCCCATAGGAATGGGGGCTCCCTTGGTGCTTCCTATTCCCAGAATGAAGACATTGATGCCTTTATTCTTGGCTGCCTTGACAGCATCCTCGGCTCCCGGCTCATGGTTCTCGCCATCGGTAATGACGATGATGGCGCGTCCCACATGGTCTTGCTGGGTGAAACTCTTGGTGGCCAGGTCGATGGCTGCAGCAAAGTTGGTGCCCTGGGTCTGGATGAGGGCTGGTGTGGTGTTCTGCAGGAACATCTTGGCAGACACGTAGTCGCTGGTGATAGGCAACTGCACGAAGGCATCGCCGGCAAAGACGATGAGACCTATCTTGTCGTTGGTGAACTTGTCGACCAGGTTCTCCACCAGCATCTTGCTCTTGTCGAGTCGCGAAGGCGCCACATCCTCTGCCAACATCGAGTTGGAGATGTCGAGACAGATGATGGTCTCTATGCCCTGGCGCTTGTCGTGAGAAATCTTGCTGCCCATCTGTGGACGCGCCACCATGAGGATGAGCAGGGCTAAGGCTGCAAGCAGCAAGCCGAACTTCACCGTGGGGCGATAAGACGACACATTGGGCATGAGGGCTTTCAACAGCTCAGGGTCGCCAAACTTTCGGAGTTTGGCCCTTCTCCTTCGCCATCCTATGAACCTCACCAGTACGAGTACCGGCAACATCCACAGCAGCCACAAATATATTGGATCTTCAAATCTTAGCATATTCATTTGATATTAATTGAACTTCGGCTCGTCCCTTCCCTATGGGATTCTTCTGAGCCAGGTGATGCGAAGCAATATCTCTGCGAGCAGTACCAACAGGGCTGCAAGGGCAAAAGGCTGATATGCCTCGTAGCGCTTGGCGAAATGGGTGACATTCATCTTCGTCTTCTCCAACTTGTCGATGTCGTGGTAGATGCGCTTCAGCTCGGCATTGTTGGTGGCGCGATAGAAGTTGCCATCAGTGGTACGGGCAATGTCCCTGAGTGTCTCGGTGTCAATCTCCACAGGCATGTTGACGTACTGAACGCCAGCCGCTGTGGGCATAGGGTAAGGAGCCACCTTGTTGGTTCCCACACCGATGGTGTAGACTCTGATGCCAAAGCTCTTGGCTATCTCGGCGGCCGTCATAGGCGAAATGTCACCAGTGTTGTTGCTGCCGTCGGTCAGGAGGATGACCACCTTGCTCTTGGACTTGGAGTCCTTCAGACGGCTGACAGCATTGGCGAGACCCATACCCACCGCCGTTCCGTCGTCGATGAGTCCACGGGCAGTAATGTCGGTACGGGTGTCCTGCAACAGTCGCAACAGACTGGCATGGTCGGTGGTCATAGGACACTGGGTGAAGGCCTCACCAGCAAAGATAGTAAGACCGATGTTGTCGTTGGGACGGCCAGAGATAAACTCGTGAGCCACATCCTTGGCTGCCTCCATACGATTGGGTTTCAAGTCTTCTGCCAACATAGAGGTAGAGACGTCCATCGCCATCATGATGTCGATGCCCTCCACCGTCTTGTTGTCCCAGGAGTTGTGGGTCTGCGGACGAGCCATCGCACAGACGATGAGCACGAAGCACAGACATCTGAGCATCATGGGCAAATGGACAAGGCGCTGGCGCAGGCTCTTGGGAGCATAGGCAAACTGCCGGGTGTCGCTCAGCCTCATGGTAGGCTCGTTCTTCTTCCTGTACAGGAAATACCATAATATATAAGGTATCAGCAACAGGAGCAACAGAAAATATGCTTTACTTGCAAATTCCATGTTTTTATAATATTATTCTTTTTTATTCTCTACTCCTACATCAGCAGCATGCAGGCACCATAGATCACATAGGCGGTGATAGCTGCCATGACGATGGCTCCACCCCAGAGCAAAGCCTTGATGAGCTTGCGCTGACTGCGCTTCTTGCGATCCTGGTCGGTAAGCTCGGGAGCTACCTTCTCCTCGACGGTCTGCTCGTTGGTCTTCGTCTGGTCGATGAAGTTGATGGCGTTGACCAGATTGGCGTCATTCTCGCCAAGGAAGGTCTCGTACTTGGCAAACTTCACGAGGTCGGCAGTACGGAAGAGCTGTTTCAACTCGTCTATCATCTTCTGGTCGCCAGCCGACTGCAGATGCTCAATAATCTCGCCGCTGGTCATCTCCATGGCACGGAAGCCAAAGCGCTGCTCTATGTACTCGCGCAGCGTGGTGGTGAGACGGGTGTAGTATTCCTTCTGAGTTTCCTGCGACTCGGTGTGCTGCTGTTTGATGACATTGATCTCGCTGAGCGCCTTCTCGTGGGCTGGCACGCGCTTCACGATGCGCATACGAATCACGATAGGCTTGTTCTGACAGAGGCGCTGCCATAACCACAGCATGACACCGAAGAGCACGAGTACCAGAATACTGAGCCAGAACAGGGGACTCCACTCGCTCCATAGGAAGGGATTGTCCTGAACATCCTTGCGAGGATAGAACTGGTTGGGATGAACCGTATCCACAGGCACCGTGAGCACCTTGAGCGCCAACTGGTTGCCCTGACAGGTTTTGCCGTTGACCTTGACCTGAAGGGCTGGTACAGCATAGACCCTCTCGTCGAAAGAGGTGAGCGTATAGTCGCGGCTTATCTGTAGCCTGCCGCCTCCGAGCTCGGCGGTGTCTGCATCGCTCTGCTCCACCACCTCGATGCCCGGAGTGAGCATCTGTGACGGCTTGAACGAAGGCAGCACCACCTTGGCACCCTTGGCAGCAGTGACCTTGAGATGAAGCTTCGTCTGCTCGCCTATCAGGATCTGCAGAGAGTCGAGCTTCTGCACCACCTCCTGGGCTGCCGACCTGACAGGCAACAGCATCAGGAAGGCAAGCATCATGATGATAATATTCTTCTGTTTCGTCATTTTTATTTTTCCCTATTTTTCTTCTTCACTGCTTTCAGCCTCGCTGCATGAACAGGTTGAGGAGAGCACGAGAGAAGTCTTCGTTGGTGGCAACAGCCGTCCAGTCGACCTTGCTCTTGGCAAAGGTTTCGCGCAACAGCTGCTCGCGCATCATCCAGTGGCGTGAATGCGCCTGACGCAGTTTCTTGGAACTGGTGTCAATATACATCTCGTGACCTGTCTCAGCATCGCACACCTTGAGGAGTCCGATGTCGGGCAACGCCTTGGCACGTGGGTCGTACACCTGAATGGCAGCCACATCGTGCTTCTGATTGGCAATCTGAAGGGGATGCTGGAAATCCTTATCGTCGAAGAAGTCGCTGATGACGAAGGCTGTGCAATGGCGCTTCATCACCCGTGTGAAGTACTCCAAAGCCACACCGATGTCGGTGCGCTGGCTCTGAGGATGAAAATCGAGCATCTCGCGGATGATGTAGAGAATGTGCTTGCGGCCCTTCTTGGGCGGGATGTATTTCTCTATTCGGTCGGAGAAGAAGATGACACCTATCTTATCGTTGTTCTGAATGGCGCTGAAGGCCAGGGTGGCTGCAATCTCGGTAGCCATGTCGCGCTTCATCTGCCGTGTGGTACCGAAGTCGAGCGAGCCACTTACGTCGACCAACAGCATCACGGTAAGCTCGCGCTCCTCCTCGAACACCTTGACAAAGGGACGATGGAAACGGGCGGTCACATTCCAGTCGATGTCTCTCACGTCGTCGCCATACTGGTACTCCCTCACCTCGGCGAAGGCCATACCCCTGCCCTTGAAGGCTGAGTGATACTGGCCTGCAAAGACATTCTGGCTGAGACCGCGAGTCTTGATCTCGATCTTGCGTACTTTCTTTAAGATATCTTGTGTGTCCATTATTACTTACTGAACTTTCGCATATCAGGAAGTTAAAGGAGTTAAGGGAGTTAAGGAGTTAAGACGTATGTCTTGCTGCTTAAAAAACTACGCCAAAAAAGACTGTTGTCTTAACTCCTCAGCGACCGGAGGGAGCGATAACTCCTTTAACTCCTTTAACTTCTGAGCTTGCGAAACTTGAATTACTTATTCCTCAAAATCAAGGTACTTCCACCTTATTAATTATGCGGCTCACGATTTCCTCGCTGGTCACATTGGAAGCCTCTGCCTCGTAGGAGAGTCCCACACGATGGCGGAGCACGTCGTGAGCCACGGCACGCACATCCTCAGGAATCACATAGCCGCGGTGCTTGATGAAAGCATAAGCCCTGGCTGCCTTGGCAAGAGAGATGCTGGCACGGGGACTGCCGCCAAAGGTAATCATGTCCTTGATGTCGGACAGACCATAACGCTCGGGATAACGGGTGGCGAAGACGATGTCGGCAATGTACTGCTCTATCTTCTCGTCAATGTACACCTCGCCCACTATCTGGCGAGCCTTCAGTATCTCGTCGGCTGTGGTGACGGGATGAACCCCGGGCAGACCTCCTGCGATGTTCTCACGGATGATGAGCTTTTCCTCCTCGAGTGTAGGATAGTCGATGATGACCTTGAGCAGGAAACGGTCCACCTGTGCCTCGGGCAACTGATAGGTGCCCTCCTGCTCTATCGGGTTCTGCGTAGCCATTACGAGGAACGGACTGGGCAGACGGAAGGTCTCGTCGCCGATGGTGACCTGATGCTCCTGCATCGCCTCGAGCAGCGCACTCTGCACCTTGGCAGGAGCACGGTTGATTTCATCTGCCAATACGAAGTTGGCAAACACAGGACCCTTCTTCACATGGAAGGTCTCGTCCTTCTGCGAATAAATCTGTGTACCCACCACGTCGGCAGGCAAGAGGTCGGGAGTAAACTGAATGCGGCTGAAGTCAGCGCTGATAAGCTGAGAGAGGGTCTTGATGGCCAAGGTCTTTGCCAGACCAGGTACGCCTTCGAGCAGGATGTGGCCATCGCTCAGAAGACCTATTAGGAGACAGTCTACAAGATGTTTCTGTCCTACAATAACTTTGTTCATGCCCATCACCAGATTGGTGACAAACTGGCTTTGTTGTTCTATCCGGATGTTGAGCTCGCGGATGTCAATAGATTCTGCCATAATACTATTCTGTTTTTGTTGTATATTCCGTTAGTCGGTTTACCTGTTTCCTTGCGCCAGCAGGTACTGCAGAAAGCCCTTGCCGCGCAAAATCGAACGCAAAAGTAAACATTTAGGGAGAAAAAAACGAATATCACACTCTAAATAATATTAAAAATGGCACTTATTTCCTTTATTTAAGAAACTTTCAATATAAAAAAGCACAAAGGCTTTTGAATTAAAAAAGATTTTATCTATCTTTGCAGTAATAACCGAGAACAATCCAACGTTATTAACGACAAAAAACATGTAGATTATGAGTAAGTATTTTGCAGAATCTGAATTGATTATCAATGAGGACGGAAGTTGTTTCCACCTCCATCTGCGTCCTGAACAACTCGCCGACAAGGTGATTCTCGTTGGCGACCCTGGCCGTGTAAGCCTCGTGGCATCCCACTTCGAAGAGAAAGAGTGCGAGGTGGAAAGCCGTGAATTCCATGCCATTACCGGCACCTATAAGGGCAAACGCATCACCGTACAGAGCACAGGAATAGGATGCGACAATATAGACATCGTGGTGAACGAGCTCGACGCTCTGAAAAACATCGACTTCAAGACACGTACCGAGAAGCCCGAACACACCACACTCACCCTCGTGCGCATAGGCACCTGTGGAGGCTTGCAGCTCAACTGCCCTGCCGGAACCTTCGTTGCCTCACAGAAAAGTATCGGCTTCGACGGACTCATCAACTTCTATGCACGCCGCAATGAAATCTGCGACCTCGACACCGAGAAGGAATTCAAACGTCAGGTGAAATGGAACGACCAAATAGGCAATCCCTACTGCGTGGACAATAATCCGGAACTCCTCGACCGCATTGCCGCCGATGACATGGTGCGAGGAATCACCATCGCCTGTGGCGGATTCTATGGTCCACAGGGCAGAGAACTGCGTGCACCATTGGCCGACCCTGAGCTGAATGCAAAGATTGAGGCTTTCGAATATAACGGCCTGCGTGTCAACAACTTCGAGATGGAGAGCTCGGCGCTCGCCGGACTGTCGCTGCTCCTCGGACACAAGGCACTCACCTGCTGCATGGTCATCGCCAACCGACGTGCCCTCAGTGCCAATACTGGATACAAGAGTACCATCGACAACCTCATCAAAGTAGTGCTCGATAGAATTTAAATCTCATTGCAGCAACACGCCCTGAAAGGCAAAAATCTCATTGCAGCAATACACCCTGAAAGGCAAGAATCTCATTGCAGCAACACGCCCTGAAAGGCAAGAATCTCATTGCAGCAACACGCCCTGAAAGGGCAGAAGCTCCTAGCCTAGGGTAACACCCTGGGTTAAATAGCAAACACCCCTATCGCCCTTAAGGGCAAAAGCTCATTGCAGCAACACGCCCTGAAAGGGCAGAAGCTCCTAGCCCAGGGTAACACCCTGGGTTAAAAAGCAAACACCCCTATCGCCCTGTAAGGGCAAAAGCTTTAAAATAAACAATAAAAAATGAATCAAGAAGAATGTATCTGTGCCCTGGCAACCCCAGCCGGCGGTGCCATCGGAATCATCCGACTCAGCGGTAACAACGCCATTACCATCACCGACCAGGTTTTCACATCAGCCAACGGCAAACCTCTGACCGGGGCTAAAGCCAATACCCTACATTATGGCGAAATCAAAGATAAGGACGGAAAAACCATCGACGACGTGCTCGTTAGCGTATTCAGGGCACCCCACAGTTACACGGGAGAAGACTCCACGGAGATTTCCTGTCACGGCAGCAGATACATTCTTCAACAGGTTTTACTACGGCTCACAGAAGTGGGCTGTCGACAGGCTGAGCCAGGCGAATACACCCGTCGTGCCTATATGAACGGCAAGATGGACCTGTCGCAAGCTGAAGCCGTGGCCGACCTGATAGCCTCAACCAACAAGGCCACCCACCACATGGCAATGAGCCAGTTGAAGGGACATTTCAGCAACGAACTGACACGACTACGCGAAAAACTGTTGAAGATGACTTCGCTGCTTGAACTGGAACTCGACTTCAGCGACCACGAGGAACTGGAGTTTGCCGACCGCAGCGACCTGCGAGCTCTTGCCGAAGAGATAGAGCGCCGCATCAATACCCTTGCCCACTCTTTCGAGACGGGAAATGCCATCAAGCAGGGCGTCCCTGTAGCCATCGTGGGCAAGACCAATGTGGGCAAAAGCACCTTGCTCAACCGACTGCTCCACGAGGAAAAAGCCATCGTGAGCGACATCCACGGCACCACACGTGACGTGATAGAAGACACCACCCTCATCGACGGCATCACCTTCCGCTTCATCGACACTGCCGGAATCCGCAAGACCAACGATGTGGTGGAGAACATCGGCATCGAGCGCACCTTCCAGAAAATGGAAGAGGCCCGCATCATCATCTGGCTCCTCGATGAACTGCCTGCAGAATCAGAAATTGATGAGATGGAGAAAAAGAACCAAGGCAAAAAACTGCTGATGGTATTCAACAAGATCGATGCTCTCTCGTTCGACCCAACCTCACTTCCTTTCCATTATTCTGCCCAGTCGGCAGACAAGAACAGCCTTGCCTCTTCACCCTCGTCTTCGCCAGCAAACATTAGCATCCTTAGCATCAGCGCCCGCACAGGCGAGAACATCCCCCTCTTGGAGAAAGCTTTGGTAGAAGCAGCCGACATTCCTGAAATATCAGAAAACGATGTCATCGTGACCAGCGCCCGCCACTACGAAGCCCTCATCCGTGCCAACGAATCCCTCTCCCGTGTATTGGAATCGATGGATATGGGCATGAGTGGCGACATCATTGCAGAAGACCTGAAAATCGTATTGGATGAACTTGGCGAAATCACTGGTGGACAGATCAGTAGTCAGGAAACACTAAACAATATCTTCAAGCACTTCTGCATCGG
>ERZ1026780.1589-NODE-1589-length-14712-cov-6.110664_pt1 | contig 14712 bp, 12 predicted proteins | sample MGYA00380126_ERZ1026780 | MGnify/ENA primary metagenome ERZ1026780 (study PRJEB33269, sample SAMEA4719762) | human gut metagenome | biome: human-associated habitat; feature: organic feature; material: feces | place: Cameroon | collected 2013-10 ... | reverse complement strand
GCCGTGTGCTGCCCAATCCGTTCTGGGTGGACGGTCTGCGTAACTACACGGGGCGCGATCAGCCGATCGTCAACTTCTTTGCCGTCCATGCCGATGCCGTCGCCGCGTTTCTGAAGTCGGTGGAGGAACAGGTGCGCAACACCATCGCCGCCTACGCGCAGGATTCGCGAGAACGGCTTTCCGTGGGCTTCGGTTGCACCGGTGGCAGGCACCGCTCCGTCTACTGCGCAAAGACGTTGGCGGGCGCATTGCGTGGCTGTGACGGCGTGACCGTCGAACTTACTCACACGGCACTCCCAACCGTTCGATGACCGAGACGGAAACGCAATGGCAGTCAAAACGACGGTCGATTGAAAATAAGTGGCAGGGGGGCAAGACGGGGATTTGGTATAATGCTCGGCAAATGGAGAAGACCTAGGAAGATGCTAAACCCGCTATGGAAACGAAACTGAAGGAGCGCTTTCTGGCCCTGACGTGGGACGAATCGCGCGAATGGTCGGATGCGCGGTCGGTCGAGCGCGGCGCATCCAGCCGTATCGCCGACTGGTAGGCTTCGAGTCCTGCGGCTTGTCACAGGAACAGAGGGATGCATGGCCATTGATAACACGATTTGCACCGCCGGAGACCACAACTACCTGTGGGGTCTCTTTCTGCTCATCGCCTCGATGCGCCGCTTCGGCATGGACGAGCCGGTGATCGTCGGTACGAAGGGGTTCACGGACCGTGACCGCCGCGTGCTGGAGCAGTTCGGCGGCGTGCGCCTCGTCTCGCTCGACCACGCCGACCATTCGCTCACCTGCCACAAGGCGGAGGTGATGCTCGCGGCGGAGTCTGGGTACGTGACATGGGCTGATTCCGACGCGATGTTCAAGGGCAATTGCTCGAATCTTCTTCTGCCGCCGGACGTTGCACAGATACGCATCCGCCGCCGGTGCGCCGCAGAGATGCCGGGCGCGTTCCCGAAGGGGCATGACCTTGCGAGCATCCTGCCGACGTGGCGCCGGGACGTGGCCGATGCGGCGGGGCTGGACGTCCGCACGATTCCCCGGGTGACGGCGGCGGACGTCGCGGCGTTCCGCTCGTGCTCGGCATGCTTCCTGTCCGTCGCGCGGTCCCGGGAACGGTTTCTGCGCACCTGGCACACGCTCATGATGCGTCTCCCGAAGGGGGACGCCGGCGTGGTGGACAAGTCCCTCGTCGCATACCACCAGCTTGACGAGTCGTGCCTCAACGCCTGTCTCGCCTTCCTGCCGGGCGCACCGAAGGTGACGGAGACCTACGGGCTTGACCGTGATCCCGAACGGACCTATCTTCACTTCATCGGCCGCCCGAAGCCATGGGAAGGGTGGACGCCGCGCTCGGCGCGGCACATCGAGACGGTCGTCTCGACGGTGGAATGGGCTGTGGCCGAGGGGCTGGAGCTTCCGAGCGGCGTGCCCCCTCCGCTCCGCCGCAACCGCCTCGCGCTTCATCGTGCGACGGCGCGGTGGAACGAGCTCTGGTTCAAGGCCAGGAAACGGCTTTGTGTTGGAAGGAGGCGCGCATGAACGTGCCGCGCGTGAGCGTCATCGTGCCCGTCTACAACACGGCGGCGCGGCTGCCGGCCTGTCTGGAGTCGTTGCGGACGCAAGATCTTTCGGATGTCGAGTTCATCCTCGTCGACGACGGCTCGACGGACGGCTCGCTCGCGCTCTGCCGCGCCTTCGCGGCGAAGGACGCGCGCTTTCGCGTCCTCTCCGGGCCGAACGGCGGCGTGTGTGTCGCCCGCAACCGGGGGCTCGACGCCGCGCGCGGCGACTGGATCGCGTTCTGTGACTCCGACGACCGCGTGCGCCCGGCGATCTACACGACGCTGCTCGCGCTGGCCGCGCGCGAGCGGGCCGACCTCGCGAGCGGCGCCCTCTGCGACTGCGGGCCGGAGAAGACGGCCGATGGCGTCGTCATGTTCCCGTTCGCGGGCGCGGCGGAGACGCTGCGCGGACGCGCGGAGATCCTCGCGCGCGTCTTCTACCCGCTCCTCCTCGGAACGCGCCGCGTGAACGGCTACCTCGTCGCGAGCCTCTTCCGGCGCGACCTCATCGAGGCGCGGAAGATACGCTTCCGGCGCGGCATCACGATGTGCGAGGACGAGATGTTCCTTCTCGACTACCTCCTCTCGGTGACGACGCTCGCGGCCGTCCGCACGACGCTCTACGACTACCTGCGCTTCGAGGCATCGGCCTGCTCGGGCTACTACCGGCGGGAAGGGGACTTCGCGCGCGCGCGCAACTGGCTGCGGCTCGCGCGCGAGAAGCGGCGCATCTTCCTGGCGGGTGGGCTCGGGCGCGACGACCCGCAGACGGCGCGGCGCCTCGCCTTTCTCGTCTTCTACCATGAAGCGCAGACGGTCTGCTGCGCGCCCCGGCGGTCCGGGCGCGCGAAGCGGCGCGCGCTCCGGCGCCTGCGCGCGCGCTTCCTTGCGGCGGACGTCGCGGCTGCGGGCGGCGCGGCGCGGCTCTTCGCGGCGACGCTCGCGCACGCCGTGCCGCTGCTGCCGCCGCTCCTCTGGGCGAAGCGCCGCATCGACGCGCTCAAGCGGAGACTGGAGCATGGTATCTGACTCGCAACGCAGACCACTCTTTATAAAATGTGGACAGGGAGAGGGGAATGAAGAATGAAACATCAACCGAACAAGAGGCCCGGGTCTGACGACGGGGGCATCGTCCGACAGGAGAAAACTGCAATGAACGAAACGAATGACAGGCATAACGATGACGGGTTGAGGCGCGGACGGGGCAAGAGCATGGTGCGCCAAGCAAGCTCAATGAAACGGGGATTGCTGGGGCTGGCCGCCTGTGTGGCGCTGGCGGCGGGGGCGGCGGACGCGGCGGCGGCGCGGGAGCCGGTTGAATGCGTGGCGGCGGCGCGGATGGATTCGCGCAACGCCGCGCCGGGACGCGGGGAGGGCCCGTTTGGGGACTACTGGTGGGCGAACCGCTTCCTGAGCCGCATCGAGCAGGTGCGGGCGCTGAAGGGGCAGACGGTGGACGTGGTGATGCTGGGCGATTCGATCATGCACTTCTGGGAATGGCGCCATCCCGCGAGCTGGGCGGCGTTCACCGCCGGGCGCCGGGTCCTCAACTGCGGCTACGGCGGCGACGGCACGCAGCACGTCCTCTGGCGGATCGCCCACGGCGAGCTCGACGGCTACACGGCGCGGAATGTGGTGCTGATGATCGGCACGAACAACAACTCCGCGAAGTCCGCGAGGCCCGAAGACGTGGCGAAGGGCGTGGAGAAGATCGTCGCGCAGGTCAGGGTCCGGCAGCCCCGGGCGCGGATCATCCTCCACCCGATCTTCCCGCGCGGGGCCTCCGCGCAGTCCGTGCGCCACGCGGCGGCGCGGGCGCGCAACGACGAGACGAACAGGCTCCTGAAGCGCTTCGCCGACGCGCATCCCGAGATCGTCTGGGTCGATGTCAACGCGCAGCTCGTGGACGAAACGGGATGGGTGCCGCGCGCGCTGATGGCCGACGAGATCCATCCCACGGACGCGGGCTACGACATCTGGATGAAGGCTCTCGCGCCGTTTCTGTGAGGCGGGTCGCGCCGTGACCTTCAACCGCCAGAGCCGCGCGGCGAGCATGCTCCGGGCGTCCGGCGTCGGGACGCTCTGCCACGTCGTCAACGTCGTCGCCGGCTTTGCCTACCGCACGGCGTTCATCGCCCTCCTCTCCGAACGCTACCTCGGCATCAACGGACTCTTCTGGGACGTCTTCCGCCTCCTCGCCCTCGCCGAGCTCGGTGTCGGCTCGGCCATCTGCTACCGCTTCTACAAGCCGATCGCCGAGAACGACATCGTGCAGGTCGGGCGGCTCATGCGCTTCTTCCGACAGGTCTACCACCTCGTCGCGCTCGTCGTCCTCGCCCTCGGGCTTGCGCTCTTCCCGTTCGTCGGCCACCTCGTCAGGGACGCCTCCGACGTGCCGGGCGACGTGAACCTGAACGTCGTCTACCTCCTCTTCCTCGCGCAGAGCGTCTCCACCTACCTCTTCTCCTACCGCCTCTCCATCTGGAACGCCGACCGAAAGAACCACGTCGCGCTCTTCGCGTCGATGGTCTCCGAGACGGGACGCTTCGCCGTCCAGCTCCTCGTCCTCTGGCTGACGCGCAGCTTCGTCTGGACGCTCGCCTCCGGCGTCGCGTTCGTCCTCGCGTTCAACGGGCTCCTCAGCGCCTGGACGACGCGGCGCTACCGGGCCGTCTTCGCCGTCGGCGAGCGCCTGCCGCGCGCGGAGAAGGCCGGGATCTTCAAGGACGCCGGCGCGCTCATGCTCCACCGCGTCGGCGGCACGGTCGTCAGCTCGACGGACAGCATTGTCCTCTCGAAGTTCGTCGGCCTCGCGGCGGTCGGCCTCTACTCCAACTACGCGCTCCTCGTCTCCGCGCTCGCGCGCCTGCTGGGGCAGTTCCTCGGCGTCTTCACCTCGAACTACGGCAACGCCTACGCGACGCTCGCGCCTGCGGACGTCTACCGCCTCTTCCGCAAGATGCAGTTCCTGAACCTCGCGCTCAGCGGCTTCGCCGCGACGGGGCTCTTCCTCCTCGTCGGGCCGTTCATCCGCCTCTGGCTCGGCGCGCGCTTCTGCCTCGGCACGGGCGTGGAGGCCGTGCTCTGCGCCCTCTTCTACCTCCAGAGCTCGTGGTGTACGGTGGGCGAGCACGTCACGGCCTCGGGGCTCTTCGTGCGCGACCGGCCGCGCCCGCTCATCGAGGCGGCGCTCAACGTCGCCGTCTCCGTCGCGCTCGTGGGCCCGCTCGGTCTTGCGGGCGTCTTCGTCGGGACGATCGTCTCCTATGCGCTGACGACGTTCTGGCGCGGCCCCTACCTGCTCTTCCGCCTGCGCCTCGGCCGACCGCTCGGGGCGTACTGGCGGCAGTACGCCGCGCTCGCGCTCCTGCCCGTCGCGTTCTCCGCCGGCGCGAAGGCGCTCCTTCCGCCCGAGCCGGAAAGCTGGCTGGGCTGGCTCGGCTGCGCCGCCGCCGTCTCGGCCGCGTACGCCGCCGCCTTCGCCGCGCTCTACGGCTGGACGGCCGACGCGCACGCCGTCGCCGCGACGCTGCGGACGCATCTGCGCGGACGCCTGTTCGCAAGGAGGTCCGCATGACGGCGAAGACGCGGCTGGTCTTCTTCCTCGCGCATCCGCGCGTAAGCGGCATCGAGGTCGCGCTCGGCGCGCTTCTTGACAACTTCGACTACACGCGCTTCGACGTCACGGTCGTCTTCACGACGGCTGCCGACTACGAGGGCTCGTCGATTCTCGGTCGCCTCGATTCCCGCGCCCGCATCGTTGTCGCCGATCGGACGACATGCGTCACGTTCACGCGCCGTTATCGCTGGAACGTCCTTCGCCGCATCGGAGGTTTCCTCTTCTGGCATCTGCCAGGACCGTTTCGTCCGCTCGGTCGGCTCATCTACGATGCCGAGGTGCGGCTCTACGCGGGTTACATCCGGCGTGAGATGGACGTCACGGACTTCGATACGGTTGTCCTCTACCATCCATGGGCGACGGAGGTGGCCGTACAGACGTTCCGCTGGAAGCGTTTCCTGCTCGTCTACCACTGCGGCGACCGGGAGAACATCTTTCGCCAGGAACTCGGTTTCGCCGCCGCAGACTGCATCCTCTCCGTCGGGCGGCGTGTGGCGGACGACATTCGCCGTTGGTGGCCGGAATACGCCGAGAAGGTCGCCGTCGCGGAGAACCTCGTCGACGTGCGGCACGTCCTGTCGCGCGCCGAGGAACCCCTGGACGGAACGGATGCGGCCGCCTTCGAACCGGGATTCGTCCATGTCGTCACGTGTGCAAGGCTGAGCCCGCTGAAAGGCATCGACCTCGGCCTCAAGGCCGTCGCCCTCCTCGCGCACGAAGGGGCGCCCGCCTTCCGCTGGCACGTCATTGGCTGGGACCGGGAGGAGTCTGTCTACCGGGAACAGACCCGGAGGCTTGGCATCGAGGGCCTTGTTGTCTTCCACGGCCACCGTCCGAATCCCTACCCTCTCATGCGTCGTGCAGACGTCTATCTCCAGCCGAGCCTGAAGGAGGCCCTCGGACTGACGATCTCAGAGGCTCTCCTTCTCGGATGTCCCGTCGTCTCGACGCGGACGGCGGGCGGAATCGACCAGCTTTCCGAACCGGGTGTGAAGGGCGTCCTCTGCGACGTCTCGGCCGAGGGCATCGCCGCCGCGCTGCGTCCGCTCCTTGCCGACCCGGCGGCGCGCGAGGCTTTGCGCAACTGGGACGATCAGGCGCGCTGCGAGGAACTGAACCGCCGCCGCATCGCCCGTTTTGAATCCCTTTGCATTCCGGAAAATGCTAACGATGTCTCATGATTGCATGACGCCCATGAACGCCGATATTGAGCCACGCCCCTTTTTCTCGATCATCGTGCCGTGCTGCAACGTGGCGCGGTACGTGGACGACATGGCCGCCTCCGTGCGCGGACAGTCCTTCGCGGACTGGGAGTGCATCCTCTCCGTCGAGGGCTCCTCGGACGGGACGCTCGCGGCCTGCGAAGCCCTTGCGACCTCCGACGTGCGCTTCCGCCTCGTTTCAGGCCCGCGCAGCGGCTCGCCGGCGACGCCGCGCAACCGGGGCCTTGCGCTGGCGAAGGGCCGTTATGTCGTCTGGCTGGACGGCGACGACCTCCTTGCGGACGAGGCGCTGTCGCGCTTCGCCCGCGCCCTTCGCTCAAGCGGCGAGCCGGAGGCGGTGCAGGGCGCCGTGGTGGAATGCCTTGAGGACGCTGACGGCGTGCGGGTTCCCGTTGCGCGGCGGTTCAACTTCGAGCCGTCCGACAGCGGAGGCATCCTCGTGTCCGGCGAGGCGATGGTCCGCTTTGCCCGCCGTGCGACGTTCGCCTGGCCGATGGCCTCTCTCACCGTTTGCCGCGCGGACTTCCTGCGCGCGCACGGCCTGTCTTTCGTGCCCGGACTCAAGCACGAGGACGAGGAATGGACGCCGCGCGTCCTCACGCTTGCGCCGCGTCTCCTTGTCCTGGACGCCGACCTCTACGTCTATCGTCGCCGCGCCGGCTCCGTCATGACGAGCGAGACGGCGGATGAGGCGTGTGCGCATGCGGCGACCGTCACGCGCAGCCTCCTGCTCTTCTTTGCCGCGCGCCGCCTTCCCCATCCCGTCGCCCGCGCTTGGGCGCGGCTTGTCCTCTCGTTCTTCTTCGACCACCTTTTCTTCCGCGACGGGAGGCCGGGCGCGCCGGCCGCGCGTCTGCGGGGAGACTGCCTGCGGCGCATCCTGGAGAAGGGCGGTCGCCGCGCTTACCTGAAGCTGACGCGCCATGCCGGGCCGTTGAAGCGCCTTGCCGCGCCCTTCGTCCTCCTCTGCGGCTTCCACCCGCTCCTCGACCTTCCGGCTCGCGCCTATTTCCGGTTCCTCTACTATCCGCTTGTCCTCTGGCGCCATCGGCGTCGCGCCGCCCCCGGTACAGCCCCAGGCCATCCGGACGCGCGGGAGCGCGTCCCTCCCCTCTCCCGCTAAAACCTAAAACCTGAAACCTGAAAAATCTTTCCAGCCCCCATTGATGGCGTGTGCGCCGTTCCCGTCAGAATGTGGTATACTACGCCGCGTTTACTGAACGTAAGGAGTTCCGTCAATATGGAAAAGAAGAACCATCTGTTCAAGGCCGAGATCAAGGAGATGCTCGACCTCGTCGTCAATTCGCTCTACTCGAAGAAGGAGATCTTCCTGCGCGAGCTCATCTCGAACGCCTCCGACGCGATCGACCGCGCGAAGTACCTGGGCCTCACGCAGCCCGAGCTCGTCGCCGACAATCCCCAATGGCAGATCCAGATCGTCGCCGACAAGGACGCGAAGACGCTCATGATCTCCGACAACGGCAGCGGCATGGACGCCGACGACCTGGAGAAGAACCTCGGCGTGATCGCAAGTTCCGGCACGAAGGCCTTCCGCGCGGCGCTGAAGGAGAAGGGCGGCGCGAACCTGCCCGAACTCATCGGCCAGTTCGGCGTGGGCTTCTACGCGGCGTTCATGGTGGCGGACAAGGTGCGCGTCGTCTCGAAGAAGCGCGGCACCGACGCCGCCTACCAGTGGGAGAGCGACTGCGGCGGCTCCTACACGGTCGAGGACGGCGTGCGCGACGGATACGGCACGAGCGTGATGCTCCACCTGCGTCCCGAATGCGAGGAGTACCTCGACCAGTGGCGCATCGAAAGCCTCGTGAAGGACTATTCCGACTTCATCGCCTACCCCATCTACTTCAAGGGCCTCCCCGAGAAGAAGGAGGAGGAGAAGAAGGAGGGCGAGGAGAAGAAGGAACCCGAGGCCCCCAAGCCCCTCAACACGATGACGGCCCTCTGGAAGCGCGCGAAGAAGGACGTGAAGCCCGAGGAGTACAACGAGTTCTACAGGCACCTCACGCACGACTACGCCGACCCGCTTGAGACGATCCACTTCTCCGGCGAGGGCCAGGTCGAGTTCAAGGCGCTCCTCTTCCTGCCGAAGCAGGCGGGCATGGACATCTACATGCCGAACACGAAGCGCGGCCTCTCGCTCTACGTGCGCAACGTCTTCATCGGCGACGACTTCGAGATGCTGCTCCCCGAATACCTCCGCTTCGCGAAGGGCGTGGTGGACAGCGCTGATCTGCCGCTCAACGTGAGCCGCGAGATGCTGCAGGACGACGCCGTGATCCGCAAGATCAAGCAGGCCGTCACCTCCAAGATCCTCTCCACCCTGCAGGAGATGAAGGACAAGAAGCCCGATGCCTACAAGGACTTCTACGCCGCGTTCGGCCGCATCCTCAAGGAGGGCGTGCGCACCGACTTCGCGAACGCCGACCGCATCAAGAAGCTGCTCATGTACTACTCGGCGAAGAGCCCCGAGGGGACGCGCATCTCCCTCGACGACTACGTCAAGGCGATGCCGAAGGACCAGAAGGACATCTACTTCCTCACCGCCGAGCGCCTGGAGGACGCCCGCCATTCGCCGCAGATCGAACAGGCCCTCAAGCACGGCTGCGACGTCCTTTTCTTCGTCGATCCCGTCGACGAGTGGCTCGTCGACGACTTCCGGGAATACGAGGGCAAGAAGCTCGTGGACATCGCCAAGGGCGACGTCCAGTTCGGCAGCGAGGCCGACCAGAAGGCCGAGAAGGAGGCGAACGAGAAGGCGAGCGCCGATCTGAAGCCCTTCCTCGACGCCGTGAAGGAACAGCTGAAGGACAACGTGTCCGACGTGCGCGTCTCGACGCGCCTCGCCGACTCCCCCTGCTGCCTCGTCGCGGGCGCAAACGCGCTTTCCGCCTCGATGGAGCGCATGCTGCGCGCGATGAACCAGGAGGTCCCGCACGAGAAGCGCCTTCTGGAGATCAACGCGGCGCACCCGCTCGTCGAGAAGATGAAGGGCCTCACGGGCGATGCCCTCAAGGACGCCGTCGAACTGCTCTACGACCAGGCCCTCATCGCCGAGGGGTCCGCGATCCCCGACCCTGGGCGCTTCACGAAGCTGCTCACGCAGCTGATGCTGAAGCCGTGACCGGCAGCGTCCTCGTCACGGGGGGGACGAAGCGGATCGGAAAGGCGATCTGCGACGTCCTCCGCGCGCGCGGCTGGAACGTCCTCGTCCATTCGCGCGACGCGGCGAATCCGCTCGCCGCCGACTTCGCCGACCCCGGCGCGCCGGCCCGCCTGTTCGCGCAGGCGTGCGCCGCCGCGCCCGGTCTGCGCGCGGTCGTGAACAACGCCGCCCTCTTCTCGACCGCGCGCACGCTCGCGCCCGACGCGGCGGCGCGCCTCATGCGCGTCAATGCGGAGGCGCCGGACGAACTGACGCGCCTCCTCGGCGCGCACCTTGCGCGGGAGGGGCGCGCGGGTGCCGTCGTGGACCTCCTCGACGCGCGCATCCTCGCGCCGCTTGCCGCGCCGACGCCCTACGAGGCGTCCAAGCGCGCGCTCGGCGCGTCGATGCGGGCGGCGGCCCGCCGCTTCGGGGCCGCCCTGCGCGTCAACGCCGTCGCGCCGGGCCCCGTTCTCGCGCCGGCGGACGCGGCGAACCGCGAGAAGGGCGGCGCGATCCTGCTCGCGCGCCGCCCGACGCCGGAGGACGTGGCGGAGGCGGTCGCCTTCCTGCTCGAAGCCCCGGCCGTCACGGGCCAGATCCTCGCCGTCGACGCCGGCCAGTCGCTGCTGCGCGCGGCGGGGGCGTGACGTGCGCGTTGCAGGGGTCTGCGAAGTCTGCTACACTTGTATCCGGATTCCCCTCAGTCCCGTCAAGAAAAGGAACGAAGCGATGATGATGAAGAAATCGATGCTGGCAGCGGCGTGCGCCGCCGGAATGTTCGCCGCCGAGGCGAAGGTGCAGCTGGGCGTGCCGTTCACGGACGGCGTGGTGCTGCAGCGCGAACGCGCGGTGCCCGTGTGGGGCACGGCGGACGCGGGCGAGAAGGTGACCGTCACGTTCGCGGGCCAGCGCGTCGCGGCGACCGCCGGCGCGGACGGAAAATGGTGCGTGAAGCTCGCGCCGATGAAGGCCTCGTGCGAGAGCCGCGAGCTGCGGGCGAACGAGGCCGTGGCGAAGGACGTTCTCGTGGGCGAGGTCTGGTTCTGCGCCGGGCAGTCCAACACCGAACTGCCGCTCTGCGGGGGCAACCCCCACTTCCGTGACGCGAAGGGCGCGATGCGCGCGCGCATGACGCACAAGCCGCTTGTCCGCTTCTGCCACCAGAGCAACTACCGCACGAGCGCGGCGCCGAAGAAGACGCCGGCGAAGCCCGTCGAGTGGAAGACCTTCACTCCGCAGAACCTGCTGGGCGGAACGAGCTTCTCCGCGATGGGCGTCTACTTCGCCCTGGAGATCCACAACGCGCTCGGCATCCCCGTCGGCATCGTCGGCACGTACTGGGGCGGCACGCGCGTGGAGCCGTGGACGCCGAAGAGCGGCTTCGAGACCGTCGCCGCGTGCCGGGCCTTCGCCGACCAGAAGCTCCTCGATGCGGCGGACTGGGACGCGGCGAAGAAGGCCGGCACGGTCAAGTCCCAGATCCAGAGCCAGCCGAGCGTCCTCTGGAACGAGATGGTCGCGCCGTGGACGCCGTTCGCGATCCGCGGCTTCATCTGGTACCAGGGCTGTTCGAACGCGGGCGACGGCTACGCCTACGCCGACAAGATGCAGGCCCTCTACAACGGCTGGGCGAAGGAGTTCGCGAACCCCGGCCTGAAGCTCTACTTCGTGCAGCTCGCGCCGTGGGGCTACGACAGGATCGCGACGATCCAGGAGGCGCAGGCGAAGTTCGCCGCCGCCGAGAAGAACGCCGGCATGGCGGTGATCAACGACTGCGGCAACCTCCACGACATCCACCCGCACGACAAGGAGACGGTGGGCCAGCGCCTCGCGCTCCTCGCGCTGAACCGCGACTACGGCTTCGCGGACGTGCGCGCCGACGCGCCGACGCTCAAGAGCTGGAAGGTCGAGGGCGATGCGTTCGTCCTCTCGTTCGACCACGCCGAGGGCTGGTACCTCTACAACCCCGACTGGGACATCGCAACCGGCTTCGAGATCGCCGGGCCGGACGGGAAGTTCGTCGCGGCGAAGATCGCGAACCTCCAGTTCCGCGACAAGAAGAACTACCAGAGCAACGGCATCATCAAGGGCCGCGACCTCATCGTCTCCGCGCCGGGCGTGACGGAGCCGAAGAAGCTGCGTTACCTCTTCTCGCGCCCGTGGAACGGCACGCTCTACAGCGACGCCGACCTGCCGCTCGGCGCCTTCCACATCGGCGACTGACACGAAGCGGAAAGGAGCAGGGCATGCAGCTTTCCCGGCGGGACTTCATCGGCGCGGGCTCGCTTGCGCTTGCGGGGTGCTGCGCGCCCTGCGCGGGCCGCACCTACGTGTCGGAACCGGTCGAGATCCTGCGCACGGCCCGCCTCCGCAACCGGGGCGAGCGCCTGCGCATGGCCTTCATCGGCTCGGGCGGGCGCGGCGGCGCGAACCTGGATGCGTTCTACAGCCTCGGCGAGGAGGTCGTCGCGCTCTGCGACGTGGACCTCAACCGCCTGCGCGCGGCCGCGCAGAAGGTCGCGCCGCGCTGCCCGAAGGTGCGCACGTACCAGGACTGGCGCGCGCTGCTTGACAAGGAGAAGGACCTCGACGCGGTCGTCGTCTCGACGCCCGACCACATGCACGCCGCCTGCGCGATCGCCGCGATGAAGCGCGGCTGCCACGTCTACGTGGAGAAGCCGCTCGTGCGCACGTGGTGGGAGGCCGAGCGCTTCCGCGACGTCGCGCGGGCGTGCGGCGTCGTCACGCAGATGGGCAACAACGGCAACGGCTCGGACGGCCAGCGCCGCGCGATCGAGATCCTCATGAGCGGCGTCCTCGGCGAGATCAGGGAGATCCACGTGACGTCCGACCGGCCGATCTGGCCGCAGGGCCTGAACCGTCCCGAAGGCTCCGACACGGTGCCGCCGAGCCTCGACTGGAACCTCTGGCTCGGCGTTGCGCCGAAGCGCCCCTTCAAGAAGAACGTCTACCATGCGTTCAAGTGGCGCGGCTGGCACGACTTCGGCACGGGCGCGATGGGCGACATCGCCTGCCACGCGATGAGCTTCTTCTGGCGCGGGCTCGACCTGCGCGGGGTGCTCTCCGCCGAAACGGTCAAGACGACGCCGCGCTTCGCCGAGACCTACCCCGCCGCGACGACGGTCCGGCTCGTCGTGCGGAGCGCGAAGCAGGCGGCGCCGATCCCCGTCTACTGGTACGACGGCAAGACGTGCCCCCCGCCCGAGACGTGCCGCCGCCTCACGGCCGGCCGGCGGGAGGCGTTCGGCGGCACGCTCGTCGCGGGCGCGAAGGGCGTCTGGTGGAACGGGCAGATCATGCTGGCGGGCGAGACGACGTTCACGCGCCACCAGGACCATCCGGCCACGCGGGAGATCCCCGTCACGCTGCCGCGCGTCAAGAGCCACCACTGGGAGTTCGCCGAGGCGGTGCGCGGCGGCGCGCGGCCGTTCTCCGACGTCGACCATTCCGTGCCGCTCACGGAGGCGGTGCTGCTCGGGTGCATCTCCCAGCGCGTCGCGGGGCGGCTCGACTGGGATGCGGCGAACGGGCGCTTCACGAACGCCGAGGAGGCGAACGCCCTCCTCAGGCCGCACGTGCGGCACGGCTGGTCGATCGGGTGACGGCGGCGCGCAAGGAAGGAGGCGGCGATGGGGTTCTTCAAGGCGTATGACATGCGGGGCACGTTCGGGGTCGATTTCGACCTCGCGACCGTGTACAAGGTCGGGAAGGCCCTGCCGGGCGTCGTGGGCGGCCGGCGCTGGCTCGTCGGGCGCGATGCGCGCGCAAGCTCCCCCGCCGTGCGGGACGCGCTCGTGGCGGGGCTCCGCGCCGCCGGGGCCGAGGTGACGGACCTCGGCCTTGCGACGACGCCGATGGTCTACTTTTTCACGGCGGAGGAGGGCTTCGACGGTTCCGTGATGGTCACGGCCTCCCACAACCCGCCCTCTGACAACGGCCTCAAGGTCTCGAAGCGCGGCGCCCTGCCGGTCGGCTATGAGAGCGGCCTCGCCGAGGTGGAGGCGCGCGTGGCGGCGGACGCCGCGCCCGTGCCGGACGTCCCGGCCTCCACCGCGTCCGCCGCCACCGACCCCGAACGGCTCGCGCGCTACGTCGCCTGGCTGAAGGCCCACGCGGGGAACACGGATGCCGCGCCGCTGCGCGTGGCGGTCGATTGTTCGGACGGCATGGCCTCGATCCTCGCGCACGCCCTCTTCCCCCATGCCGTCTTCCTCAACGACACGCCCGACGGCGCCTTCCCGCACCACGCGCCGAACCCGCTGCTCGCCGCGTCGCGCGAACAGCTCGCCGCGGCCGTGCGCGCGCGCGGCCTCGACGTCGGCGTCATCTTCGACGGCGACGCCGACCGCTGCATGTTCGTGGACGAGACGGGCGCGTTCATCCAGCCCGACTACCTGATCCCCGTCCTCGCCGCGACGTTTCTTCCGCTCCCCCCGCATACCCGCGTCATCCACGACGTGCGCACGAGCCGGGCCGCCATCGAGGCCATCCGCGCGCTCGGCTGCGAGCCGGTCATCGGGAAGGTGGGGCACGCCTACGCGAAGGTGCTGCTGCGCGAGGTGGATGCCGTCTGCGGCGGCGAACTCGCGGGGCACTACTACTTCCGCGCCTTCCACGGCTGCGATTCGGGGGAACTGGCGGCGTTGCGGATTCTGGGCGCGTTCGCGCGGGCCAAGGCGGATGGGCGGTGCGTCTCGCGGTTCATGGCGCCGATCTGCGGGAAGTACGCGAACTCCGGCGAAGTGAATTTCAAGGTCGCCGACAAGCCTGCGGCCATCGCGCGCGTCCTGGAGGCGGCGAAATCGTTCGGCGCCGAGACGGGCCGCACGGAGATCGACGGCGTGCGCCTGGAGTTCGCGCCAGGCTGGATTTCGGTCCGCCCCTCGAACACCGAGCCCTATCTTCGCCTCATCGCCGAATGCGACACGCCCGCCCGCCTTGCCGCGTGGATGCAGGCGCTCTCCGCCGCCATCGGGCGGAGCTAGATCCCGTTCTGCGTAAGACAGGATGGTTGTGCAGAGGGCATGGACGGCAATGAGTTGCGTCCTCCCCTGAAAATGAATTGGTGACTTGTCAGAGTAAATGCGACTAAAACTGTGCCTTGACGGCACATGGT
>ERZ1026780.1585-NODE-1585-length-14725-cov-5.552352_pt1 | contig 14725 bp, 7 predicted proteins | sample MGYA00380126_ERZ1026780 | MGnify/ENA primary metagenome ERZ1026780 (study PRJEB33269, sample SAMEA4719762) | human gut metagenome | biome: human-associated habitat; feature: organic feature; material: feces | place: Cameroon | collected 2013-10 ... | reverse complement strand
CGTGAGACCGTTATAATCATGGAGGTCATACGCTTTCGAATCCATGATTTTGGTCGTGACCTCATTGCTGTCCGCAAATGTATATCCGGCGATCGGGTACACATGGACCTTGACCTCATAGGTGGTGTCCTTCATCAACCATGTGTTCGCGTCATCAGCTAATACTGCAGCAGAGAGACTCTTCTCCGCAGGCTTGCCCTGCTTCGAATCCCAGTAGCTTACCGTGACCATAGACTTCTTCATGTCCATGTAGCCGGTGAAGTCTTCATCTTCGCTTGCCAAAACAGCCGCATCCACGATACTCAGATTATAGGTGTCGTTTGCCGTAAGCGTAGGTGTGCTGCTGCCTTCTTCAAACGAGAACAGGAAGAACAGCGCACCGTTTTTTACTGTTGCAACCGCTTTTCCGATTTCTTCTGTGTATTTGAAGGTATAGGTTCTGGAGCCGTCACTGTTTACGTTCGTTTCATAGTTGCAGCAGTTTGTCGCGTTAAAGGTCGCCCCTGCTCCGATGTACAGCCGCACAGAATTGGTATCCGCAAACTTATAGCCCGCTGCCGGATAAATCGTCATGCTGACCGTATAATTGGGATCCTTCATGACCTTTCCTGTGGCGGTGCCATTATAACCCGTCAGTGGCAACTTCTCTTCTTTTATGCGATTCGTGTTCGTATCCCAGCGCTTCAGCGTAACGCTGGATCTGGCTCTGTCCATAAGCTGCGTTGTCGGAACTACTTTTCCGTTTTTCTCCGAATAGGTCAGGATCTGGAGCTTATAGACATCATTTTCGCCAAGCGAGGACTCGGAATCTGCAAATACGCTTGTTGGCAAAAGCCCCAGCACCATCACGAGGCAGAGCAGGAGAGACAGGAACCGTTTTCCTTTCATATTCTCTCATCCTTTCTCCCGGGGCATTGCGCCCCGGGCATTCGTTTTTTCAAAATTACCCGATCTTAATCACGCCGTAGATACCGGCGGACATATTGGAAGCCGTCAGGATCGAGCCGCTGACGCTCCATTTTTTCTCCGACACCTGCTCGAAGCACTTTTTCGCTTCGTTGTACTTTGCAAGCGCCAGTTTTCCTGTTTGACCCGAGCAGTCGAACGTTAGCGTCAAACCGCCCGAGACGCTGTCGCAGGTGATCTTCCACACGCCGACCACACCGGACTTGTTTTTCCACGCCGTCTGCGCCGCGCTCGGTACCGGGCAGAGAGACAGATCAAGACCTCTTGCCGTGTCCATCTTCTCCGTGATGCCGATCATCAGCTTGCCTGCCTGCACACCGAAGCCGTTATAGCCGTTGGCGGCGATATTCTTGAGCGCGCCCTTTTCCGCGCGGAAACGGTAGGTGTTCGCGGCAGAATAGCTGTCCGGCGTCATCAAGAGCCAGCCGGCAGAGCCAGTCGCCTGATAGGTCACATCCTTGCCGTTCACCTGCACCTTCATGCCGGAGAGGATCTGGCTCGTGGATGGGATGTAGGTCGGCTCGGGTTCTTTCTTCCCGAGGTCGGGGCTGGTCTGGTACGAGGACGGGTTCATCTTGAGCGCCGCCTTGTCCCAGATGAGCTGCGACGCGGATTTTTGCAGCGTGACAATGACCGTATAGGTGCGCTTTTCCTCGCCGCGCGTCAGCGTGTAGGTTGTCGGCACGGAGAGGTTCACAACCTGCCCCGAGCGCGGGCTGACTGTGCAGCCGCTGCCGGTTTCGATCTTCGGCGCCTGCTGGTAGAGGTTCGTGCCGTAGGGGAGTGTGATCTTGATGATGCCGTTCGTGTTGTCAATTTCAGCTGCCTTGTCTCCAATTTTGAAGGAGGTGATGGCAAAGCTGTTGTTAACCGGCTTGCTGTCATCGTCGTCTCCGCCGCCGCCCTTGCTGCTGGTTACGACGCTGTAGGTTCTGGTCCGCAAGCCCGGACCCTTGACCGTGTACTCCGCACCTTCCGCGAAGTTCTGCGGCGCACTCGCGGAGGGAAGAACCTCTGTCGTGCCCTCGCCCAGCTTGAGCGTCGTCGGCACAACGCGCGTGAGGTCCGCCGTGTCGGGGATGCCGACGAAGCGGATCGTGCCGGTCGCACCGGTCGCCGTAATCACCGCGCCGTATTCCACGCCGTCGACCTTGATCGCAAATTCTGTGATGGACGCGAATGTCTGGCTTACGACCTTGATGCGGTAGGTCTGCTTCGTAACGCCGTCCTCGGCGGTCACAACAACCTCCGTCCAGTCGTGCAGGTCAACGTTGCTCTTTCCCGTTACATCGATGCTCGCCGTCGCTTTGTACGAGATATCCGCCTTGAAGCGGAGCTTCGTCGTGTCAACGCCGGGAACGATCGTGATCAGAATGTCCGTCGTGCCATCATCCTTCTTCGTGATCTGCATGTCCTCCATGTCCTTGTCGGCCATGTCCTCATTCTGAATCTGGATGGTGTCGGTGAAGAGCGTCGTGCCCTTGCCCTTGACGCTTGCGTCATACTTCGGCGTGACGTAATAGGTCTGCCGCGAGCTGCCGTCCTCTGCCTGTACAGTGAACGCCGTCGGCGTACCCTCTACAAACGTAACCGGGAAGGCAGGCGCAATCAGCTGGGCACCCTCAGATACCTCCACGACCGGCGTCAGTCCCTGGAGCGGCATACCGTTGGGTATCTTAACCGTGATTTCGCGGTTGGAAATCACGCCGTCTTGCCCCTCCAGCGTGAACTTCGTGATCGCGCACTCCTTACTCAGCGCGCGGGAGAAGTCCTGCTGATGGTAGTACAGCGAGTACGGGAAGCCCGCGCCGCCGTGCTCGAAGAAGCCGAGGTACCATTGCAGCGCGTACATGCTCTGGTAGGTCGCCATTTCGTTGTAGCCGTTGCTGTCATGACCGAAGCCTGTCTCATTCGAGCAGAGGAACCGGTTCAGCCACGAGTACAAAACGCCCTGCTTGTTCGCCGCGTCGGAGAAGTTGGGGTCGTAGCCGACGTCCACGCCCATCACGCACATGGCGCAGATGACCTGCGCGGCGGATTCGCTGTTTGTCGTGCCCCAGCTATAGAAGCTATAATCGCTTCCCATCGGGTCGACCGACGGCGCGGACCTGTAGCCGAGGATGATGTCATAGCCCTCTTGCAGCTTTGCTTTGACCTGTGTGCCGTATGCCGCGTCGTTGATGTACGGATACAGGCTCTGCATCAGCATTGCGACCATGTCGATGCCCCAGCCGTCCGAACCGTAGGGGTGGTTGAGAATGACCTTCAAAAGATTTTCGCGCGTCCACTTGGCATCCTTGGGTACGGTGTAGTTGCCCATGTCCAACGCGATCAGCGCGAAGATCGGTCCGTTGATGGTGTAGCTCCCGTTATACTTATAAAGCTCCTCCACCAGATTGTGAACGACCTTTCCGCTTCCGTCCTTGAACGACTCTCCGTCTCCGTAGGCGTCTAACTTGGTGGCGTCAATGCCGAGTGCGGTGAGCATCATGATGATGCGCGCGTAGTCGGTCATCTTCTTGGGCGACAGCTCCGCGATTTGGTCATAGATGTCCAGACCGTAGGGAAGCGGATCGCCCGGCGTGACGGGCTTGCCGGTGCGTTCGGCAAAGCCGAGATTCATCAGCACCCAGTCGTCGAAAGTTACGCGCCCATCGTGATCCGGTCCGGCCTGCGTTGTTTTGTAGGACGCGAGAATGTTGCTGCGAACGCGATAGAGCTTGTCACGTTCCGGAGGATCGGTCGGCTTATCCGCAACCTTGACCGTTACAGTGTAGGTCTGCGTACCGCCGTTCTGCGCTGTGACGATATACTGCACAGGATTTGTAAAGTTCTGTGCGGTATCCGACTGTGGCGAGACTGTCGCAAACGGAGAAACCTCGATGCTGGGCTTCAGGGCTGTCACATCCGTGCCGAACGGAACATTCAAGGTAATGTTCGTTCCGGTAATCTTCGCGGAGATCGAGCCGTAGCTGAATGACAGGATGCTCTTTCCCGTTGCGGCGGGCGTTTGCTTGATCCTGACCGTGTAGACCTTTGTCGTTTTTCCGTCCTCTGCCGTGACCGTGTAGCTGATCGGGACGTCATAAGCCAGAGAAGTCGGCTTCGAGACGCTGGCAAAGTCCGACGTCGTTACAACCGGCGCAGCCTTCGACAGATCCGTTCCGTAGGGAACCTCGATATTGATTTCCTTCTTCGCTTCGTCGATCTTGGCCTCGGCATATCCGATGGTGTAGCTCAGAATGCTGCACTCCGTGGAAGGATTGTTCGTCACCGTGACCGTATACTCCGTTTTCAGATCATAGGTCGCGTTTTCGACGCGGATCTTACGTTCCTTGGAGAAGTCATAGGTGCTGCTTTCGGACAGCCGCTCCCATGTGCCGTCGTCCTTCTGGATGCTGACAAACTCACCCATGCTGGTAACGACCGGCTTGATGGCTTTCAGATCTGTGTACGTAGGAAGATTGAGCGTGATGGTGCCGCCTACGCCGGTATCGGAATTATAGATCGTACCATAGCGCATCTTGCCCATTTTCGTGTCATACACGCCGAATGAGGTCACATCGTTAAACGGCGTGCCGGGGTTGATGACGACGGTCCAGTGCTTTTCGCTCAGATCCGTGTAAACACCGCCGCGCACATCCTTCTGCCCGTTGTAGAGCATGCCTGTCAGCGGGCAGTACGGCGTCACCGTATAATACAGGCGGTCATCGTTCAGGCTGCCTCTGGTGAGCGTTGCCTCGGTGTGCCCATTGGTGGTCAGAATGGGCGTCGCCGCCGTCCAGTCCGCGCCGAAGGGCTTGTTCAGCGTAATGGTGTGCTTTTCGGTATCAATGCGCGCCTTGGAGCCCGCAATCTCGAAGGATGTGAAGTCCGGGGAATCGATTCGTTCCTGCGAGATTCTGTCGTAAACATCGTCGAGAACGTGATTGACATAGTATTCCGCCTGCGCCACATCCAGACCGCGACCCACGACCAGGTTACAGAACGCATACTGATCCATTCTCAGAACGTTCTCAAAGCTTCCTCCCACCGAGTTCTTGAGCTGCGCCATAAACCCGTACTGCGGGTGGTAGCTGCCGGCGCTCAGCTCCTTCTGCGAGAGAATCTGCTTGCCAAGCGCACGGAGCTTCTCGGTCTTTTCCAGATACGCGGGATACAGCGCACGGATTGCGGTCAGCTCGTCATCTGTATAGTAGCTGTATCGGTCAATGTCTGAACCGCCCTTGTCGCCCCAGCGGATTCCGTTCTGCGCCGCCTTGACCGGCACAATGTAATAGCCCAGATATGTAAAAGTTGCCGATGAACCGGCAAGCTTCTTGCTGTTAAAATCTTTGTACCTCTTGTAGTTGATCAGTACCGGCTGCGGATATTTATAGCTCCGCTGTACGCTGTCCGGCGCCATTCCTATAGCTTCATAGGCGCTGCCGTGTGTGCCGATTGGATCCTGAGACGCCTCCAGCGTCAGAAGATAGTTATTCTCTGTTTTCCAGTCCCGCCCGGTCGGCAGTGAAAGCGTAAACAGAAACGGGAGATTTGTTGTCGCACTATCCCACTGATACCCAGTGGATGCTGCGTAGTTCGTTTGTGTGTCAGTGAGTACGGGATAGGAAGCATTATTCACCTGCGTAAACAGGCTGCCGCTCACCTCCGCAATGCCGGCTGCCGACGCGGTCGGCAGGAAGGGCACCAGCTGTAGAACGATGAGCAGTGCCGCAAGCAGTCGAAACCCCCGCTTTGTTCGTGATCTCATAGGTATTCCTTTCCTGCCCCGGCAGGAAGCGCCTTGCGGCGCTCCCTACTTGGGCATATCCGGTAGTGATTAGCCGAACATCGAATAGCCGAAGTCCATGCCGTATGCTGCGGTATAATACCAGTCGATATACATGCCGTTCGAAACCGGCCATATATTCGCGCCAGCGTTGGGCAGAGCAGACGTTACATCTGTCCGGCTGGTTCTTGCCGTGTACATCCAGCCGCTGGCAGAGCCGCAATCGAACTCGCCCATGACATTGCTTGACGTCTGACCCATGGCTTCAATATATCTGTCGCTACCGGTGATCGCAAAACCGTTGGGGAAGTATGTCGTATTGCTGGTGAAGCTGTTCAGGGCATCTCTCACCGTGTAAGAAGCCGGAACATTCAGCGTGACATAGGACTCCTCGCTGAAGATCATTCTCCCCGAAGCTTCTTGACTAAGCGGACCATTTCCATTGTAGTTCTTTGTTTCGGTGCTTGTCGTCGGGCTGTTTGCACTGCGCAGATACGATGCAACGCCTAAGAGTCTCGTCTTTTCGGTACTAGAAACAGAGCTTGTGCCATAACCGGAATACCAGTTCGTGCGGTTTTCCAGATACTCATCAGCGAGGAAGGTACGAAGCGCGATATGGACAGTAACGGTGCTGCCTGCAGCAGCTGCAGAAACGAGGTAAGTTCTGCTTGCAGAGCCGTTTATGATAACGAGTTCTTTCGTGCTGGAGAAATCAACGCCATTAAAAGTTACAATAGTAACATCGGCGTCAACATCCTGTTCTGTGTTGCTGGGATTCACGCCGCCCAGTGTAGCCGATGCATATGCGCTTGCAAGGATAAACTCAACATTCAGAGATGTGTTGCTGGAATTCGCTGGAAGGGTAATTGCGCAGGTATATCTGGTAACGCCACCAACTGTGAGACTGGATACAGCGGCGGTCGCGCCAGAGACATTGGTCACAGAAACGCCATATTCACCATCTTCACTGTAAATATCAACGCTCTGCGAAACATCAACCGTAAGAACGCAATGTGCCGTGTGGTGCGTGGTCGTGCTGTTGTGCGTTTCGTCCCATGCTACATCAAATTCAACGACTCCATTTGTAAGAGTCATCGCCACATCGGTTGTTGTTTCTTTTGCAAGGCTATAATTGGAACCAGCATACGTCAGGACAATCGGCGAGCTATAGTTGGAGGTGCTGCTCAGGGTAAAGTTGAATGTTTTGGTTCCTGTCTTATTACCGCCGGGAACATGCAGGAAATACTGAACGTTCGTTCCATTGTCCTTTGCATACAGCGTTCCCTTGGAACCCATGGTGATGCTATAAATGGGGGGATAGTCGACAGAGGTTGTGCTGGAAAGCAGTACAACGCCATCTGCTGTTGAAGCATCATCTGCGCTCAGTGTTGCTACTTCGGCAGTCTGTGCCGAAGCCTCCTCTGCCAGTGCAGCATCGACCATCATGTTGTTGATCTGCACCCGGTCGGTAGATGCAGCAGCGGAGGCCATCGAGCACAGTCCGAGGACCATGATCATGGCGAGCAAGAGAGCCAACATTTTCCGTGAGTTCATTGCTTGTTTCTCCTAAGATTATAAATATTTATTCAACCCGGATCATTCCGAGAAGAATGCAAAAGTAAGTAAGATATATAACAGCGTAAGAATTTACTCCGCGCGGATGGCTTCGAGGGGGGAGATGCGCATTGCGCCGATTGCGGGAGCAAGCGCGGACAGCAGCGCCACAATGCCGGAGAAGCCTAAGCCCACTACGACCAGCCAGACCGGAATGATGCTGCGCACATCCATGTCGGAAAACAGCACCGGGATCAGCTCGCGCATGCCGAAGCTCAGCCCCATGCCGAAAAGTCCGCCCGCAATGCCGACCAGAAGCGCCTCGACCATGAACATGAACATGATGTCGGTCATCTCGCTGCCCAGCACCTTGAGAACGCCGATTTCCTTGCGGCGCTCGTTGATGGACATCATCATCGTGTTTGCGATGCAGATCGCGGACACGAGCATCGACACCGCGCCGATTGCCGCGAGCATACCCTGAATCTGGTTGGACTGCTTTTTGACGCTTTCGAGCATATCGTTCAGGCTGTAGGTGTTGAAGCCCGCGTCGCGGATGACCTTCGCAATCGCCTGCACGTCGTCGCCCTCCGCCGCTTTTACCCACACCAGATCGTAGGTTTTCTGCCCGCCGGTGTCTTCCAGCGACCGCTGCGGAATGAACGCGCTGTTCGCGCTGATCCACTCTTCAAGCCGCGTCTTATCGAGAAAGCCGCTCGTCGCGTAGGTGTAGTTCTGCGCGGAGCAAAGACCGGAAATTTTAAGCCGGTACATATTGCCCGCGGACACCGCGCGTCCGTCCGCGCCCTCCTGATACTCGCCCGAGAGGTTCGAGTAGTCGAAGGTCAGCTTGATCGTCGAGTGAAGAAGATCGACCTTCGGCGTGCCGTCGGCGTTCAGCGCAAACTCCCAGTCCTTGTCGGGGTCTGCGAACGACGCCGCCATATCGTCGGTGAACATGAGCTCGGGTCTTAAATGCGTGCCCGCGCCGGGCGCTTCGCCCTCTACGGGGTAGATGAGAAAGCTCTCCGCCGTGGAAAGGTCAATGCCGTAGAGCTTCGCCGAGCCAATATAAGACCCGGATTGCAGCCACGCCGTCGCCTGCACGACCGGCGTCACCGCCTCCACGCCGTTGAGGCTTTTGAACGCATCGACCGCCTTGTCGTTGAGAAGCGCGGTGCGGCCGCCGGTAGAGTCGCTCGGCGGGGTCACGTCGATCTTCGTCAGGCTTCCCATCGCCTCGATGTTTTCCCGGTATGCCGCCTCGTAGCCGAGACCGACCGAGATGAGAACGACGATGCACATCACGCCGATTGCCATCGAAAGCGCCGTGAGAATCGTCCGCGCCTTGCGGCGGGAGAGATTGACCAGCCCCATGCGGAAGAAATCAAGAAATTTCATTACTTGCCGCGCCTCTTTTTGAGTGCAATGCCAAGTCCCGTGCCGCCGAGCGCCAGAATCGCCGCGCCGCCGCCGAGGATCGCGCCGGTGGAGAGCTTCTTCGGCTGCTCGATCGGTTCGCTCTGAATCTGGTCGTTCTGCTCCGGCTGCTCCGGCTGCTCCGCGACCGTAAAGCTGACCGGCACGGTTTCGGTGTAAATCTCGCCCTCGCTGTCTTCGTAGTGGACCAGCAGATTACCGCTGCACTTGCCTGCCGTCGTGCTGGAAACGAGGATGTCGGGGTTCAGTTTCGCTGCCGGCAGCACGTCGCCGCCGTAGTAGTCCTCGTACATCGAAAGCCCCTTGCCCTCGACGTCAATGGACACATTGTAGATCTTGCTTCTGCCCTTGTTGACGATGCTCAGGCTCATGGCAATCGGTTCTTCCGGCTTCGCGTCGGAGTCATAGATGGTCGGCTCGCCGACCTCGACGCGCACCGGCTGCTTGACGATGAGCGGCAGTGTCTGCGAGGCAGACGCCTGCGTGACCTCCCAGTTCTCATAGTTCAGCGTCACAGAGAAGTTCGTCGGTCCTTCGGCGGCTTCGTTCGCGACGGTAATTTTATAGCTGATGTCGGCAGACTTGCCGGACTTGATCACATCGACATATTTGGTGTCCGTTTCGCCCATCGTAAACAGCAGCACCTTCGTGTCGATGGACGCGCCGATGCGCACCTTGCGCGCGTTGACCTTTTTGTCGTCGTTGCGGATGGTCATGGAGAGAATCGCCTCGTCGCCCGCAAAGAGCTGGTTGACCGGCTGCCCGTCCACCGTCAGGCTGTAGCTTTCAATGTGGACAGGAGGCGCGGACGCGGTATTCGGCTCTTCGTAGCCATAGACGATATACACAAAGCTCGTGACCTCGCAGGTCCTCTGCGTGCCGTTTTCCTTGTATGTACACTCGAATGTGACCGGCTTGTTGCCCTGCGTCGCGTAGGGCGAGAGCTGGAAGTCGAACTCGACCATGACCGTGTCGCCCGGCGCCATGTCGGGGATGGTCTGCCCGTAGTTCGTCTGCTCGACCACGAATGGGCATTCGTTGAGGTTCGAGGAAACCTTCGGGGCAATCGTAATTTCCGTCAGGTTCTTGCCGCGGTTGACAAGCGGCAGGGTGAACTTGATGCGCTGGCCGCTGTTGCCGCGCGGCGCTGCGATGTGCTGCCCGTCTTCGTCAACCGAGACGGTTGTCAGCGCGCCGAGGTCGCTCGTCACGCCGGAGTTCGCGCCGTCCTCGGTGACATTGACATAAATCGTCACCGTGAACTTCACATCCTCCTGAATGTCCGTGCCGTTCATCTCATCGTAGCGCCAGACGGTCGCCCAGATCGTAAAGTCGATGGGATAGACGCCTTTCTTTGCCGTCTGCGAAACGGGGATGGAGTATTCCACATCCGCGCGGCTGTTGTAGGTCATATCGTCCAGGTGGCGAACATAGCTGATGGAGGTAATATCGAACGGCCAGTTGCCGATGTCCTTGATGGTCGTCGGGATGGACGGCTCGATGGTGATGTTGCGCAGGAAATAGAGGTCGCTCGGCAGATACTCGCGGTTGACAACCAGCGGCATTAAAATCTCGGCGTTCTCGCCGGGCTTTGCCGTAGGCGCGGACACGCCTGCGTCCGCAATCAGAAGCGCGTGAATGTTGCTGGAGACGACCTTGTCATTGTCGTTCGGCTTTACCCCAGCGAACGCCGTTCCCGCCGAGCCGGAAGAAGCGGAACCGGAGCCGGTGCCTTCCAGCACCTCCACCTCCGCCGTAATCAGAACTTCCCGGTCATGCCGGTTATCGTTTGCGTCGTAGTAGTCCGCCGTCACCTTGAAGTAAAGGTTGTAGGTGCCAGCCAAAGCGCCGGAGGGAACCGGAATCTGAAAGGTCATGTCCAGCGCTTCATCATCCCCGATCGCGGCGACATACCAGTCATAGGAAGAAGCGAACATCTTGCATCTGGCAGAAAAGTCTGCCGTGGTAAACGGCCATCTGCGCGCCTCGGATAAAGACTCCGGCTCGCAGGCTTCTACGCGAAGATCCTGCAAAACGCCCTTTCCAATGCTGGTGCGCATCGGAAGGTTTACCTTCATCCAGTCTCCGGCGTATGCCGTGGGATGATCGCGGTCTGTCTCGTCGCCGTCGAGCAGCAGAAAGTCGTCTCCGTCCATCTCGACCCAGCTCACGTTCCGGCTGCCATACAGGAAGTCAGAATCGACTGCCAGCGCCATCTGGCACAGGCATGCCGCGGCAAGCAGCAGCAGAACCAGTCTTCTGCAAATTCTCTGAACTCTCATACTCTTTTATCTCCTCACGCTTTGGTTTGCTTCTTCACTGATAATTTTTCCGTCCAGCAGATGAATCGTCCGGTCGGTGTAGCGCGACATATCGGGGTCATGCGAGACGAGCATAAAGGTCGTGCCGCTGCTGCGAAACAGGCCGGTCAGCAGATCCATGATCTCCTCGCTTGTTTTGGTATCGAGGTTGCCGGTCAGCTCATCGGCAAAGACGATGGGCGGTCTTGTGATGAGCGCGCGTGCAATGCCGACTCTCTGCTGCTGACCGCCGGACAGCTCCGACGGCTTATGCTCCGCATGGGAGACGATGCCGACCTGCTCCATGACGGCAAGCGCCTGCTTTCGGCGCTCTCGTTTCCCGATGCCGCGCAGCATGAGCGGCAGCTCCACGTTCTCGACCGCCGTATACTGCGGCATCAGGTTGTAGCTCTGAAACACAAAGCCGATGTACTGCCGCCGAAAGCGGATGCGCGCACTCTCGCTCATGTTTTCCATGTGCTTGTCCAGAATGACGATCTCGCCCGAGGTCGGCTTTTCAAGACCAGCCAGCATATTGAGCATCGTCGATTTACCGGAGCCGCTTCGTCCGGAGATGCAGACGAACTCGCCGGGGCTGACCGTCAGGCTCACGCCGTCCAATGCGTGGATGTGCGAGTCTCCAACGACGTATTCCTTGCGCACATCTTGCAGCCGGATAACCGGCGCGGCTTTGTTTTTCGTTTCTTCCATCTCTCATCCTCGTCTCAGCTTGCCTGCGGCATGGTGTAATTTTTCTGCTCTGCCACAAGCCCAAATTTCTCTTTCACGCGCTCGAGTTTCCGGCTCCACGGCGAGGCAAGCGCCCATAAAACCAAAAATGTGCAAACCCCGTGGCTCAGGTCAAAGAAGAAGCTCGACACATACGCCGCCGCGACCGTCTGCCATGTGATAGGGCGGATATAGCCCAGAATATAATAGAGGTTCATGATCCAGCCGTAGACGAAACCGGAAATCAAGCCCCAAACGCAAAGTGATAATGGCGCGCGTTCGGTCGTCCTGCGAAGAAGCGCTAATAAATCGCCGCGACCGGTATCGGGAGGCAGGAGCTTATCCCATTTGGGGCTTGTGAAGCGCGGCTTCGGGTGGCGAATGATGCGTCCCACAGTGGGGAACAGTCCCGCGTTTTTCATAAGCCCGGTCAGAAACCCGAGCAGCCCCCAGGTAAACATTTGCCACGGCGTCCACGGTCCCTGCCCGAAGATGAAGTTGCTCACGAACGCGGTCAGTGCACCGGTTAAAAAGCCCGTCTCGGGGCCAAACACGATGGCCGTGATCATAATGATCGCGCTGCACGGCTTGAAGTTCGGCAGCGGCACAATGGAAAATACCGTTCTTCCCACGACCGCGAGGGCGGACATGACTGCGATCGGCACCAGCTCGCGTGCCTGCGGGCGTCTCCGCTCGAAGACCAGAAAAAACGGAATCGCGCTCAGCGCCAGAAACAAAATGCCGAGCAGCCAGTCCGAATTGTTGGCGATAAAATTAAGAACATTTTGATCTTCTCCGAAGCTGTTTGGCCGTCTGATCTCAAACACGCTGTAGGCGGCGAGAAGCGCCGGCAAAACAAGTAAAATGACAAGCGCTGCCCACCTCGTGCGGCGGCTGGCAAAAATTCGCTTCATCTGCCCGCCTCCCGGCAGTTCTGCACGACTTCCTCGCAGGTGATGGCGCTCGGGAACCAGCTGCCCGCGATGCGGTTTGCATCCGTCGTATAGTAGCGGTTTCCCGCGAAAAACCGGTGCGGCTCGTCGGCGGAGATCACGCGCCCGTCAAACATCATGGCGCAGCAGTCGGCAAAACTTGCGGCAAAGTCCAGATCGTGCGTTACGGTTAAAATAGACACGCCGTCTGCGTTCAGCTTTTTTAAGATCGCGCCCAGCTCTGCCTTTGCATAGGCGTCCAGCCCCTTCGTCGGCTCGTCGAGCAGAAGAACATCGGCATTCCGAAGCAATAATTTACAGAGTGCCGCCCGCTGCAACTCACCACCCGAGAGGTCGAACGGATGCCGGTCCAGCAGCCCGGTCAGCTCCAGCTTTTCCGCCCACGCGCGCGCATCCGCCTCGTTTCCAACCTCCAGGAGGTCAGACAGCACATCGTCCTGCGTGAAAAGCGCCTGCGGCCGCTGCGGGAGCATCGCAAGGCGGCAGCTTTTCTGGAGCCCCACTTTCCCGCGCTGCGGCTTTGCCGTTCCGATCAGGCAGGATAGCAGCGTCGTTTTGCCCGCGCCGTTGCCGCCGAGCAGGCACAGATGCTCCTTTTTATATAGCTGCAATTCCGCGCCGCGCAAAACATCCGGCTCTGTGGAAGCGTAGCGCATCCAGACCTCCTTGCAGGAAAGCACCGGCTTGTCCTCGCGTTCCGGCTCCTGTTTGACAGGTTCTTCTGCCTGCGGCTTTGCATCCTTGAGAATCGTTTTGAGGTATCCGCGTGCCTGCCGCACGCTCAGGGGAATGGGGTCCGCGCCAAGCTCGCCGCAGATGCGTACCGGCGCGGGAAGTCCATAATACAGGCGTTCCTTTTCCGTTTCCTGCGCCAATTGCGCGGCAATTTTTGCGGGTGCGCCGTCAATGCGGAGCTTTCCACCGTCCATGACCAGCACCCGATCGCAGACGGGAAAGACCGCGTCCAGCCGATGTTCGGTCAGCAGCACCGCAACGCCCAGCTCCCGGTTGATGCGCTCGACGGTGTCCAGTAAACTTCTTGCCGCGAGTGGGTCCAGCATACTCGTCGGCTCATCTAAAATGAGGAGTTTCGGGCTCATTGTCATCACGGACGCAAGGTTCAGCATCTGCTTCTGCCCGCCGGACAGTTCGCTCGTCTTCTTCCGGAACCATGTTTCCATTCCGAAAAACGCCGCCATCTCGGCAACCCTTCTTCGGATGACCTTCGTCGGAAGGGCGAGGTTTTCCAGTCCGAACGCCAGCTCGTGCCATACGAAATCCGTCACGATCTGATCCTCCGGATTCTGCTGGACATAGCCGATTTCGGTAAACGCCGCTTCGGCTCCTAATTCGTCAATGGGTGTATTCTGATAGAGAACCCGCCCTTCACGGCTGCCCGCCGGGCGCAGTTCCCGTTTTGCCTGTTTTAATAAGGTGGTCTTGCCGCACCCCGAGGGGCCGCAGAGGACCAGATATTCTCCCTCTGCCATTTCGAAGCTCACATCCTGCAAGGTGCGGCGGGAGGCGTAGGGATACGCGAAGCTCAATCCGTCAAACCGCAGCAGCGCCATGTCAGCTTCTCCTTCATTTCCAGAATTGAGGGGAATAACGCAAGAACAGCGAACGCGATATACAAAACCGCGCCGCTTATGCCGGTAAAGACCGCGTCCATGCGGGGGTAAAACTCCATCGTGCCGTGTCCGAAAACGCGCCCCAACACGCAGATGCCGGCAAGCGCCAGGATAAGCCCCAGCACAGCCGCGTCCCGGGTGTCGAAGACGAAAAGATGAAAGGTCGTGCGCCGCCGGACGCCGTAGCCGCGCGCTTTCATGGAGTCCGCTGTCTGTACGGCGTTTTCCATGCTCCATGTTAAAAGCGCCGATAAATTCCGGTTCGCCGCGTGGAGCCTTGGAAGAAGGCGCTTGTTTTCCGGCAGCAGCATTTTCTGCGCCGTGCGGATCTGCGCGCTGCGCTCCTGTAGTCTCGGGATAAGCCCCAGCGTCATGGTGATG
>ERZ1026780.1583-NODE-1583-length-14726-cov-6.842615_pt1 | contig 14726 bp, 9 predicted proteins | sample MGYA00380126_ERZ1026780 | MGnify/ENA primary metagenome ERZ1026780 (study PRJEB33269, sample SAMEA4719762) | human gut metagenome | biome: human-associated habitat; feature: organic feature; material: feces | place: Cameroon | collected 2013-10 ... | reverse complement strand
TTAACAATGCAACATCCTGAGACTGGAAAATTCCGGAAAATTCGGGGGGGGGGGTAAGTTTTTAATAATCAGTAAGATAATGATTTTGCGAGATCGCGCCTAAATCGAGGACCTCGGTAGTGGGGCATTACATTGCATCCGCAACGACAGAATAGCGTACGACAAAATGCCGGTATACATGGTTGAAAAACATCGTTACGCATTGACACGGCGGGCGGTGTGTCATAATGCCGGCCCGTGGGTGTGTCGTAATGCTGAATTATTGTAGGGACGCAATATATTGCGTCCGCAGCAACGGCGGGGTAAGACTGCATAATTCACATGAAATCATCATATTATCATTCTGCTGCGCGGGCGCTATGTATAGCGCCCCTACTTTTTCTGCCATTTTGATCACCCCATACATAGCGCCATACAAGGCGGTATATGCAAAGTCGGCAGCCGAGCCTATGGGCGCGACTGCCGTCTTTTTGTTGTATGTGAAGATCGGTTTACTTGTCCAGCTGCTTGAGCAGTTCCGAGACGGCTGCCTCAATCTGACGGTCACGGCCCGTGACGACGTCTTCCGGGGTATTGTAAACCTCGATGTCGGGGTTAAGCTGCTGGTTCTCCAGCGCCTTGCCGTTGCGATCCAGCGAAGTCACTTGCGGAATGCCGAAGACGAGGGTGGGGTCGATCTGCGTTTCCCACCATACAGCCGTCATCGTGCCCGGAACGGGAGCGCCGACAAGTTTGCCTATGCCCAGGGTCTTGTAAACGTAGGGTGTGCCGTGCGCATCGCTGTAATTGTACTCGTTGGTCAGCATCACCGAGGGCTTGGTCCATTGCGAGAACGGGTCGCTGCCGATATAGCGGCCGCGAGGTGCGTAGCGCACATATTCCTTGCCCGAGAGCAGCAGTGCCACATCGTTGTGCAGCCATCCGCCGCCGTTGTAGCGCGTGTCCACGATGACTGCTTCGCAGTTGCGGTAGCGGCCGAGCAGCTCGCTGTACACTTCGCGGAAGCTGGGCGAGTCCATGCCTTGGATGTGCACGTAGCCTATGCGGCCACCCGAGAGGCTGTCCACAAGTTGCCGGTTGCGCTCCACCCAACGGCGGTAGAGCATCCCGCTCTGTGCCCCGGCGCTGATGGCGCGTACCGTCACGGTGCGGCTCTTGCCGTCGGCCGAGTGTACAGTCAGGTTTACCTTCTTGCCCACCTTGCCTTGCAGCAGCAGGTTGTAGTCCGCATTCGCGCCAATCACGTTGCCATCGATGGCCGTGATGACATCACCCGGCTTCACATTGGCTTTGGCTGAAGCCAAAGGCGAGCGTGGCAGCACTTCGGCCACCTTCAGGCCCTCGCCCTGGTAGCCCTCATTGTAGAATGCGCCAAGCACGGCCGTAGGCAGCGCCTTGGATGGCTCGTAATAGCGGCATCCGGTGTGGCTGGCGTTGAGCTCGCCGAGGATTTCGCTGAGCATTTCGCAGTAGTCGTAATTGTTGTTGATATACGGCAGGAAGCGACGATAATCATTGCCGTAAGCCTCCCAGTCTACGCCGTGGAGGTTGGTATCGTAGAACTTGTCGCGTACCTGCGAAAGCATGTGTTCGAAGATGTATTCGCGCTCCGCTGCCGGGTCGCGGTCATATTCTGCCTCGAAGGATACGGTTTCCTCTTTGCCGTCTTTCAGCGACACCTTTTTGATGCCGCTTCCCGACAATACAAAGAGGTTGTCGCCTTTGGCGTCATACTCAAAGCCGCCCGATACGCCCTTGGCCAGCAGACGTGTCTCGTCCTTGCGCAGATCGCGCACATAGAGATTGCCGCCGCCTTCGGTGGCCATAGCTACGTAGTACAGCTTGTCGCCCTTGTCCGAGAGGTAGCTGTCGCCCATAGACGATGAGCGCTCGGTCAGACGCTTGGTGCGATATCGGCGGTTGGCAAAATCAAATATGTGCGGTTTGACAGGCTCGTCTTTCTTGTCGGCCTTGTCTTTCTTTGACTTCTTGTTTTTCTTATCCTTCTTTTCAGACTTCTCGGATTTGTCCGCCTTGTCATCCTTGGCTTCCTTCTCGGCATCTTCGACTAATGCGGCCTCCTCCTCGGTGCGGTTGATTTCCTCCCAAGCGCTCTCGTCCAGGGCCATGAATACTACATCACTTTGATTGCCCCAGCTGCCGTGGCTCTTCATGCCATATCGGCCGGTAGTATATATCAGTGCGCGGCCGCCCATGGCCCAGCGCGGGTTGCCATCGCTGTATCCGCTTTCGGTGAGGTCAATGACCTCCGAGCCGTCGGCACGTACAGCCGCGATGTCGGTGTTGTTCCATCCGCCTATGCCGATGTAATCGATGAGTAGCCATTGGCTGTCCGGATTCCAGACAAACGAAATATCGCCGTCCGAATAGCTGTAATTATACTTGCCGTCCAAGGCTGTAACGACCTTCTTCGAGGCTACATCGAGTACGCGCAGTGTCACGCGGTCTTCCAGGAACGCCACTTTCTTGCCGTCTGGGCTGAATACCGGTTGCTGAGCCGTGTTGCCTCCGGCGTACATCAATTTCTCTTCGATAGCGGTGGCGTAGGTAAAGTGCTTCTCCTTGCTGTCCTTGATGGTAGCGGTATACAGCGCCCATTTGCCATCGCGTTCCGAGTCATATACGATGGTGCGTCCGTCCTTGCTGAAGCTCAGACAGCGCTCCTGTCCCGGAGTGTCGGTGATGCGGCGCGTAGTGGCGTACTTCACCGAGGTCACGTATATGTCGCCGCGCATCACGAAGGCTACTTCCGAGCCGTCGGGGCTGACAGCGAGGTTGGTGGCGCCGTTGCTGCGTATCGATTTGTTCGGAGCACCGGCGTAATCGTCAGCAGCGATGGATATTTCCATCTTGGTCGGTGTCGGGGCACCGACGGCCATGGTATATATCTCGCCGTTCCAGCTGAAAGCCAATGTGCCATCGGTGGCACGACTGAGGCTGCGTACCGGATGGCGTGTGAAGGCTGTAATCTGTACCGGATCGCCGCCGTTGATGCTTCCGCGCCAGATGTTAAGCGTTCCGTCCGTTCCACGTTCCGACAGGTATACGTAATTGTCCTTGCCATCCCATACGGGATTGTGGTCGTTGCCGTTGAAGGTGGTCAGGCGTGTGTACCGCCCATGGTCATCAAGCCATATATCGGCAGTGCCGGACGAGCGTTCGTGCTTGCGCAGCACGTCCTCATAGCTCTTCTTGTCCTGGTAGAGCATACGCCCCGAGGCGTCCACATCGATAGCGCCCACAGGAAACGGTAGCACCATATGCGGGCGAGCGCCGGCACGCAGAGGCACGCTGTACAGCTGTGCGCCTACATACGAGCGTATTGTGGTAGAAGGCATAATATTGGCCGAAAACAGCACCGTGCTGTCGTTGAGGAAGCCTTTGGGCGTTTCATTGCCGTCGGCGGTGGTGAGACGCACGGCGCGTCCGCCTTGTGCCGGGATTGCATAGACGTCCAAGCCGGTGCCGTCGCGGTCACTGGCAAAGGTGATGGTTTTGCCGTCCGGGCTCCATACAGGATATGAGTCATACGCCGGATTGGAGGTGACGGCGCGTGCTTCGCCACCGGTGGCCGGAACGGTGTAAATGTCGCCTTTATAGCTGAAGGCCACTGCCTTACCGTCCGGAGAAATGGCCGGATGGTTGAGCCATAGCGGCGCCGTGTCACTGTCTGTGGCGGCATAACCCTGTAAAGAGCATAGGGCTATGGCTGTGATAACGATTCTGTTCATAATATATATATTAGAAATTGTGTGTCGGTATTGGATACCGAGCGCAAAATTAATCAAAAAAACGAGACAATGGCTGTGATACGGGCGGAAATGTGTACCTTTGTGTCATGGCACACAAGATAATGCGTACGATGACTGCACCCTTGGCCCTATTAGGTAAGGGACTCCTGGGTTTTGTGGTGCCCGATAGATGCTATGTGTGCGGTCGTCCGCTTAGAGGTGATGAAAAGGCGATTTGTGCCCACTGCCTTATCGACCTGCCACGCACGATGTTACATTACGTGCAAGATGATGCCGTGCTCAACGGTCTGGCCACGCAGGTGCCCGTGGGTCGTAGTGCCGCATGGGTTCACTACGAAAAAGGTACTGAGGTCGCCCGTTTGATTTTAACTATGAAATTCGGCAATCGTCCCATGCTCGGCACCGAAATGGGGCGAATTTTTGCACGCGAACTTATGCCTACGGGATTTTTCGGAGGTATGGATTTGATTATACCTATTCCGTTGCATTGGAGCAGGTTGATGAAACGCGGTTACAATCAAACGGAATTTATTGCACGTGGTATCAGTTCGGTCACCGGGCTGCCCATAGATACGGAATTACGGGCTGTACGCCGCCACCCGGCGCAAGCGCGCAAAGATGCTGAACAACGCAAGGCCAATCTCGCCGGAACGATGGAATATTGTGGTCCGGAAGGCGCATTGACCGGCCGCCATATCCTGCTGATAGATGACATCGTCACCACCGGGGCGACAATGCGAGAGGCGGTACGTGCTTTGGTGCAGGACAGCGGAGTAGGGCGCGTGAGCATTCTGTCGTTGGGCCGTGCTCATTCCATCAACGATTGACAACCGATATAGAAATACAATAGTCGACAATCCTATATTATGAGAGTAAGAATAAGAATATCCTATATACCGGCCGTATGCTTTTTTGTCGTAACAAGCGCGTTTGCACACCCTTCCGAACACGAAGTACGCGTCACCAATCACTCTGCGGGCATTGTGCTTGCCGGGACATTGACCACCCCACCGTCCCCCAAGGCTGTATGTGTGCTTGCGACCGGAAGCGGAGCTCAGGATAGAGATGAAACGCTGCTGGGACATAAACCGTTTAAGGTTTTGGCCGATAGTCTTGCCGACCGGGGATATGCTGTATTACGTATGGATGATCGCGGTACCGGGTCCAGTGGAGGTAGCTTTTCCGGGGCAACGGTAGATGATTTTGTGACAGATATTGCTGCCGGAGTCGGGTATGTCGACTCACTGTTTCGGGATATTCAGATATGCGTTATCGGTCATTCGGAAGGTGGAGGCATTGCCATACGTCTCGGGGCTTCGGACAAACGTGTGGATATGATAGTTACGCTGGCTGCTCCGGCTTGGCGCGGTGATTCGGTGATAATGTCGCAATGCCGGGAGATGGCCGTGCGTATGCTCGGACATTGGGACGGTGAAGCGCTACAACGCCAATTGCTCGACATCGCTATGAGCGATGCGTCCGAGTCAAGTGTCCGTATGTCCTTGCAGTATCTCCTAATGACTTTGCCAGAGGCATCCATTCCGCAGGTGCGCGAACAGCTAATGGCTTCTGCCGCTCAAATGTCCACGCCATACTACCGTCAGATGCTTCGCTACGACCCGATACCGGATATAGAGAAAGTCAAGTGCCCGTGGCTTGCGCTCAACGGCGACCGCGATGTGCAGGTGCTGTGTGCCAACCTCGATACCATAGCCACGCACGCTCCCCAAGCCGATACGGTGACAATGGTAGGTCATAATCATCTATTCCAACACTCTACCACCGGTATGCCTGATGAGTATGCGTCATTGCACGAAGACATATCCATCGAAACCTTGAATACGATAATATCCTGGCTTGATGCCCAAACCGTGAGCCGATAGCCGAAATGAGAATGTGTCAAAACGGAGGTTCCTTGTAGGGGCGCTATATATAGCGCCCGCGCAGTATGATGGTAATATGATGATTTTAAACATATTATGCGATATTATCCATAGTCGCTGCGAATGCAAGATATTGCGTTCCTACAATAATTCAACATTACGACACGCCCTCATTAAACTATAAATTCCCTCAAAAAGACGGAATATGAGTTAATTCACTGATAATCAGATATTCGATTTTCTACTATATATTACGTCTATATAGAATATTTGATTTTGTAATCTTTTGTGGATTAATTATTTATAAATCTATTACGTCTATCATTGGGATTTTATAGATTAAACACTGAAATACTGAAAATTACGAAAAACGAGGCGAGTCTCAATGACCCGCCTCGTCTGCTTATGAGTTTACGAAAGTAAGGTAACTCTTTCGAGTTCCGGAATATTATTCCTCTTGATTCTTTTCGGCGTATTCTTTGAGCAGTTTCTCCTGAACGTCAGCCGGAACGAGTTCGTAGGAGGCGAACTTCATAGTGAACGATGAACGTCCGCCGGTGATGGAGCTAAGCTCGGTGGAGTAGTTGGCCATTTCTTTGAGGGGCACTTTGGCCTGGATTTTCTCCAAACCGTTTTCGCTGGACATACCCATAATGATGGCGCGGTGGCCTTGCAGGCCGCTCATAACGTCGCCCATAACATCACCCGGGACGAGTACTTCGACATCGTATACCGGTTCGAGAACCTTAGGATTGGCGTTGCGGAATGCTTGCGAGAATGCATTACGGCCGGCCAGGCGGAACGAGATTTCGTTGGAGTCTACCGGGTGCATTTTGCCGTCATAGATGCAGACACGTACATCGCGAGCGTATGAACCGGTCAGAGGACCTTGTTCCATACGGTCCATAAGACCTTTGACGATGGCCGGGATGAAGCGTGCATCGATAGCACCACCTACAATACAGTTGCATACCACGAGCTTACCTCCCCATTGCAGCGGAATTTCCTGAGTGTCGCGAACGTTCATCTTGAATTCCTGATTGCCGAAGCGATAGGTGTCCGGGGCGGGCATACCTTCGGTATAAGGTTCGATGATGAGATGCACTTCGCCAAACTGACCGGCGCCGCCGGATTGTTTCTTGTGGCGGTAATCGGCGCGTGCAGCCTTAGTGATGGTCTCACGATAAGGAATCTTGGGCTCCTCGAAGATGATGGGCAGTTTGTCGTTGTTTTCGACACGCCATTTGAGTGTGCGCAGGTGGAATTCGCCCTGACCGGAGAGGATGGTTTGTTTCAGCTCCTTGGACTGTTCGACAATCCATGTAGGATCTTCCTCGTGCATACGTGTAAGGATGGCGCTGAGTTTTTCGCTGTCGCTTTCGGTGACGGGACGTACGGCACGCTGATACTTCGGCGCGGGATATTTGATGAAATCGAACTCGTAGTCGCAGCCCTTTTCGTCGAGGGTATTGCCTGTACGTACGTCTTTGAGTTTCACGGTAGCGCCTATATCGCCTGCTTTGAGCTCGTCAACCGCGGTTTTGATTTGGCCGCATACGCAGTATATCTGTGCAAGGCGTTCCTTGGTGCCGCGTGTGACGTTGTCGAGGTCGGCTCCGGCTTTCAGCGTTCCGGACATAACCTTGAAGTATGATACTTCACCGATATGCGGTTCGACGGTGGTCTTGAACATAAAGACGCTCAGAGGACCGTTGCTGTCGGGCTTGACTTCTTCGCCGGCGGTATTGAGCGGCGCGGGCATATCCTCTACGAAAGGTACAACGTTGCCTAAGAATTCCATCATACGGCGTACGCCCATGTCTTTGGCGGCGCTGACGCAGAATACCGGGAACATAGAACGCGTAATCAGACCTTTGCGGATGCCTTCACGCAGTTCGTCTTCGCTGAGGCACTCGGTCTCGAAGAATTTTTCCATGAGAGCCTCGTCATTTTCGGCAGCAGCCTCTACGAGAGCATGGTGCAATTCCTTGGCCTTGTCCATTTCCTCGGCGGGTATATCTTCGATGGTGGGAACGCCGCCATCGGGTCCCCACGAGTATTTCTTCATTAGGAGGACGTCAATCATGGCGTTGAAGCCCGGACCGCATTGCAGGGGGTACTGTATGGTGACAATCTTCGGACCGAATACTTCGCGCATTTGCTCCATGACATTGTCGTAGTCAGCCTTTTCGCCGTCAAGCTGGTTGAGAGCGAAAATCACGGGCTTGTTGACGGTAGCGGTGGTGCGGAAGATATTTTGTGTACCTACTTCCACGCCGTACTGAGCGTTGACCACGATAAGTCCGGTGTCGGTGACGTTGAGTGCCGTTACGGCATTTCCGACGAAGTCGTCAGCACCCGGGCAGTCGATAACGTTGAGCTTTTTGCCCAGAAATTCGGCATATAGCACTGTGGAGAATACAGAAGACCCGTATTCCTTTTCTACCGGGAAGTAGTCGCATACGGTGTTTTTAGCTTCGACAGTGCCGCGGCGTTTTATCACTCCACACTCGAAGAGCATAGCTTCAGCGAGTGTGGTTTTTCCGGACCCCTTGCTACCAAGCAAAGAGATGTTTTTGATTTCGTTAGTCTGATATACCTTCATGTTATTAGGTGGTTTTTAGATAATACAATGTTATTGGTACTAAAACTGGGCGCAATTTACGCACTTTTCTCCGATTTGAATACACACTTCGGTATGTTACGCAACATGTTTTTAACTTTTTGAAACATATTGACGTATATATACATCTTTTATTTATAGCGACTATGGTATTGTGGTGTCGATTGCAATTTTGAACGAACGCTTTCGGCGGCGGGCAATGTCGTATATTATTCGATAAAGACATCTCTGCCTTCGAGAACAGCAAAAGATGTATGGTCGGGATGTGCAAAAAAAGCATAAAAACATTGCGCCAAGTGCTTGTAGATGAAAAAATATACTTACCTTTGATTAAACGTTAGAAAGGCTTCGTCGTCTAAGCATTAAGACGGCGAACAAATGACGTCTACAATACAGTTTAACAATATACTAACTATCAAAAACGATCAAGCATGATGAAGTACAACGATTTCTTGGGCGGATTGGTGGCTTTGGCATTTGTATCAATGCCGCTGATGGCTATGTCGCAGGACTTCGAGGACGACATCTACTACAATCCATCGAAGGAAAAAAAGGCGACCAAGCCTAAAAAAAACACGGCGCCTATCCGATATGTGCCCACGCAGGACTATCCCGCAGCCGATACATATAGCTTTAACAGCGCATCAACCCGCGATGTAGACGAATACAACCGTCGCTATGTCACAACACCAAACGATACTATGGCGCGTGATAGCGCCTATATATCGGACAGCTTCGCCTACACGCGCCGCATCGAGCGTTTTCACAATCCCGATGTCGTTGCATCGTCGGGCGATGACCAGCTGATAGACTACTACTATTCACAGCCATCCGAGACATCCTCGGTAAATATATATGTAAACACCGACCCGTATTTAGGGTGGGGTATCTATCCATATTACGGATACTATGGTTATAGTCCTTACTATTCGTACTATCGCCCGTGGTACAGTTGGAGTTGGACATTTGACCCATGGTATTGGGGCTCGTCTTGGACCTGGGGATATGACCCGTATTGGTACGGAGGATGGGGCTATCCATATTGGGCGTGGAGTTCTCCGTGTCCGCCGTATCACCACCATCACGGCTATGGTCCGGGCTCGTCTTGGTATCCCTCTTCACCCGGGTCCTACAGACCTCACGGCACAGCCTCGGCCGGCAGCACCTCGGGGCGCCGTCCCGGTTCGATGTACAACGGATATACGCCTTCAGGCAGTGGAATGTCTCGTCCCGGCAATATGGGGCGCGGTCGTGGCAATAGTACTGTTACGGTACCGTCGACGACAACTCGCCCCGGAGGATACGCTCCATCGTACTCCGGTTCACGTCCTTCGACCGGATATAATAGCGGAAGTTCTCGCGGACGCTATGGCAACAGCTCATCATCCACCGAAAGCCGTCGTAGCACATACACTCCGTCGCGCAGCTCGTCCTCATCCGGCAGCCGCGGATCTTATGGCGGCGGCAGCCGAGGCGGATCGTATAGCAGCGGCAGTCGAGGCGGATCGTACGGTGGTGGTAGCCACGGTGGAGGCGGAGGTGGAGGCCGTGGTCGTCGTTGATAAGGCTATAGGCAAAAAGCCTCCATATCTAATGAACAATAAAATAGAAAAAATACATCCAGAACATGAAACGTCTCATTATTCCGGCTCTTATCGCTGTTTGGGGGATTCCTATGGTCTTAGGCCAAAGCTCCATTGACGCGTTGCAGCTTACGAGCAGTGACTTCAAAGGTACGGCACGCTTTATGGGTATGGGCGGTGCATTTACCGCACTCGGTGGCGACCTGTCGACATTGACCCAAAACCCGGCCGGTATCGGTATTTATCGACACAGCGAGATTGGTGCCACTCTCGATATCAATTTTCAAAAATCAGCTACATCATCGGCAAGTAATTCTTATTCGGCAACGCAGACTAAGGCATATTGCAACAATTTCGGATATGTAGGCGTCATACGCCTTGACGGACTGTTGCAGTCGTTCAATTGGGGTGCTACGTATAACCGTGTAACCTCTTTTGACCGCAAAACTTCCGGATATGTTGTGCCGACCAATACTTCGCTGTCCAACTACATAGCCTCATTTACGGGTGGCATAAATCCTGACGAGTTGAATTTCAGCAGTACATACAACCCCTATCGCGACAGTAGCCACGACTGGCTGAGTATATTGGCGTATAACACCTATATGATAAGCCCGTCGGATGCGCAAGGTCGGTCCTATCGGGGATTGTTCCAAACCGGTACCACCGGAGATGCCGAAACAACATTGCTCGAGCGTGGATATTTGGATGAATACAGCTTCAATTTTGGTGGCAACTTTTCCAATTTGGTGTATTGGGGCTTGTCCATAGGTGTGACTGACCTCAGCTATACTCGCGAGGTGTGGTATTCAGAGTCTATGGAGAATGCTTCGGTATACGATGCTGCATCACAAAGCAATGTCACCGGTAATGCCGGTATCAGCTTGTCCAACTATAAGCACATCAACGGCTCGGGCTGGAACCTTAAGGCCGGCGTAATTGTGCGTCCCACTAACGAATTCCGTTTCGGCTTTGCAGTGCATACCCCCACTTGGTATTCGCTGGAACACTCTTACTATGGCATAGCCAACTATAGCTATCTGAATACGAGCATAACAGAAGGAAAGGACAATCCGTTGTCCGGATCTGAATATACTGATAACGCCGGCTTTGACTGGAAACTGCGCTCACCATGGCGTTTGATGGCAGGTGTCGGCTTCGTGGGTAGCAACTTCATCATCAGCGCCGACTACGAATACGTTGCATATCCGGATATGAATGTACAGACAGCCGGATACGACAACTGGGGTTACATCACCGGGTATTATGACAATATCGGTGTCAATGAAGACATCAAGACATATACGCAGGGTGCAAGTGTCGTGCGTGTAGGAGCAGAATATCGTCTCTTGCCTTCATTGAGCCTGCGTGCCGGTTACAATTGCTCACTATCGAATATCAAAGATGATGTACGTAATGGCTCGGCTGTGGTTGTCACCAGTGGTACTGATCCTTCTTTCTCATTCAATAAAACCACGCAGAACATTTCGGTAGGTATTGGATATCGTTACAAGTCATGGTACTTGGATGGAGCCTATGTGCACACCAATCGCAAAGGCACGTTGCATGCATATACTGATTTCAACGGATACAGGGCTCCGAAATATGATGTGACAGACAACGATAATCAGATAGTACTATCTATGGGTTTCAAGTTCTGACGCAAAACATAGACAGACATTATATAAAAGAGGGGGCGACCAAGTGTTGCCCTCATTATTACATATAAGAGTATAAGAGATTATAGGAGTATTTATTAGCCCTTGTTATGCTACACAGTTGTCAGTATCTCGACACCACTTACCCGGCCGAAGTCTACGAGACCGAAGCCGAAGCGCTCAAGGCGTTGGAAGCCTACAACGTCAACAACTGCCGTGACTGCTTCTGCAATTATGAGGATGAGGACGATTTCCTCAAGGTATGGGTATCGGTCGCCCGTTGCGACTACAACCCCGAGGACATAGATGGCGAACTGGATGCCGGTGCGCTGCTCTCGGAGTCGGAGAAAATCACTAATGTATACACGAAGGAGTTCGTGCTTGGCGCTGACGAGGAGTGGTACGATGACAATCGCGGAAATGAATGCCGCTTCGGGGCTCACCCCTTTACCGATGCGGAAATCAAGGAGGGCAAAGGCGCGTCTATGACGCTGACCGATGCCGCCGGCAAGGTCATCAAGTCTGAAACCTATACGCGCAAGTCTGACCGCTCGGAATGGACGACGGCCATCGGGCGCACCACACGCAAGGCCGTAGGCTTGGCCATCGCTCAAGCTCGTAATGCCGCAGGGCTTTCGGTTCGCGACCTCGCCGACCGCTGCGGTCTTGATGCCGGCCATCTCTGCCGCATCGAAAACGGACGTATGAATGTGACCATCGACACGGTCGCCAAAATCTGCGAAGCCCTCGGCCTGCGTCTTGAGGCGGTCTCGGCTTCCGAAACGAAATAAAACGAAAGCGACCGCGTCTGCTCTACATGGCGCGGTCGCTTTAATTCTCCCTCAACTTGGTTGACATTTTTAATTATGTTTGCATGATGGTTAAACAAAAAGTATTGGAGCGATGCATATAGATGCAATGAAAATAGCGCAGGAGTACGCTTATAAAAATGGCAAAGACACAGTTCGCTTAGCAGGAGAGAGAAATGGATATAAGTATTTCCATGTTTTTCTATGGGCGACACGAAATCACAAACTGGGAATTCAGCAATATATCAAAATCAGCAGGACTGGCAAAATTACCAGTATTCTCCCACTCAAAGAGATTATGTGGGCAGGCGATATGGAGGTTCTACTGAATAATCTTTGATATCTTTTTTAGAATATCGGCATCAAACAAAAGTTTATCTACTTTTGGCTTATATGCCAAAAAGAGAGATGAAATAGGGGTAAAACCGTCTTATATGCCAAAAAAGGAGATAAAACGATTGTAATACTCACAGTCTCTTTGGACTATGGGCTTTTAAGATAGCTGTTATCAGAACTTTTCGCCGTTCCGTCGAAAGTCCCCGATGTCGTCCGAGTTTTTCCTTGATTACAGAGTTCAGCCCCTCCATTGCGTTGTTTGTGTTCGGAAGTCCGAGGTCGGGGTTATCATAGAAAGTCCAAAGCCATTCCATATTATGCTTGATGGACAACCACGCGCTCCTCAGACGCCGGTGCTTGTAGTATGACTTGCCGTCATCGGAGACGCTTTTCTCTTTCAGGAAGTCCGCCCAGCGCGCCTCCCAGTCGTTGAATGCGCCCACGAAAGACTCCTTGTCCGTATGGCACATCATCTTTACTAGCGCGAGCAGTTCGACGGCTGCCGGCGTCTTCGGATTATTGGTCAGCCTGGTTTTTACATATTGGACCTGGTGGAACTGGCAGTGTTGGAATTTGTATTCTTTGAATTTGTTTCTCAGTCCTTTAAGTCCGTCGGACACAATTCCCTTTATTATGATCCCCCGTCCGATAAGCCATTCGATGCCCTCAGAATAGTCGTCCACCTTTTCTTTTCTGTCGATGAATTTGTGCCACAGGACGCGCCCCGAAATATTGTCTTTTATGATAACGACCCCAAAGTTGCGTCCCCAATACGAGGCATCCATGAGTGCCACCACGTCACGCGCCGCTATGGCACAACACTCATGTCTTTCCGACGCCTCGGAGAGTCTGCGGAACACCGTCCTCTCGCTTATGCCGAGCTGTTCGGATATTTCCCTGGCACTGTACCGCCCGGTCTTGTAAAGAGCCATGACGTCTGTCGCCGTCACTCTCAATGTGTGCGTGAACATTCGTCCACAACCATGGCAAAGCCACCTTTGCTTGCCGTTATTGAACCCGTTGCGAACAACCGATTTGGAGCCGCAAAATTTGCACGTTTTTGGGCACTTTACTGTTTTTTGCCTCTAAATATATTTATTTCAGCGAGTTTACCAACTTTTCATCTCTCTTTTTGGCATATAGACCCACTTTACTGTTTTTTGCCTCTAAATATATTTATTTCAGCGAGTTTACCAACTTTTCATCTCTCTTTTTGGCATATAGACCCTACTTTTAGAACCTCGATGCTTTCCAATGAAGTATATTCTCTTATATTCAGAAAATCGCCGCTTTGTGGGTCATAGAACAACAGCTTTCCATTTGAAAATTTTTCAGCTGTAATAACATGCCCCCTATTTGCTGTTAGGTTTATCCCGATATGGTAACGTCCTTTTGCCGACAACTCTCTTTCAAGCTTTGCATACAAAGCCTCATCGCTATCAGCTTTGAGGATTGTAAGTTGTGGCGTTTTCCCGGTTTTAGGGTTTACCCATATATTCTGAAAGTTTTCACCGAGCTGGAATGTTATACTGCCTTTTCTTGCAGAGTATCCGACAGCGGTTAAATTCAACCCACGCAAGCGAGCCTCGTGGACAGCCACACAACACTGACAATTGTCGCTGTATTCAGCCCCTTTGCCATAATTTACATTCCCACGTCCCTCGTTGGCTTCGAGGAATGTCATAGGCTTCGGAGGCGTCTTTATACCGAATTCTTTTGCGATTTCCTCTGTGTTCTGTATGACTTCTTCCGTCAGCGTTGCTGCCGGCATATTCTCGTAAACCTTGAATGCTGCTCGTGTCGCTGTCCGTCCGAGTTTTGTGCCTGTAACTGCACCCACGCCATTATAACGAGACATCCTTATGCCGGTATACTTGGCGTTGTCGCGAATGAAGTACGGCAGCGAGTGGCCGTTGGCGATGCGGTCGCGGTTATTCTCCACCCAGCCCTTGAATGCTTCGGGCGTGTCGGTGACGGCGTTGGTGCTGTCTGCCGACGGCTGTCTGCCGTCAAGGATGCGCTTGGTGTCGCGTGCCATTTCCTCCTCGGTCTTGAGGATGG
>ERZ1026780.1581-NODE-1581-length-14727-cov-10.366821_pt1 | contig 14727 bp, 22 predicted proteins | sample MGYA00380126_ERZ1026780 | MGnify/ENA primary metagenome ERZ1026780 (study PRJEB33269, sample SAMEA4719762) | human gut metagenome | biome: human-associated habitat; feature: organic feature; material: feces | place: Cameroon | collected 2013-10 ... | reverse complement strand
TCGGAGTGCCGTTTGGTCTAAACCTCTCACACGAATAGCAAATTCCGCTATAACTACAAGGGCGGTAAAATTCAGAAAGTTCTTTCGGCTTGTCGTAAATCTTTAAGTCGGTAATAACCCAACCGCAAACCTCACGATTTTCGCCACCTACATACTTCACGATTTCATCAATCGTTAAACAGGCAAAATGCGGAAAGATTTCTTCTAATCTCGTTCGTTTTGCACATTGTTGCGTGTCGCCGCGTAATCGCCATCCGCAAGTCCTAATTACTTTATCGCAAACAATTTTCATCCCGACCTTGCCGAAATGCTTACGGTATTTCTTTTGAAACTCTTTCGGTATTTTTGCAAAAGATTTCTCGTCTTTGCTCATATAGAAAACTATGTCTTGCGGCAAATTTTTTAATGCCGATTTTCTTACTTCAATATTCTTTTTCTTTTCCCCTATTAAATAGTAGTAATAAGGTTTAAGACTCGCTAATATCATTGTTTTGCACCCTCTTCAATCCGCTTAAAATACAATCAGCACACAGTATCTCGCCATTGTATTCGTATAAATCCTCGTCTTCCGTTCCACAACCGTCACAAACGATATGCTGGACGTTGCGATTTGGGCAATTCGCGCCTAAGCAACCTTGCTCGCGAGGGCAATTAACACATTCGTTTTCTGTTTTTGTCATATCCCGTTTATCTCCAAAAAGTTACCCTGACCGAAAGCGTTGTACCCTTCGAGCCGATTCTTTGCAATGTTATACCACTTTTCTTCTATCTCGAAACCGATGAAATTTCGATTTAAGTGTTTACACGCTAAACCTGTCGTTCCGCTGCCCATAAAGCAATCAAGAACCGTGTCGCCCTCTTTCGTCGAATTAAGAATATGATTCTCTACGAAAGGCAACGGCTTTATCGTCGGGTGAAGAAAGTTGCCTTTATCCTTTACGTTTAGCGGGCTTATGTAATACTTTTGTTTCGTCTTCATAGTTCCGCCGATTTTAGTCTTACCACCGTCGCGAAACATAAGACAATATTCGGTATCGCTCAAATATTTACCGTTAGCCGTCGGAAAGGGATTGCTATTATGCGAAATTACACCATCGGACAAACAAAACAGATGATCGTCGCTTGTAAGTTGTAAATCATAAAGACTTATCCCGTTTTTATGGTTTACGTTTTTAATTGAGACAATCTCGTAATCGCTTTTATTCCATAACCTTTCGTCTTTTACACGGATTCGTCCACGCCAAATCGGAAACTTTTTGCCGTTTAATGACGTATAACCTTTTTGCAAATGCAAACTGTAACCCAATATGTTACATAATGATTGCAAATCTTTTGCTAAAAGGTAATTTTTTCGTGTAAAGCCTAATCTCCAACGGTTATCAGTTTCTTTATATCCGTCGCCCTCTAAATAACCAAACAAAATATTCCTACAAAAATCAAGATTAGTGTTAAAAACCTTTCCGGTTAAATGTTTCCCATACGCAAGACTTCCACTAATGTACTCTTTTATTCCTGCCAGTAGAATCGCCGAAGAAATTATTATTCTCCTACTCTTTGAATTTGGTTTGTCATAAAGATAGTACGACCCGTTATATTCTTCACATAACTTTTTAACTTTTTCAACCACAAAAAGTTTATCTTGATGTGTATTAAGTTGAATTTTTGTCGTTGAGAGTGAACCATTTGCAATATAATATCCTATAAACCATGCAAAAAGGGTTGAAAGTCCGCCCAAATTCTTATTTGAATCTATTTCAAGTTTACAACTATCTAATACATTACCAACTTGTAGATCTTTCGCAACTACTAATCCTCCGTTTACGGCAAACTTATGATTATCACTGCAAGAAATGGTGTTGCCATTTCTTAATGTTATCTCTCGATGACTATCATGTTTACTTTTTACAATGTTGTATATTGGTGTCCATTTTTTACCATTGAATACACTAACGGATGTCCAATCGGTATGGCGAAATAAATCTTTTAAGTTCGACTTAAATATTTCGTTAAACTTATTCTTACACCATAGTTCAGTACTTCCCGATAAACATTTATGCCATGTAAGGATTTCAAATCTGCAACCGTGTTCACCGACAAAATAATTCATAAGCGGTAAAATCTGCGCTTTACTGCACCAGATATAAACGTAAATGTTTTTCAAAACCCTGCAAAACTCGTCCAAAATGCCGTAATCTATACCGAAAGCGATTTCTTTAATGCCGTCGATATTTTTCATAGCCGCTTTCCAGACGCGGGTATTCCCGCTGGTGTTCTGACAAACTTTTTCATACTCGGCGTGATAGTCGCGTTTCTTTTCGCCGAAACACCCGCTACCACCGTTACCCTCAATATCGTATGGCACGTCCGTGTATATGAGATCCACGCTCTTATCCGGCAAATCCTTTATGAGTTTATAGCAGTCGCCAAGCCTTAAATCGATTTTGCTCATACCTGATCTCCCCAACAATCCCAACCTTCTCTGTAATTTCTTGCATACATTTCAAGTTTGTTTGTGCCGGGATATAACCTCTCGATGATTTCGTATGCGATTTTCGGTTTTTGACTGTGCCGCTGTACTTTCTCGGTAAATACGCTATGTATCTTGCCACGTTCTTCTGTTGCGACAGGACGAAGTTTCCCTTTGTACATATAGAGTAAATATTCGTGTCCATAGCGTATAGTAAACGCCGCAGGAATTCCCGTAACTTTATTCCAAATCATACGAGCATGGAGTTTATATCCCAACTCTTCGGCGATTTTCTGTGCCTCGAATAAATATTTGTCTATCGTCCATAAAAACAATATACAGTCATTACCGCATAAATCCGTCGCACGACGGAGATGCTCTTTTATCTCTTCGAGGGTTATGGTTTTATAATCCAACGGTTTACCGCTGCTGTTTGCCCTGACGGATTTTTTACCGCCTTTACTTTGTTGCCACGGCGGATCTGCATAAATAATATCGTACTTCCTTTCCGTTGCAAAAATATCGATTTTCATTTTGCACCTTTCCATTCGACTTTCGTAATACCGCCGCAACGCTCGCATTTGATTTCGACAGGCTGTCCCGCGCCGATATGTATTTCTCTGCCATGACGTTTAATAACAACTGTCTCCCCGACAAATTTACCTATGTAGTTTCCGCACTTTTGTTTGGCAGCGTTTAAGTGTTCGCAACGAATTATTTTTCTTTTAGTCATCACTCAACTCTCCTATTTCTAACCGCTTACCTAAAACCATAAGCACAAAATCCGCATTTTCGATTGACGGGGTATAGCCGTTGTTTATCCACCCCATAATTGTCGTGCGACTTACGCCGCTTTTTTCTGAAATCGATTTTATTGACATTCCGCTTTTTTCGATTTCGTCCAATAAACTTTCGGTTATTCCCTTTGTCATACTTCCTTTACCCTTATACCGTACTTGTAAAGCATAAGTTTACGTTTGATAACAAACTTAGCATATTCTGCGCTTGCAGGGTCTCGATACCCCTTGCTGTCCTCAACAACCAACTGCCCCGTTTTATTGTCTATATAAGCGAAATCGGCTATGTATCGGACGGCTCGTTCAATAACCTTGCCTTTTATTACCCCGCCACGCTTGCCGGTTGTATCGGGTTCGCGTTGAGCGGGTATCAATTCAAATTCTTTCTGTAATTCAAGGTCACTGATGAGTTTCACTCGTTCCATTAGTTTAAGTTCGGAATACCGGGTCGCCTCTCTCTTACTATCGAACTCTATGCCGTCGACCACAACTTTTGTGTTTCCGAGTTTATTTCGCTGTCCGTAACAATTTCTGTATCGCATAAATTATTCTCCCTTTTCCTCGTCTTCCCAAAAATCATCGTTACCACCGGCATTCGCAGAATTGATAGCGTTAATGTTTTTGTTTACATTTTCAACGTTTTCATTGATATTCGCTTGTGGCACGGACACTTTCCCGCTAAAAAACAATTTTATCGGCAGTAGCCAATCAAGCCGCACTTCCCGAAATTTCCTCGGATTGCCCTGATTATCGATAATTTCGCCCTCGTGTACATAACCACCGAATTGCACTATATCTTTTCGCCTTAACGTCAACGCAAGATTGTAAATCTCTTTTGAGCGTTCCGTGCCATAAACGGCACATGGGATATTTTGATAAATAGGCTCGCGTTTCTCGTTAAGAGCAGATCCTACCGTTACCGAAAAATGAATGCGCGGCGTAGTGCTGGTCTTTGTCGGCACAATAGTTTTCTGTATGGGAGTTTGCCCCTCTCTGCAAAGAACGTACCCCACGCCGAATACCATCCATTTTTTAACCTTTTCAGAATATTGTTGAATAAACATTATTCTTCCCTTTTGCTTTTATTTAACCGAGTTCGACTTGGGCAACCTCTTCCGCCGCAGGCTCGGATTTTTTACGACCACGCTTAGGCTTTTCTTCTACGGGCGGTTGCTCTTCTTCCTGAGGTTCTTCACCGAAAAAGTCGTTTTCTGCCTGCTGTTGCCCTATCTGCTTTTGCTCGGGCGTTTCAGCCCCCGTAGGCATTCCGTCAAATGCGGAAGAAATATCTGCGTCGGTCTTTTCGTCGCCCTCGACGATATTGCGCATTTCGATTGACTTCGGCGCGTTCTTTAACGCTCTGCGCAACACGAGGTTTTTACACATTTCTTCGGTGTGTGCTATCCACGGTTGAGTTGCCGCCTGCTCTTCTTTCCAGTCGAGTTTTTCGCCGTTCTTGACTTTATCGTAAAGTTTACGATCGAAAGACTTGCTGTACCTTTCAGCCCACTTTAAGCACTGCTCGACGGTGAAATACACCGAATGGTAAAAGCCGTTAGTTAAAAGGAAATATCCGAGATACCCGATTACCGGCAAATTCTCGCGCATATCCTCGTCTTCGTAAAACTTGATAACGGGCTTTCCTGTTTCGGGATTTCTTCCGCGATATTCGCCTTGCCTGACGTCAACCGCATCAAGGTCTTTGTACTGCCCCGTTCTCATAGCGAGTTGTATGCGCCCGGCAGTTCCGATCTGAAATTGACATTGCGCAATTTTTATCCACTCTCCCGTATTCGGGTCTTTTACGCTCTTCTTGTAAGGAACGAGATAATATTCCCCGAGCGTAGGTGACGGGCTTAATTCAAGAGCCTCTCCCTGTAATGCCGCGGTAATAACCGACGCCGGCGTGCAATTCTGTAAAAGTGAATTAGCCGTTACAGCCGACATAACCGACGCGACAAAACGATTTGCCCTTTTGGGATCGCGTAATGTACTGTTTATAAGTGCTTGATATTTCGGGCTTTGTATTGCTACGCCGAATTTTACCTTTTCTTCGCCATTGACCGGCGTAAGAGTGTTGTTTACTGCCATAATGTTTATTCTCCTTTCGGCACTCTGCCGTATTTAATTCCGTTTGTTTTCATATAGTCGCCGAGAGCCTTTAACTTCGTTTTCGTGCATACGACACGGAAATCAATCGTGATAAGTTCTTCGTCTGCATCCGCAACTTCGGCTTGTTTAGGTTGCGCTTGCGGCTGTTCAATCACCGGTGTTTCTATGCTCTGTTTAACCGCCGCCTGCTGTTGTTCCGCTTTCTTACGTTCGAGTTCTTCTTTTTGCGCTTTTAATTCTCGGTTCGCCGATAATATCTCGGTAAGGCTCGTGCCGTTTTTGTACTTTAACAAAAGTGCGGGTTCAAATTCGCTGTTCAGGTCGGATATTGACACGAGTTCATCGCATACCGTTTTAATTTTGCCGTCGATTTCTTTGAATATCGTGTCGTACTTCTTGCCTTTGTTAAGCCAAGTTTTATCGAAAATCTGTTCCCAACTACGATAATCTTTGATTTTTGCGTAATCGTCGTGATTCTCGAAGTATCTTTTGAAATCGTTTTCTTTTTCGGCTTTAACCTTTTCTTCGGCGGCAGTTATCTGCGACCAAAGATTATCTTTCGCCTCTGTAAGTACCGCCGTTACTTCTTTGAGTTTCTTTTCAAACAACTCGTAAGGCTTGTTATACTCTTTCTTAACTTCCTTTCTACGGCTTTCGATACTTGCGACGACTTTGTTGATTTCGGCGCAACGCTTTCTTCCATTGTCGAAATCTTCGTCTGTTTTTAGTATGTGATTTCTGTCCGCCTCGGTTTGAGCGATAGCCCACTGTTTTACTTGTTCGCAGTTGGATAAAATTTCAGGCAATTTTTCAACAAAATCGTTTTGTACCTTAAATTCTATGGTCTGCGGCGTGTTAGTCTCTTCAAGCGTTTCTAACGCTTTGTCAATGCTGTATTCTTCCATTTTTAACTCCCTTTGCCTCGCTTTGTCGCAAGGCGATTTTTAGAATAGGTTGATTATATTGCAAAGCAGGGAGCAACGCCGTAAGAATCACTGGCATGCTTGTCGTCGTAACCGCCGTAGCCTCTGACAATGCAAAAATGAAAACTATAACCCTCGGAAGGCGACCGCAACCACCAACCACGACCGTATTCGCCGTCCGCATAGCCTTTTACTCTGTTCTTCCAATCTTTGAACAGCGCATACTGTTCCCCTTCACCTTTCTTTGAGTACTTCGGCGTACCGAAGACTTCGACTTCACTCGGAATGAAAACTTTATCTGTTACAGATTCAATATTCCCACCACCGCTTGTAGCGGTATATTTCACTACCGGAACAATCTCTGCGACGAGTTCGTCGGGTAAAATGGCGAAAAAATATCTATTGAGATAATCCCGTATATTCGATTTCTCCCACCCACCTTTCTTCCATTCTAGACTCATAGCCAAGCCGCCAGCCCTGTCTGTACCTAAAAGGTCGCGAAAACCGAAAGTGACACTTGCTTTTCCCCCGTCAGGCAAATCATCGTGTGCAACGCCTAACACCTCAATAACAACAGTAAAGCCGTTTTTGAGAACGATTGTTTTAGTCATTCCCGCATAAACTTTCCCCTCTTTTGCAAGTTTTTTAATATCCTTAAAAGAATAATTTTCAAGTAAATTGTTTTCCATTCCTAACCCTCTCCTGTTAAAATTTTTGTTAATTCTTTGATTTTGCTTTCGTTGCTCTTCAAAGTGTAAACGTCAGTGGCGGATGCTTGTTCGTTTTGACAAACTTCCAAAATTCAACTGCTTTTTGCGTTATGTATTCGATTTCGCTTTCGACTTCTTTACGCTCAATCGTGTAATGACGAATTTCGGATTTTCCGTCCGGGAATATCAACTGTGCCGTCAGAACGACAAAATCGAACCCCGTTACGTTGAGTTGCTCGCATACCTGAATAAAGTAGTGTTGCGGAATCGAATTGTTATCCCAACGTTCCAAGTCGGCTTTACTCATTATCCACGCCGTTTTACATTCCCATATGCCGTGAGCGTTATCTTCAAGCCTTGTAAGTTCGCCGTCAAGCGTTGCCGTCAGGAACGAATACTGTTCGTGGTGGTAAACTCTGAAAGCGTGATACTTGACTGAATAATCACTCTTATGTTGGAGTTCAAACAACGCCCTGATATGCTCTTCGGCTTGTATGCCGTACTGCACTCTTTCGTTGGTCGAAAGGTCTTTCGGTTCTCGTTTGCCGACCTTTTCTTCCCACACCACTATCGGCGAATTAAAACCCATTCCGATTGCACTTGCGACTTCGCTTGCGCCTAGCGTGTTCCGTCTCGCTTTAAGCCACGTTTCTCTGCTATTCCATTCGATATATCCCATAAACTTTTACCTGATAATCAGTTGCGCGTTTTTCGGCTCGTCCAATGCCTTTAAGAATGCGTTTATCGACTTTTCCAACGGCGCGTATGATATTCCGTTCTTTTGCTCGAAAGCAAGATTCGGGAGTATTCCGTAAAGCATTTCTTCGACCCGCGAAAGTACCTCGAAAAAAGTTCGCTCGTTGTCAGGCACGTCCGCCGAAGTTCTCGCTATCCGAAACCCCTTGTAACCGTTATGTGAGATTACCGGGAATTTCTTTTTAAGCGCAGAAACGTAAGCCCTTGCCTCTCTTTCTCCCGAAAGTCCTACAACCTCGGCAATCTCTTCTTTCTGTATGCCTTTACCCGGCGTTCCCGTTTGCAGCAATCTCGCCGCCTTTATGAGCCTTTGTCGAGTCGCCTCGTCATACTCTTTATTCAGCATTTGTTTTGCCGTCAACATTTTCCTGTTCCCCTTATCAGTTTCGTTTAATGTCGAAATATCCGCCGTTAATTGCCGCCTGCAACGTCTTAACTTTTTCGTCGTCATCAAGCCGTTGTTTGTCCATTTCAAAGAGAATGCCTGAAAGTTTATCGTTAGTAAGAGTTCGTCCGTTAAGTTGACAGTGTTTGATAAAGTTCCATACCATTGGTCTTACGCTCGGTGAAACCTCGAAATCGTTCATAATGCTCTCGTATGTCTCGCTCTCGCACGCATGCGCATGATTGATATATATATTATCTTTATCTTCTTCCTTTCTTTCTTCTTTACCTAACCTATCCTTACCTGGGTATACCGTTGGTATACCACCTGGTATACCAAAAGAATAACCGTCTTTTTCGTCTATTCCTAACAGTGCTTTTTCTTCGATATATTTAGTGGGTTGATAGCGATCGTTGCGTAGGTAATTATTGATTCTCCAATGCTTAATAACGATAACCCCGCTGTTAAAGTTTAAGACAAACTTTTTGGCGATTAGAATTTCCATATCGTCATTCGACGCCCCGCATTGTCGCATTATTGATTTTGGACTATTTACAAAGCCGTCATCGTCTGCAACCATACCGAGAGTAAAATATAAACACCGCGCGCTCATAGGCATATCAAGAAAGGCATCCGATAATACTATCGTTTTTGCAAACATTCTTCGTTCAGCCATTTATCTCACCCCGTTAAAACGGTAAATCCTCGTCATCTGCGGGGTACATAGAAACCTGCGTACCGTTTTTCGCTCTGGTCGAATAAGCAGGCTCTTCCGGCGGATCGGAGTTCCCGCTTTGGTCGCCGTATGACAAGAACTCTACCTCGTCTACGACCAAATCCCACCTTTGTCGTTTATTTCCGTCTTTATCCTCGTAGTTGTTGCTTTGAAACTTTCCCCACACGGCAACCTTACTACCCTTTTTAAGGTATCTGCCGCAGGCGGTGGCTGTGTTTCTCCACGCAAGACAATTAAAGAAGTCCGCGCCCTTATTTCCGTTCTTATCCGGCGGTCTGCTTACCGCTATCGTAAAACGACAATATTGCGTACCGCTTGCGGTCTCGCTTGTCTCGGGGTCTCTTGTCAAATTCCCCATTGCATAAAATTTTTGCATATCGATTACCTCGTTAATTTTTTATTTTTAAGCCGTCTTTCGGCTTTCGGTGTGTAAGCGGCAAGCGCGGATAGCAATCTTTCGGCGTTAATTGCCCTTTCTCGCCATTTTTCCATATCTGCCTTACACTCGGCGTAGGAAGTTTCCAAAAACCGCTCCTGCGCCGCTTTTCGGCGTTCTGGCGATATGTTGGATTTCGTTTGAAACATATCCTCCGCCCAAAAGTATTGCCCGTCGTCTTCGGCAATCAGATAAATGCCTCTTAAAACACGCGCAATAGTTACCGTTTGACCGCACCATTTAAGCATGTCGCCAAATGTTACGACCTCACCGTGTTCGGTCGGACAACTCTCGGGTATATCGGTTGCCGATTTTACTTGAACTTTGTCTCCGACCTTATAACGCATTTGCTTTCACCGCCTGCATTTTCTTACGCTTATTGCTTTCAAGGGCTATCGCCTGCCGGCAACGCTCTTTAAGTTCCGCGCACATATTACCTTTACATTTGTGGGTACATACAAGACACATTTCGATTTCGCATTGATTGCGAATTTTTCCTCTCAGATCCGTAGTAGTCAAGCCCTTATGACTTTTCAGATTTTCTTCGCCCAAAGTGTTTTTAACACCTCTGCTCCAATAATTCTTTTTCTTAATCATCGGACTTCACCTCTTTCGGTTGAACGTAACGACTTGTATCGGGTATATCAAAATACTCGAAATAATCTTGAATATGTACCCTGCCTTGTATTTTCAGCCTGTCCGAGTTCCGCTTGACTTCTCGTATAAGTTTGTAAGCGGACGGAAGACTGATACCGAAAAGACGCATAAAATCGTTTACGTCCAAATACTCTTTGGCAAAAATCTGCTCCCTCTGAGTGTAAGTTTTTACTACGTTCTCATCCTGCTTAATTGCGTCGTCCATAACTTTTATCTCCCATAATTTTTGATTATTTATCGTTGACAAGGTAGTCAACGCTTGTGTCTAAAATCTTCGCTATTTTTTTTATCGTCTGTATTCCCGGAGTCCTTAAATCTCGCTCGTAATGACAAACGGTCGGTTGCGTAACGCCTATCTTTTTCGCCAATTCGCTCTGACTACACTTCGCCGTTTCCCGTTTTTCGCGTATTTTCTCACCTATCGACATTCGACACCTCCTTATAAAATGTTATAATAACTGTAATTTCTTCACTTTTTCAGAGAAAAATTACTAAATTCGGCTTTTCCCGTTGACAAAGTTATTCCGTTGGGTTATAATTTTAATGCTACTAAAAACTCAACCTAACGAAACTTCCCTACCAACGGGAAGAGCCTTAATCAAAACTAAAACTAAACACACTCTTTGCTGTGTACGTTGCTCTAAGAGATTATCTCTGGGCAGGAAGGAGGTGGTTTTCTTGAAAACCCTTTTGACTTACCCGTGCATCCCGGTGTCAAGACAAGAAAAGAAGAAATTGCAAAATCTTGGCTACGTTGTACAAACTACGGGCAAACGCTTTAAGAATACTTAACAACTTAAAGCAGGGTAGAACCTGAACTACCTAAATTGTACTGAACTATGTCTTTTCACTGCCCAAACAGTGGAAGAAAAGGAATAGAAATGGTTTCTTTTGACATAGAACGATGAAAAAATCAGGCAGTTGCCGACGCGCTTTTGGGGGCGTGTTTGTGATTGCTCTCTCTTAAAGCGACTTATACAGCAAAGAGAAAACAACCTGTTTAGTTTCTCAATATAACGAACCTTGTTTTATTCCGTTGCGTTATATCTTGGCTATATTATATAGGAATTATTTTCCTATGTCAAGCATTTTAGGAATATTTTTCCTATAAATTTTTGAGAGGTGTATATTATGACTTTTTACGACAGAATTATTGATTTATGTGTAAAAACCAACATAAATAAAACTACCCTTGAAAAAAAATTGGGCTTTTCACAAAACTCCGTTAATAAATGGAAAACCTCTACACCTTCCGTTAAAAAAGTCCAACAGTTAGCAGATTTTTTTAATGTTACACCTGCTTACCTAATGGGATTTGAGACCGATAAACCCTACGAAGAAAAGAAAGCCGAGGCAAAGTCGCTTGTTAGCGACTTAACCCCGGAAGAAATCAAAAAGGTACAGGAATATATAGTTTTCTTAAAAAGCCAAAGAAAAAAATAATATATGGATAAGATTAAAATTTTTGAAAATAGAAACGTGCGCACCCTATGGAACGCCGACGAGGAAGAATGGTATTTTTCGGTAGTCGACGTATGCGCCATATTGACAGATAACGATTATCAAACGGCGCGAAAATACTGGAATAAACTTCGTCAGCGGCTTTCAGAAGAAGGCAGTGAACTGGTGACAAATTGTCACCGGTTGAAAATGCGTGCGTATGACGGTAAAATGCGTGATACCGATTGTCTTGACACAAAGGGCGTTTTACGTCTTGTGCAGTCTATCCCCTCTCCCAAAGCCGAGCCTTTTAAGGTTTGGCTTGCGAAAGTCGGTAGTGAAAGACTCGACGAAATCGCCGATCCCGAAAAGGCTATGCTCCGCGGCGTAGAGTTTTACCGTAAGAAAGGTTATCCCGAAGAATGGATAAATCAGCGCATGCTCGCGCTCAGAACGAGAAAAAATCTTACCGACGAATGGAAAGAACGGGGTATTAAAGAAGGCAAAGAATACGCTATATTAACCGACGAGATGACAAAGGCTTGGAGCGGTATGTCGGTAAAGGAATATAAAAACCTTAAAGGCTTGAAAAAGGAAAATCTGCGCGACAATATGACCGACATAGAGTTGATTATAAATATGCTCGCAGAAGTTACTGCTACTACCCTTTCCAAAGAAGAAAAACCCGAAACCTTTAACGAGAGTAAATCCATAGCAAAACGCGGTGGCTCTCTTGCGGGCGAAACCCGCAAACGCTTTGAAGAAACGACGGGGACAAAAGTCACCACTGCTTTGAACGCCGAGGATAAACCTGCCCTTGAACAAAGAGACAAAAAGTAAGAGGAACACCGAAGTGTTCCCCCTACTGAAAATGGATTATGGTACTATGAGCGATTTGAAATAATTTCTCTCATAAAGAAAATCAAGAAATCAAGTTCGGATTCGGAATATGTATCGTTGTCGATTTCGTTGATAAGGTCTTGTTGATCTCTTGTTAATTTGTTCATCGTTTTCCTCCGTAAGGGTTGCGCCCTTTTTGTTTCAAGTGTACCACCTTATAACAAAATGTCAAGGCTCAATATTGGAACTTCGAGGGTCAATATTGGTTCTATCGAGTACCATTCGCGGTTTTAGAACAAATTTCGACAATTCTCGACGAATAAATTACATAAGGGAGAAATAATGAAAACACTAAAAGAAGACCTCAACAAACTTAAAGACAAACACAACCTTACCCTACAAGATATTATTGCAGAAAAATCTGGGATTCCGTTGTCAACAGTAAAAAAGATTTTCAGCGGAGAAACCCGAGACCCCGGGTATCTTTCTTTGAAACCGATATTAGACGTTTTACAACAGGAAGAAAAGAACTCAAAATCATTGTCCGTTGAAATGATAGACCTCTACGAAAGAGTGATTAAACGTAAAAACGGCTGGATTAAATTTTTAACCGTTTTATCGCTATTCCTCATCACTCTATTTGTCTCATTACTCATTTACGATTTCTGCGACTTAAATATCGGATTTATCAGGACTCGCGCCGATCGTAATACCACCTCTATAAGCATGTCTCTATGAATGAAAAATTCTATATAAGCAGCACGAAAGCGAATATTCAAGAACGGCAGACAAAATTAAACGGAAAAGTCTACGATATTCGTTTCAGGGTGATACTCCCTACCGGCGAAGAAACTTACAAAAAGTTATCGGGCTACAAATCGAAAGCCCTCGCAAAACAGGCGCATATAGACTTCATAACGAAAAACTGCGAACTCGTAAAGAATAACCCGTTAAAGAAGAAAAAAGCCATAGACAGCGGTAAAATAGAACTTACCGTTGCCAACTTTATTCCTATATATATTGCGGGCATATCAAATCAAAATAAAGAAAGTACAATATACGACAAGGCAAACATGCTCAATACGGTCATTTTGCCTTATTTCGGCGATACTAAACTACAATCTCTGACCCCGCAGGTACTGTATGAATGGCAGGATAAATTATGGAATACCCCTAACCCGCGTACAGGCGAATTTTATTCTTACAGCCATTTATCGAATATCCGAACCGTATTTTCCGCTTTTTTATCTTGGGCAGAAGATCGCTACCAAATTCCGAACAATCTGCGCAAAGTAAAAAAGCCGAAACGGCGCATACAAAAAACACCTATGCAGTTCTGGACGCGCGAAGAGTTCGCTCAATTTATCGCCGTGGTAGATAACCCCGTCCACTATGCCCTTTTTAATACCCTCTATTTTACAGGAAGAAGAAAAGGCGAAGTTATAGCACTACAAGATACCGACGTGTTTCACGACTACATAATCTTTGATAAAACCTACACTCGCAAAACACTTGACGATTCTCTCTATAAAATCACCACAACGAAAAACGAACGCCGCGCTAAAACAATTATTTGCGATCCCCTTAAAAAAGTCCTCGCAAACTACACCCCTCAGAAACCGTTTTATTTCGGCGGCGAAATTCCGCTACACGAAAATACGCTCTCTCACGCTTTCGACCGCTATATCGAAAAATCGGGCGTTAAACGCATTCGCATACACGACTTACGCCATTCCTTCGTCTCTATGTGCATTCACCTCGGCGCAAGCGTTTACGTTGTCGCCGACCTTATAGGCGATACCGTCGAGCAGGTTCTCAAAACTTACGGTCATTTATACGAAGAAGACAAACTCAATATCATATCCCGTATACAATGATTTTTAGGTTCATTTTTTGGGTTCAAAACAAAAAATAAATCAAATAAATAAGGAACAATACAAATAAAAATCGAAATAAAACACATAAAATATAACAAAAACCGCCTGAAACAGGCGGTTTTTAATTATTGGTGGAGGTGAGGAGAGTCGAACTCCTGTGTTGCGCAAAAACAAAACGACCTTCTACATACTTAGTATCCGTTTAATCTCTTTTACCTGCCGTCCGGATACGGGCTACAAGATAACGTCGGTCTTAAAAAGCCCCTTAAAAAGCAAGACTACTCTTTTTAAGGCGTTCCCCGTCTTAATTGACGCCGCATACGCTCCCGACGGGAAAAAGCGCAGCGACGCCGCCGCTTTAATTACGCAGCGAAAGCAAGATTGTTGTTATATCTTACCGTGTTGTTTTCAGATTTAGCATTTGAATTTAGCCCGCGTTTTAACGCAGTCGCAGCCCTGCGGTATGCTTATATCGTTCCTTTTTTACCCAGTCGAAACCGTTGCACCCCCGTTTTATATCTTATAATTTTTAATTTCGCGTTTTGCCGATCTGTCAAGATCCCGTTCGCGGATGGTCTGCTTTTTATCGTA
>ERZ1026780.1580-NODE-1580-length-14728-cov-20.180672_pt1 | contig 14728 bp, 13 predicted proteins | sample MGYA00380126_ERZ1026780 | MGnify/ENA primary metagenome ERZ1026780 (study PRJEB33269, sample SAMEA4719762) | human gut metagenome | biome: human-associated habitat; feature: organic feature; material: feces | place: Cameroon | collected 2013-10 ... | reverse complement strand
ATATATAATATATTATTAAGGAGAAAATTATGGGTAGAGCCTTTGAAGTAAGAAAAGCAAGTATGATGAAAACAGGACTTGCAAAAGCAAAAATTTATTCTAGATATTCTAAAGAAATTTATATTGCAGCTAAAAATGGAGGGCCAGATCCTGAAGCTAATTTAACGTTAAAACGTTTAATTGAGAAAGCAAAAAAAGAACAAGTACCGCAAGATGTTATAAAACGTGCGATTGATAAAGTTAATAGCGGTAATGGTGAAAACTATAAAGAGAACCAATATGAAGGATTTGGACCTAGTGGAGCGACAATCCTTGTTAACTGTTTAACTGATAATGATAATCGTACAATTAGTGATGTTAAAACTGCGTTTAAAAAAACGGATAATAAATTAGGAGTAAGTGGTAGTGTTAATTACCAATATGACTATTTAGGTGTTATCAGTTTAAAAAACACTGATGAAGATAGTGTTATGGAATTAATGTTAGAAAATGATTTAGATGCTAAAGATATTGAAACTGAAGATGGATTAGTTACAGTTTATGTAGATCCAAATGATTTTCATCATGTTAGCGAAGTGATTAGTGCTAAATTTGATGCTGAAGATATTGAAATGGATGAAATTGCATATATCCCGCAAGCAACAGTTAGTTTAGAAGGAGAAGATAAAGAAAGTTTCCAAAAACTAATTGATATGTTAAATGAATGTGACGATGTACAAAACTTATATCATAATGTAGATAATCTTTAAGGAGTATTATGGCAGATACTGCAGTACAACAACCAGTCATGCGTCGTGGCAATAAAAGCCAACAAAGTGCAAATAATAAAAAGAAAAAAAGTTTTAACTGGAATTGGAAAACTTGGAAGTTAAGAAATAAAATCTTTTCAATTATTTTTCTATTATTAGTAATTGCTTCTATTTTCTTTTATTTTATTCCAGCGCATAGAGCAAAACAACCATTATCGTTCTTAATTGTTGGGACTGATACTGATACTTATCGAGAACAAACTTATCAAGGTCGTAAACCGAAACGTACAGATGCGATCATGGTTGCCACTTTTAATCCCAAAACCTATAATGTGGAAATAACTTCTATTCCGCGTGATACAAGTGTGGATTATGCATGTACTATAGAAAATCGAGATGTGCGTGGACCAATTAATGAAATTTATGAAGTGAGTGGACGTAAAATTGATTGTTTACGAAAATCAGTATCTAATTTTTTAAATATTCCAATTGATTACTATGCATTAGTAGATTTATCACAACTACAACAAATTATTGATTCGATTGGGGGAATTGATGTTGAAGTTCATGCTAAAGATGGAGGATTCTGCCAAGTAACAACAGATGTTAGTAAAAAATACTGTTTTAAAAATGGCGAAGTGGAACACATGGATGGAGAAGAAGCAGTAACATATGCTCGTTTCCGTAAAGATAGTGAAAAGGACTATGGACGTGGAATGCGTCAACAACAAGTTATAAGTGCGATGCTATCAAAAATCACAACTGAGAAGAAATTTAATCTAACAACTATTTCATCTTTGATGTCAATGGTAAAAACCGATGTACCACCAGTATTGTTAGCTAAATATTATTCATATTGCCAAAATATGAGTAGTGTTGGTAAAATGGTTAAAGGTGAAATGAAACCTTCGAAAAAAGTTTTACCTAATAAAGCATGGGAACGTATCTTTACGAATATGGGAATGGGTGGAGAAAAAGTTAATAACGAAAATGTAACGAAAGTGATTGAGTTAATTAAGCAACGCCCAGAATTTAGTGCTGCTCCACTGCAATTATTCTTTACTAACCACCAGTTCTTTAACGATACTCAAGCAGGATTCTATGTAACGCCAGAAGATCAACGTTATGATATTTCTAATGCACTGCGTAAAAACTTAGGATTAAAAGAAGAAACACCACCTAAATATAAAAACCAATTTGGTCGTTATGACTTACCTACAGATGAAGAAGCATTCTTAGGTGATGAACCAGATTATTCTCACATCCCTGATGAAAATGCAAAACCTGAAGAACAGGCAAAAAACAAACAAGACCAACAACCTGTTAATAATAAACCAATTATTACCGGACAAGATAAATACCAAATTAAAGTTGGCGAAACATTCACACCACAACTAAGTGCAAATGATCCTGAAGACGGTCCTTGTCAAGTATATCAAGTATCATCTAATTTAAATAATCAAGTGCCTGGTAATTACCAAGTTGTTTATGAAGCAAAAGATAAAGAAGGTAATGTTAGTGATCGCTATATAGTATATGTAACTGTTGTTGCTGATAATAAACCGCAACAAGAAAAGATATTTACTGATAGTCAAGGAAGAAAAATATTAAAAGATAAAAATGGTAATTGTTATGTAATTACGACAGATGAACATAATAATATTACCAGCAAAGAACCATTAGGAGAGTGTCCTGTTGCATAAGTTAGCTTTATTAGTTACTTGTTATAATCAAGAACAACAAATTATTAAAACGCTAGATACTTTAGTTAACCAGAGTTTAGATAATAATTTATATACAATTTATGTTAGTGATGATCAATCTACAGATAACAGTTTATCGGTTTTAAATGAATATGCTAAACAACATGATAATGTTGTGATTACAACTAACTTGCATAAATCATTTGTCGGTGCAAATCGTAATCACTTAATTAACATCTTTGAAGAAGAGTTTGCTATCTTTATTGATGGAGATGATCCACAAGACAATGGGTTTGTAAAAAGTGTCTATGAACAATTAGATGATAAACATGATACATTCTTTTTTACGAATTTTACTGAAGTGTGGAATGATAAGCGAGTAGAGAAGAATGCCTTAAATTATGACAACTTTATGTTTAAAGCTTATAGTAAAAAGTTATTAAAAAGTACAAAAGTTAATGATCAAATCATGATCGGTGAAGATGTTGAATATGCATTTAGATATTATCAACAACTTCATGAAAATAGCACAACGATTAATGCCAACTATCTACTTAATCGTTGTGATGAAAATATTTCACTGACAAAAAATAGTGATATTCAAAAACGATATAATCTAGAATTAGATTTATATAATCTTTTAAATCAAGAAACATATACTAATATTGAAGAATTAAATATTAAAATCAATAACAAACGAGTAGAGTTAATTCAATTAGCAATCATGCTTGATCAAACTCCACATCAGTTTGTTATTGATTCCAAATGTTTAACTGCAAAATTTAAAATTAGTTATTATGTATATCGCCTAACTAAAACATTACATTGTTTAGGAATTTATAAATTCTTATTAATCAAAAAGATTGGACATAAGATTTAACAGGAGCATTATGAAACAAATCAAAAAGGCAGTTATTCCGGTAGCGGGTTTTGGTACGCGTTTTTTACCATTTACTAAAGCAATGCCAAAAGAAATGTTACCATTAGTTGATAAACCTACAATTCAATATATTGTTGAAGAAGCGGTTGCTAGCGGTATTACTGAAATTTTATTTATTACAGCTGCTCATTCTAATAAACGAGCAATTGAAGACCACTTTGATCATAATGAAGTGTTAACGCAAATGTTAACAAAAAAAGATAAATTAGATTTATTAGAAGAAGTAGATAAATTTAATGATATTAATTTTTACTATATTCGTCAAAAAGAGCCTAAAGGATTAGGTGATGCGATTTTGTGTGCTAAAGAGTTTATCAACAATGATCCTTTTTGTGTGCTATTAGGGGATGATGTAGTAGCATGTGATAATCCAGCTATTAAACAATTAATGGTAGCTTATAATGAAGTTAACACTTCAATTATTGGTGTTCAAAATGTTGAAGCTAACCAAATTGATAAATATGGAATTGTGATTGCTGAGAATGATCAATCTTTAGTTAAGATTGATGATATTATAGAAAAACCAGCAATTGGTAGTGTTAGTTCAACGAAAGCTGCCTTAGGAAGATACATCTTAAGTCCAACGATTTTTAAATACTTAGCAACTCAAGAGCGAGGAGCTGGGAATGAAGTACAATTAACAGATGCGATTAAACGGATGATGGAAGAAGAAGCAGTTTATGCTTGCAACTTTACAGGTAAGCGTTATGATATTGGAGACAAACTAGGATTTATTAAAGCAACAATTGATTTTAGTTTACAAAGAACAGATTTACATGATGATGTCTTAGAATATATTAAAGATATAACAAAAAAAGGATAATAGTCCTTTTTTTGTTGTATATAGTGAGGAATTATGAGTAAAATATTATTAATTGATGGATCAAATTTATTATATAGAGCTTATTATGCAACAGAAAATAAAGAGATGATTTCGCCAGAAGGAATGGATGTTAATGCGATTTATACTGTTGTAAGTATGTTAAAAAAATACATTGATGATTTTAATCCTTCGCATGTCTTTGTCGCGCTTGATGAAGGGAAAGATACATTCCGCCATCGAGCTTATGAAGATTATAAAGGACAACGACCACCTACACCGGATCGTTTAAAACAACAATTCGGATTGGTACGTGAACTTTATGAGAAAATGGGGATTGTTGCTTTAGGTCATGAAAACTATGAAGCTGATGATTTAATTGCGACATTAGCAAAACAAGCCAAAGCACAAGCTATGGAAGTCCAAGTTGTAAGTAGTGATAAAGACTTATTACAAATTATTAGCGATCACACTAAAGTCTTTGTCCCTAAAAGTAATAGTTTTGGTAAAGACATCAATTATACTCCAAGTTCTTTTTTTGATAAATTTGAAATTCATGTAGATCAATGGACGCTATATAAAGCATTAGTTGGTGATAAGAGTGATAATATTATAGGAGCTAATAAAATTGGTCCTAAAACTGCCGTATCACTGATTAGAGAATACCAAAGCTTAGATAAAATTTTACAAGCTGCTAAAAATGGTGAATTAAAACCAGCCCAAAACAAAAATATTTCTGAAGCAGCAGAGCAATTAGTTAACAATCTTAAATTAGTAACCTTGGTTGATGACATTGAATTAGATATTAAGTTAGATGACTTAGCATTTAGTGGCTTTAGCAATGAAGAATTATTAACATTCTTCCACCGCCACGGTATGCAAAGACATCTAACTAGTTTTCAAAAAATTATGGGGAAAACAACAGAAGTTAAAGGTAGTGACTTTACTATCCTAGACGCTTTTGATAAAAAACTAATCGGTAAAGAAAACTATGTTTATACCCAAACGCTAGGTGATAATTATTTTACTAGCGAAAAACTAGGAGTAGGTATATACAATGAACACGGTTTATTTTATTTACCTCAAGATAATGTTGATGATACATTTATTAACTTCTTAGAAGATGATAGTAAAAAGATTGCTTACGATTTAAAACAATTAATGGGAATCTTTAATTTAAAAGAAGTCGGAAATTTTATTTGTGATGTTAGAATTGCCAATAGTGTGATTAATCCAGATAACTTTAAAAAATCAATTGACTTTATTTGTTTAGAGCATAAAATTGAAGGTGTTTTTTCTTATAATACAATTTATGGGACTAAAGCTAATCCACAATTAGATATTGAGAAGGTTAAAATTGATTTAACATCTAAAGCGAAAGCTTTAAGTGAATTATTTATTGTTGTTGCTAATAAATTAGAAACATCAAAATTGAGTGATGTATATTATCGTATTGAACACCCTTTAATTCCCGTCTTAGCGAGAATGGAAATTAATGGGATCTTACTTGATCAAGTTAAACTTGCTAGTTTACAACAAGAATATGAACAAAAGATGGAAGATTTAAATACTAAACTAGCAAGTTTTAGTGATATTAATGTTAATTCGCCAAAACAATTAAGTAATTATATTTTTGAAGATTTACAGGCACCAACTGTTGGTGTTAAAAAAACACAAAGTGGTTACTCAACAGATCAAGAATCATTAAGTAATATCTTACTTAATGTTGAAGAAGATGATACTGTTTATCAATTCATTAGTACTCTTTTAGAATATCGTCGCATAAATAAAATTTATACAACATATTTATTAGGTTTAGAAAAACATTTAATTGATGGTAAATTACATCCTATCTATCAACAATGTTTAACTGAGACAGGAAGATTATCTGCAACTGAACCGAACATTCAAAATATTCCAACTAGAACTGATGAGGGAAAAGAGATTAGAGCATTATTTAATGCACCACAAGGATATAAATTTGTTACTTGTGATTACTCACAAGTGGAGCTAAGAGTAATTGCTCAACTTAGCCAAGAGCAACAAATGTTAGATAACTTTAAACATCATTTAGATATCCATGAACAAACCGCTAAAAAAATTTTTAATCAAGACAATGTAAGCCCAGACTTGCGTAGTCGTGCAAAAGCAATAAACTTTGGAATTATTTATGGAATTAGTCCATATGGGTTAGCTAAACAAATTAATAGTAGTGTAAGTGAAGCTAGTGATTTTATAAAAACATATTTAGCGACTTACCCTCAAATTAAAGAATATCAAGAACAATTAGTCGAACAAGGTTTTAAAGACGGATTTGTAAAAACTTATTTTAACCGTATTCGCTATATTAATAATAAAGCAACGAAGAATAATGAGATTGAAGCAATCAAACGGATTTGTATTAATACCCCAATTCAAGGAACAGCTGCAGATATTATTAAATTAGCAATGATAGAAGTAGATAAATATATTAACCGAGAAAATATTGACGCTACGATGATTATGCAAATTCATGATGAATTAGTATTCTATATTAACGAAAAAGATATTAACCAAGTTGATAAGATTCAAGAAATAATGGAAAACATTGTTGACTTTGATGTTAAATTAGAAGTAGATAGTGGAATAGGTGATAACTGGAAGGAAGCTAAATAATGGTCAATATTAAAGATATTATTCAGCATTATAATCCTAACGATCATCAAGACATTATTCGTTTAATTAATGGTTTTAATGAAGTCGAAAATAAACAAATAGTAAAAGATTTAGGGTTTTTAAACCCAAATCTTTTACAGGTAATCGAAGAGTTTTCTAAACATTATCCAGATATAAAAGTGGTTTATGATGGAGGATATGATGAAGCGATTAGAAAGAAAGTAATTATCTTTCCATCGTTTTATGAAGATGTCGATAGTGATATTATTTTATATCAAGTTGATTATGTCAATAAGTTTCAAACTTTATCTCATCCCCAAATATTAGGTACATTACTTAATAATGGGATTAGAGAAAGTATGATAGGTGATATTATAGTTAATGAAGAAGGTATTATTGAAATAGTTGTTGATCGTAGTTTAGATGATACGATTCATTATTTAATTAATAAAGTGAATAATCTAAGTGTCAGTTTTAAAGAAATAACAGAAATTGATATTTGTCGTGAGCTTCCTAATTTAAATGTTTATAAAGCTCGTTCCCTACGAATTGACTGTGTTTTAAAAGCAGTTTTAAAGATTAGTCGTGTTAGTTGTACTAAGCTTTTAAAACAAAGTCGTGTGCGCCTTAATTACTCAGTGATTCAAGAGGTCACACAAGAGATTAAAGAAGGCGATGTGCTTAGTGTAAGGGGGCATGGACACTTTGAAATTGTGGAAATTAGGGCGGTTAATAAAGGGTTTAATATATTTTATCGTTAAGTTCAAATTTTTTGCCCATAATGATAAAAAAGTGGTATAAATTAGTTAGAAAATCATATATACCGATAATAGGGTTCGGCGTTCCTACAATCCACCATGAATGGATAACTATGATTAAGAACAATTACGATTTTAAACGCCAAAGAGAGCAGGTGAAATGAATAAAATTATCATCACTACAGATGTACATGGACAATACACTAATGATAATTTTTCTAGTGGTAGTAAAGCCAACTATGGTTTAGCTATTCTTAGTAGTGAAATTAATAAACTACGTGATGAAAATACAATTGTGATTGATAATGGAGACTTTTTTCAAGGCAGTCCACTAATGGCACATTATTTTAAATATCATCAATTTGATAATCCTGCAATCAAGGCGCTTAATTATGTGAATTATGATTATTATAATTTTGGTAATCATGATTTTAACTATGGAAAAGAGGAATTAGTTAATTTTATTGATCACATTGATGCTAAATTAATTAATCAAAATATTAGTATTGATAATCATATTCCCCCACTTACAATCCATACTTTTAATGATGGTATGAAAGTAGCATTAATTGGAATTACTACTGATTTTGTTAAAGTTTGGGAACAAGACAGTAATTTAGCAGGAATTACAATTAATGATAGTTATCAAGTATTAAAAGATAAAATTAAAGAAGCACGTGATGCTAATGTTGATTTAGTAATTGGTGTTTATCATGGTGGAGTAGAAAAAGATTTAGAAACAGGTACAACTTATACATCTACTAGCGGTGAGAACCAAGGTTATAAATTTTGTGAAGACTTAGATTTAGATATATTATTTACAGGGCATGAGCATCGTGAGTTTGTCGTTAATATTAATGATATAGTTGTGACGCAATCAGCGAATAAAGCGCAATCAATGATAGTCTTAGAGTTTGATCAACAACAAATAAATTCACCACAATTAATAAAAGCAAGTAGTTTGGATAGTGTAGATGAAGGATTAAACAAACTATTTAGTGATGAAATTAAGATTGTTAATGAGTGGTTAGATCAACCAATATGTAAAGTTGATGGTGGAGATTACTTAGTTAAAGATCCATATCTAGCCCGTATTTACAAACACCCACTATTTAGTTTTATTAATCAAGTGATTATGGATTTGACTAATGCTGATTTAAGTAGTTGTGGATTAAGTGTTGATGCAACCGGTTTTGAAACACAAATCACTGTTAGAAATGTATTAGCTACATTCCCATTTAGTAATACTTTACAAGTGTATGTAACTAATGGCAAAGTCTTAAAAGCGTATTTAGAACAAGCAATGACATTCTTTGTTGAAGACAATGGAACTATTGCGATTAATGATACTAAGATTAATCCAAAAAATGAATTATATAATTACGAAATGGTTGATGGAATTAATTATACAGCTGATATTAGTAAACCATTTGGTGAAAGAATTATAAGTATGACCAAAGATGGTCAAGCAATTAAAGATACAGATATATTTACAATCGCTTTAACTAACTACCGCGCAAGCGGCACCGGTGGCTATGGGATGATAAAAGATATGAAGTTCAAAAAAGAGTTACCCTTAGATTTTACCGATATGTTTATTGATTACTTAATTGATAAACAAGTTATCAGTGTGATTGATAACGATAATATTTTTTTAACAATTGGAGGCAATAATGAAGAAAGTAATTAGTTTTTTCATGGTATTTATTTTAATGTTAAGTGTTAGTGCTTGTGGAAGCAAAAAAGCTAATACTAATATCGTAACAAGCTTAGATCAACCAGTTGAAATAGAATTCTGGCACGGTTTAAGTGGAAAAGTAGAAGCACAATTACAAACATTAACAGATCAATTTAACGAACAACAACCAAACATTACTGTTAAATTAGTTAACCAAGGAAGTTACAACGACTTAAACAAAAAATTAACAGTAGCTGCAACTTCTAATGGATTACCTGCTTTAAGTATGGCATATCCACAATTAATTTTCCAATTAGCACGTCAAGAAAAAGTTGTTGACATTAAACCTTATATGGAAAATAAAGAAGTAGGTTTAGATGAATCAATTTACTTTAAACCTTTTATTAAAGAAGGTGAATTAGATGGAAAACAATATGCATTACCATTTAATAAAAGTACAGAAATTTTAACTTACAACAAAACTGAGTTTGATAAATTAGGTAAAACTTTACCAACAAGTTGGGATGAAGCATTTGCTATTGCTAAAGAATACCACGCACAAACAGGAAAAGTAGGATTCGGTCTTGATTCACCAAACGTATTATTAGCAACAATCTTAAAATCTTCTGGTGTAGATAACTGGAAAAATGAAGATGGAACGTTTAACTTTAATAATCCAAAAGTAATCGAATGGGCTACTAAATTCCAACAAGGTAAACAAGAAGGATGGTTACGTTTACCAGGAGAAGATAAATTCTTATCAACACCTTTTGGTAATGGAGATGTCTTAATGTATGTTGGTTCTAATGCTGGATTAACTTTTACAGATAGTGCTGTTAATGGTAAATTTGAATGGGCAACTGCTCCATATCCAAATGATATTGTAATTCAACAAGGACCTAGTATCTTTGCGATGAACAATGTGAGCCCACAGCAACAATATGCAAGTTATGAATATATGAAATTCATCACTTCAACACCATCAACAACAAGTTGGGCAATTGCTACAGGATATTTACCTGTAACAAAAGACGCTATGGAAAGTGATGAGTATAAAAAATACTTACAAGATTATCCTCAAGCGCAAGCTGCTTATGACCAAAAAGATAAAATGCAAATCTTAGTAGAAAATTTCCCAGGAAGTTCAGAAATCTTTAACAACTATATGTTTGATACCATGAACTCAATAATAGAAGGTGGAAGTGACGTTAAAACTAAATTAGAAGAATTAAACACTAAGAGTAAAGCCGCTTTTGAAACAGCTGAATAGGAATTAAATAATTGATAAAAAAGAAAAATTTAAATATTTAAATTTTTCTTTTTTAAAGGGGAAAATGATGAAAGTAACATTAAGAAATGTTAATAAAAAGTACGGTGAAAAACACGTAATTAAAGATTTAGATTTAGAAATTAATTCAGGAGAATTACTAGCATTAATTGGTCCAAGTGGATGTGGTAAATCAACTATGTTATTTATGTTATCGGGACTAGAAACTGTCACAGATGGACAAATTATCTTTGGAGAAAAAGATGTAACAAATTATAGCGCTGATCAACGTGATATTGGATTAGTATTCCAAAACTACGCATTATATCCACATATGACTGTATTACAAAATGTAATGTTTCCATTACTTAACCAAAAAGTTAGTAAAGAAGAAGCCAAAAAACAAGCAATGGAAATTATTAAAATAGTTAACTTAGAAGAACATGCTAATAAAGTTCCTGGTCAATTATCAGGAGGTCAACAACAACGTGTGGCAATTGCCCGTGCTATTGTTAAAAAACCAAAAATATTATTATTGGATGAACCATTAAGTAACTTAGATGCCAAATTAAAAGCGCAAACAATTTTAGAAATTAGAGCAATCCAAAAACAATTTGGGATTACTACTATCTTTGTAACTCATGATCAACAAGAAGCATTAGCAGTAAGTGATCGTATTGCAATTTTAAATGACGGGAATATTACGCAAATTGGTAAACCTAATGAATTATATAGAAATCCAGCTACAAGTTATGTAGCAGAATTTATCGGTTCACCAGCCATTAATGTTTTTGATGCAATGATTGAAAATGGTGAATTATATACAATTGATGGTAGTCAAAAATTTGATTTATTAGACAATGAAAAATTAGATGTTAAAGATGGAGTATATAAAATTGGTATAAGACCTGAAGCGTTCCATGTTAACGCTAATAGTAATTGTCAAATTGATGTTGAATTATGTGAAATCCTAGGACGTGATATCTTAGTATACACTCACATCAACAATCAAGAATTACGAGTAATTATCCGTAACTCAGCTAAAAACCAAGAACAATCACAATTTAAAGTTAGTGTAGATAAAAAAGATATTTTAGTATTTGATCAAGAAAGTTTAAATCGAGTTGACTAATGAAAGAGTTCTTTAAAGAAAACAAAGCTTATTTATATCTTTTACCAGCTTTAATAATCTTAGCAATCTTTGTATTTTATCCTATTATTAATTCAGTTATCTTAAGTTTAACATACAAAGGTGGATTTTCATTTAAATGGTATGAAGTTATCTTTAAAAATAATACTTTTATCAAAGCACTAACTAACACACTAATTTATGCTCTTATTACTACACCACTAAGTTTAGTGATTTCTTTGGTTATTAGTTTTGCCTTAAACTATGTTAAAAAGTTAAATCAAACTTTCCAAGTGATTTTCTTTTTACCATATGTTACTTCAACAATTGCGATTGGTTTAGTATTCTTGTGGATGTTTCATAGTAATTATGGAATTATTAACCATATGATTAGTGCTATGGGTTTAACACCACAAGAGTGGTTAACTAATCCAGCACTAGCATTACCAACAATCATTATTTTTGGGGTATGGAAAGGGCTAGCTTTTAATATTTTAATTATCTTTACAGCCCTACAAACAATTGATCCTAACTTAGAAAAAGCGGCTTTAATTGATGGAGCTAGTAGTATTAAAACTTTTATTAAAATTAAATTACCACAAATTAGACCGGTATTAATTTACTTACTTATTATTAATGTCATTAACTCACTTAAAGTGTATGATGAAGTAGTAAGTTTATTTGGTACAAAAGCAGCAGGAACAGGTAATAGTGGGATTACTGCAGTATACTATATTTATCAACAAACAAGTCAAGGTAAATTTGGACCAGCAGCAGCAGCTGCCATGGTATTATTTGCTGTAATATTCTTACTTACAATGCTAAATAAAATGATTACTAGTAAAAAAGGAAAGGGGAAACGTGAAAAGTAAAAATCGCTTGATGCAATTTATTTGTTATTTGATTTTAATTGTTGGTGGAATATTTACACTGTTCCCTTTTATTTGGATGGTATTGACTTCACTTAAAACTCATCCTGAAACATTAGATGTTACTGGAAAAGTTTTACCTAGTTCACCACAATGGCACAACTATGTTGAAGCCTTTAAGGCAGCACCATTTGTTACTTACTTTACTAACTCAGTAATTGTTGCACTAGCTTCAACGGTCTTTGTTTGTATTACAACAGTGTTAGCTGCTTTTGCTTTTAGTAAATATAATTTTAAAGGGAAAAAAATTATTTTTACATTACTAACAGCAACATTAATGGTACCTGGGGAGTTGATGATTATTACTAACTTCTCAACAATCTCTAATCTAGGATTGTATAATACATTAATTGCAATCTTTATTCCATATACTGCTAGTGTATTTTATATTTTCTTGGTACAACAATTCTTCAAAGGAGTACCTAATGAATTGTATTTATCAGCTAAGATTGATGGATGTAGTGATTTAAAATATTTAATTAAGATATTAGTGCCAATTGCTAAACCAATTATTATTACAATTTGTTTATTAAATATCATTGCTAGTTGGAATGCGTTCTTATGGCCACTACTTGTTACTAATAGTGAAGCAATAAGAACTTTACCAATTGGATTAATTCAATTCCAAACAGCTGATGCTGGGACACAATATAACTTATTGATGGCTGCTAGTACAATGATTATTGTACCGATGTTAATTATGTTTATCTTTACAAGAAAATACATTATTTCAGGTTTAACACAAGGAGCAATTAAGGGGTAGATATGAGTACACAAGTAATTTATCGAAGTGGAATGCGTACTATTGGTGGTACAATCGTTGAAGTAATTAATAATAACGATCGAATTATTTTTGACTTTGGATGTTTTTTTGACCCAGTAGTTAATGATGAAACATTACCTAATGTTAGTGGTGTATATAATAATGATTCTACTTATAACGATTATATTATTATTTCTCATGCTCATTTAGACCATGTTAAAGCTTTAAATAAAATTCATCCTGATATAAAAGTAATTATGTCGAAAAATTCACGTAAAATGTTAAAAAGTTTAGAAATAACTGGTTTTAATCAAATTATGGGTCAATGGCGTGATTATGATACAATTGCTTTAGAACAAGAAGTTAAATTAGGAAGTTTTAGTGTGACAGCTTATCCGGTTGATCACGATGTACCAGGAGCTGTTTCTTATTTAATCAAAACTAATGACGTCAATATCTTATATACAGGTGATTTACGTTTACACGGAATCAATCGTGATCAAACATTAGCCATGGTTAAGCAAATGGCTAATGTTGATATAGATTTGTTAATCATTGAAGGAGTAAGTGTTTCTTTTGTTGAAGATGATTACGAATTTAATCCAACAACAGAAGTAGAAGAAGAGTCTAAGAGTTGGGAATATGTAAAACATTGTTTAGAACAAGTAGATCAAGATAGTTTAATTCTATTTAATCCATATATAATGAATATGGAATTATTCTACCGTTATTATGAATTAGCTAAAAAGTTAAACAAAAAATTAGTATTATTACCAACTAGTGCTAAACAATATACTGACTTTATTCCATATACTGATAATGTGTATGTATTAGAAGAAGATACTTATAATACTAGCTTACCAGTTGTTAAAAAAGAAGAAGTGACTAATCAATGTATATTACAATTTAATTTCTATGATTTAGATTTATATACCAGTATTGATGGTAAAAAACAATTAATTCAAGCGGGAGGAGAACCGATTGGTGATTTTGATCCTCGTTATCAAGAATTAATTAACTATTGTCTAGAGCATGATATTGACTTTTCACCAATCAATATTACCGGTCATGCTCAACCTGATAACTTAGCATACATTATTAAAGATATTAATCCCCAAATCTTATCTCCTCTTCATAGTTTTAAACCAGAAATGTTAACTAAAGTGATGGATAGTTATATATTACCTCAAGCTAATGAGTGTTATACGTTTGAAAATCATAAAATGGTAAAAGATGAGATCTTAGGAAAATAGACCGATCCGGTCTATTTTTTTGTTGACAAAATGTGATTTACATGCGATTATCTCAGTAATTTTACTTCTGATTTAATTTTACCA
>ERZ1026780.1578-NODE-1578-length-14744-cov-5.815917_pt1 | contig 14744 bp, 11 predicted proteins | sample MGYA00380126_ERZ1026780 | MGnify/ENA primary metagenome ERZ1026780 (study PRJEB33269, sample SAMEA4719762) | human gut metagenome | biome: human-associated habitat; feature: organic feature; material: feces | place: Cameroon | collected 2013-10 ... | reverse complement strand
GTTCAAAAAGCAACGGTTCAAAAAGCAACGGTTCCGCCACGACATCGGCTAAGCACAGCGGCGGCAATAATTCCAAAACCACGACAAAGCCGCAAACAACCGCAGAGGCAACCGTAAATAACGAGACTACAAAAGAGCATACCACGGCTGAAAGCAAGACAACGGCGTCGTCCGACGAAACTAAGTCGGCGGCGTGATAAATTCAAATAATACATTTTTTAATTGCGCTTCGGCGCAGGAGGAAAAATTATGAAACAGTATGACTATCTTATCGTAGGCAGCGGACTTTTCGGAAGTGTTTTTGCCCACGAAGCGACAAAACACGGTAAAAAATGCCTTGTTATCGACAAAAGAAGCCATCTCGGCGGAAATATTTATTGCGAGGATATTGAGGGCATAACCGTTCACAAATACGGCGCTCACATATTCCATACAAACGACAAGAGGGTGTGGACTTATGTAAACGACCTCGTTGAATTCAACCGCTACACAAATTCCCCGGTTGCAAATTATTACGGAGAGCTTTATAACCTGCCGTTCAATATGAACACCTTTAACAAGATGTGGGGCGTGGTGACTCCCGAGGAGGCAAGAGCCAAAATCGAGGAGCAGAAGAAGCAAATTACGGGTGAGCCCAAAAATCTCGAGGAGCAGGCAATAAGCCTTATCGGATATGACATTTACAAAAAGCTCATAAAGGGCTATACCGAAAAGCAGTGGGGCAGAGAGTGTAAGGATCTGCCTGCGTTTATAATAAAGCGTCTGCCGGTAAGATTCACCTATGATAACAACTATTTTAACGACAGATACCAGGGTATACCGATAGGCGGCTACAATAAGCTTATAGAAAAGCTCCTTGAGGGAATCGAAACACGCCTTGACACCGACTTCTTAAAGGACAGAGAAGCTCTTTCCGCACTCGCCGACAAGGTGGTTTATACGGGCCCCATCGACCAGTATTACGACTATCGCTTCGGCAAGCTCGAATACCGCAGCCTTCGTTTTGAAAACGAACTGCTTGACTGTGAAAACTATCAGGGTGTAGCCGTTATGAACTATACCGACGAAAAGACCGAATTTACGAGAATCATAGAGCACAAGCATTTTGAATTCGGAACTCAGGAAAAGACGTATATAACAAGAGAATATCCGTCCGAGTGGCAGGAGGGTATGGAGCCGTATTACCCCGTAAACGACGAAAAGAATCAGTCGCTTTACAGCAAATACAGCGACCTTTCAAAGAGCGAGGACAATATTATCTTCGGCGGCAGACTTGCCGAGTATAAGTATTACGATATGGATAAGGTCATAGCTTCGGCTTTGACGGTAACAGATAAATTATTTTGAACGAGGAACGGTCAAAGGCTATGAATGATGTAAAAGTTAGTGTTATAATGCCTGTTTACAACGTAGAAAACTACGTCGGCAGAGCTATTGAAAGCATACAAAATCAAACCCTTACCGACTGGGAATTTTTTGCCGTAGATGACGGAACTCCCGATAACAGCGGTAAAATCTGCGATGAATACGCCGCAAAGGACCCGCGTATAAAGGTTATCCATAAGGAGAACGGCGGTGCTCCCTCGGCGAGAAACGTCGCCATAGATAAGGCTGTCGGAAAATATATGTATTTTATGGACTCCGACGACTGGGCTGAAAAAACCATGCTTCAGGATATGGTTGACTTAGCCGAGAAAAACGATTTACAGCTCGTTGTCTCGGGCTACTATATCGACACATATTACAATGATACCGAAAAATTCACGCAGGAGCAGGTCTATAAGGATAGGATATATAAAACCCAGGCTGAATTCAGAGCCGACGCACACAACCTTTTTGACCGCAATCTTCTCTACACTCCGTGGAATAAGCTCTTCTCGGGCGATTATATAAGAGATAACAAGCTCTATTTCCCGCAGACCTTCTGGGATGATTTCCCCTTTAACCTCTCCGTTGTCCGCGACGTTGAGAGAGTCGGCGTGACGTCAAAGAAGTATTACCACTTTATCCGTCAGAGAGCCGAGTCCGAAACCGCCAAGTACAGAAGCGATATGTACGAAAAGCGCGAGGAGGAGAACGAGTGGATGAGAGAGCTCTATGAGCACTGGGGAATTATGACTCCGGAGATAGAGGAATTTCTCTCAAGAAGATATATTGAGCGCATAGTCGGATGCGTTGAAAACGTTACAAACAAAAACTGCACCTTGCCTGCCGGCGAAAAAAAGGCGCAGATAAGAAAGATGATAAACGACCCCAAGGCGCGCGCCGCGGTTTCTGCGGCTGTGCCGAAGTCAAAGTATATGAAGCTTATGCTTATACCGATTAAGATGAAGAGCACCGCGCTCACATATCTTGAGGGCAAGGTCATTTCTTCCGTTAAGTCGGGCAATACGAAGCTTTTCGCAAAGCTTAAAGCGGGAAGATAAAAAATCCGAAAGGCTGTGAAAATATGAGCGCACCGTATTTCAGTGTTATAATGCCGGTTTACGGCGTCGAAAAATATCTCAGGGATACGCTTGACAGCGTTCTTCGGCAAACCTTTGCCGACTTTGAGCTTATACTTGTGGACGATTGCTCCAAGGACGGCAGCGGCAAGATATGCGATGAGGTTGCAGCATCGGACGGCAGGGTTCGGGTTATCCATAAGGAGAAAAACGGCGGAGCGAGCAGCGCAAGAAATCTCGGAACAAAGTCCGCTTCCGGCAAATATCTCTATTATATGGATTCCGACGATAAAATAGACAGCGATATATTTGAAAAAATGTATTCGGCTTCGCGTGACGCCTCTCCCACGGTTGTGATGTTCGGCGCGGTGGAGGAGTATTACGACAAGACCGGTAAGCTGTATATGACAAATCCCGTGTCATATGAGAGCAAAGCTCTCTCGGGTAAAGAGAATGTGGCAAAAGAAGTAATTAAAATCGAAAACACCACGCTTTTCGGCTACCTTTGGAATAAGATTTATCTTAAAGACGCGGTGTTTTCCTCCGGAGTTACATTTTGCGATATGCCGCTTAACGAGGACTTTAAATTCAATATAGATTTCTTCAGATATGTCGATTCTCTGGTAATTCTTGACGACACGGCATACCACTATGCCAAGAGAGACAATCAAAGTCTTACGTGCCGCTTTGTCAAAAATTACTTTGAGCTTCAGGAAATGCGTATAAACGAGCTGCTTGAGTTTTACCGTGAAAACGGTATGTGTGACGGAGATATACTTAAAAATCTTGCCGGCATATACGTCAGAAGCGTATTTTCGGCTCTTGAAAAAAATAATGACAAACGCTCCGGAATGTCCGGAAAAGACAGAAAAGACTGGCTCAAGGCTCAGCTTAAAGGTGAGCTTTACAAGGAGCTTATGCCTTACGCCGAGCCTGACAGCAGGCTTGTAAAAATTATGGCGAACCAGCTTAAAGGCGGAAATACAGGCGTGCTTCTTTTCACGGGCAAATTTATTTCGGCGGTCAAAAAAAGCTTCCCGTCGCTGTTTTCGGGGCTTAAGCTAAAAAAATAATGTGGAGGGCAAACAGTTGAAAAAGGTACTTTTCGGCTATATTATGAACGGAAAAGCCGGCGGAATTGACAAGTATATGCTCAACTTTTTTGAGCGCTTTTCTCCGGATGAGGTGCATTTTGATTTTCTCACAACACAAATAGATAATGAACTTAAGGAAAAACTTGAGAGCAAGGGCGCGGGGCTTTTTGAAATACCGACTCTTAAAAATCCGCGTGCTCAGTATAAGGCGATTTGCGATATAATAAAGAAAAACGGATATGATACCGCATATTTCAATATTTCTACCGCGATATGCTATCCGGGACCCAAAGCGGCGCATGACTGCGGCGTTAAAAAGGTCATCATTCATTCGCACAACACGTGGTATGATTGTCCGAATCCGAAAAAGCGTGCGCTTATGATAAAGCTAAACAATATTTGCCGTAGTTTCCTTTATAAATACGGAACCGATTTTTACGGCTGCTCGGTGCTTGCGGGAAAATGGATGTTCCCCGAAAAAATCGTTGAGTCAGGTAAATTTCGAGTTATAAAGAATGCAATTGACCTTACAAATTTCGTGTATTCACCGGAAAAGCGCGAGAAGATGCGCACCGAGTTAAATCTCGGAGATAAGCTTGTAATAGGAAATGTCGGAAACTTCCTATATCAAAAAAACCACGATTTTATGGTTCGGGTATTTTCCGAACTTTGTAAGATTGACGACAATGCGCATCTTTTGCTCGTTGGTGACGGTTTGCTTTTCGAAAATGTTAAAGAGCAGGTAAGAAGCCTCGGCTTAACCGACAAGGTCACCTTTACCGGCAGGCAGACCAATGCGTATGACTATATGATGGCGATGGATATATATCTTATGCCGTCTCATTTTGAGGGCTTCGGCATTGCAGCCATAGAAGCTGAGGCGACAGGGCTTATGTGCTACCTGAGTGATCATATACCGTCCGACGCCGTGATAACTGAAAACTGCATTACTCTTTCCGTAGACAGGGCTGAGGACGCAAAAATTTGGGCGGAAAAAATCGAAAAAGCCAAGGACTATAAACGGTTTGACCGTACCGATGAAGTACGGAGAGCCGGATATGACCTTTCAGCGCAGAATTTTTATGAATTGGTGTGAGGAGTTAATATGAAAGAAAGTATACTCAGGAAGGGGTCGCAGGCGACCGGCTTTAAGCTGCTTTTCCTTGCGCTTACGCTGTTATCGTTTAACAGCCTTATGGCAAACCGCTCGGCACTTACTTGGATTGCGTATGCGGTAACGGCGATAGGAATAGCGGTTCTTGTAATAAGAGTCGTCTGCTTCAAAAAATACTTGCATGTAAGAGGCTTGTTTTTGCTTATTGCATTTTGCGGAAGCTATGCGCTGTCGGCGCTGCTTACAAGGCAGTACGGGCTGTCGGAAAACGCAAAGGCACTCGTTTGGATGGCTTTCCAGTATTTTATACTGTACACCTACGATACCACGTCCGACGGCACGGCGGAGAAAAAGGAATTCTACATAATTTCACACTTCTTTATGGCGTATACATTCCTGGCTGTTGCGGCGGGAACTGTGATGCTCTTTACGGATTATTATTCGTATACCGAGGTTAACGGTGTTGTTGTAATACTCGGTTTCCTCTGGAACAGGCTTTGGGGCGTGTATTCCGACCCCAACTACGGTGCAGTATTCTCGGCAATAACCGTAATAATGAGCCTGTATTTTTACAAGGACGCAAAGAAGCCGTTAAAGGTTTTGTACATCATAAACATTGTTTTGCAGATATGCTATATAGCTTTTTCGGATTCGCGAACCGGTATGGTATCGCTGTTCTGCGCGCTTTTGGTCTATGTGTATCTCACCGCGCTCAGAAGCAAAAAGCTCGAAGCAAAAAAAGCATTCGCAAGGGGCGTAATATGCGTTTTGCTTGCTGTTACAGCGGCAGTCGCATCCTTTGCCGCGATAAAGGTTGTGTCGGTTTCAACCTCCGAATTCAAAAAATGGCAGTATGAGCACATCATAAGCAGCGATAAGGATAAAACCGAGGCTCAGAAGGAAAAGGACAAGCAGAAGCTTGAGATCGGCCGTCAGAGTAATGACATAAATGGCGACGTAAGCAACCGCCGCTTTGCTATTTGGGGCAGCGGATTTGAAATATTCAAATCGAAGCCACTAACCGGCGTAACCTTCAGGAATTATGTTCCCTATGCCGAGGACAAGCTTCCGGATACCTATATAGTCCACAATGATTTTGATAAATTCCGCAGTATGCACAACAGCTTTGTCGACATACTTGTAAGTCAGGGAATTCTGGGCGTTGTAATTATTGCGGCATATATAATATTGGTGCTGGTGCTCATATTTAAGAATTTCTTTAAATTTAAGGGTGAAAAATACAAATATCACACCGCGCTGCTCAGCATTATAGCCCCGATATTTGCCTCTATGATGTTCTATTCGGAGACGTTTTATATGAACACCGGCGGAGCGTTCCTCTTCTGGCTTACGCTCGGCTATCTCGTTCAGTCCGTCACATCAAAGAATTCCGAGGTAAAGGAAATAACGCCGGGCAAATAAATTTTTAAATCGTATGGTTTCGGAGAGAATAATACTGCTTCACGGAACTTATTATTGAGGTGAAAATTATGGATAAGCTTCTTACGGTTGTAATACCGTCGTACAATGTCGAAAAATTTTTGAATCAGACACTCGATTCGTTTGTTTGTGACGAGGATACAATGAAAAAGTTTGAGGTTATCGTGGTTGACGACGGCTCAAAGGATAACACCGCAAAAATAGGCAAGGAGTACGCCGATAAGTACCCCGATACATTCAGAGTTATCTCAAAGGAAAACGGCGGTCACGGCTCCACCATTAACTGCGGTATTCGCAATGCCGTCGGCAAATACTTTAAGGTTGTGGACGGTGACGACTGGGTCAACACCACCGATTTTGTAAAGCTCGTTGAAGATCTCGAAAAAACCGAATCCGAATATGTGTTTACAAACTATTATGAGTATTATGACGATGTTAACCGCCAAAAGGCTGTTGATTTTCCGCAGTTCAAAGACGGTACGGAATATGACTTCGCCGATGTTGCAAATAAGGTTTATATACCTATGCACGCCCTTGTAATAAAGACGAGCGTGCTTAAAGATAATAACATTGTTATTGACGAAAAGTGCTTTTATGTGGATGTCGAATATGTTATGTTCCCGGTGCCATTTGTAAACAAGGTGACATTCTTTGACCTGCACGTTTATATGTACAGGCTTGCGCTCTCAACTCAGAGCGTGAGTATTCTCGGGTTCCAAAAGCATATAAACGACCATCTCAGGGTTACGTTCCATATGTTTGACTTTTACAGGGACTATATTTCCTCGGATAAGGCAGACAGCGCAAAAGCGGATTATATGAGGACCTGCATAGCAGACCTTATAATTACGCAGGGTGCAATATATTCGAGCTATCCCGACAGCGATATGGAAAACAGAAAACGCTTTATGGAATTCGACCGCAAGGCAAAGGAATTAAGCCCCGAAATATATGAGCTCAGCTCTGTCAAGAGCGGAAAACTGCGTATGCTTCGCAAATATAATTTCAAGCATTACAGGCTCATACAGTCGCTCAGCCGCCTGCACTTCAAAATGACAAATAAATAAAACACATATTGCTTAAAAGCCGTTCGCACTCGTAGTTTTTCAAAGGGTGCGGACGGCTTTTGTCTGTCATCCGATTATCAGCTTTTCCCCGACGTATATGAGATTCGGATTTTTAACGGAGTTCAGCTTTACCAGATTTTCAACGGTGGTGCCGAATTTCCTTGATATTCCCCAAAGCGTGTCGCCGCGCTTCACCGTGTAAATTACGGCTTGTTCCGAGCGCGCGGAGGGAATTTTAAACACTTCGCCCGCATATATGAGGTTCGGATTTTCAATGCCGTTAAGTGCGGCTATGCTGTTTATACTTGTGCCGAATTTTCTCGATATTCCCCAAAGAGTATCGCCGCGTCTTACCGTGTAAAGCGTGTATCCGGAGCTTTCCGCGGACGTCATATGGGGGATTATAAACACTTCGCCGACGTATATAAGATTGGGATTTCTGATGTTGTTTGCGTTTACGACAGCCGACACCGTAACGCCGAATTTCTTTGCAATCCCCCAAAGCGTGTCGCCGCGTTTTACCGTATATCTTACGGGCTCGGGCGACATTGTGGGCGTAGCTTCGTTTGCACCGTTTAAAAATACCGACGAAGTAAACCTGTCGAGGTCTACATTGCCGTAAATCCCCGGTATTTCGCCGCGGTCGCTGTACTGAAATCCCGCATAGTTATGCCAAATATTACTTGTAACATACGGTTCTTCCGCGTCATAATCGGCAACCCAGAGCGGAAACTGCGCAAAATTCCAATCCCAGGTTTCCGAGGCGTTGTATGCGTCGGTGTAAAGAATCGGCACTATTCCCGTAAGCTCTTTGAGCTTTTGCATAAATGCAAGCCCCACAATATTTATACCGTTTTTTCCGAGGCTGCCGAATTCCTCAAAATCCATGGCAGGTCTTGCCGCAAAGGTTTTTCCGCTTATTAGCTCGGCAAAGCGCGTTGCCTGTAAGTATGCCTGTTCGGTATTTCGTGCGGTCACAAAATAGTACGCGCCGCATTTAAGACCGGCCTTTGTCGCGTTGGTGTAATTTTTCTCAAATTTCGGGTCGGTTACGGAAAAACCGTATCCGGCTCTTATATATACAACTTCGATTCCGCTGCTTTTAACCTGTTCAAAATCTATATCTCCCTGATAAACGCTGACATCTATTCCCGAAAAAACCTCGTCGGTGTCGGCGGAAAGTGCCGAAATATGCAGCACGGATGCCGAAAACGCAACAAGGAGCACTAAAAGAAAAGATAGTATCCGTTTTGCCCGCTTCATAAAAAATCACAGCCTTTCTCGTGTTTAAAGCCTCAATGCATTATATTTTAAACAGCGCGAGAGTGTGACTTTTCCCGTTTGCGGAGGCGGCGTTATTTTAAATCACGGCAAAGCTTGCTTGCGACAGAGCTTTCCGAGGCTTGCCTTGTCTGCGTTTTTTGTATATAATCAACGGTAGAAGCGATATATGTCATAAAACGCGGCGGTAACGGGCCGCCTTATATGATTTTTCTTGCGGAGGTGACTGCTTTGCCGAAGAAAAAGCAAAATCTGAATACCGTTTACATATCTGAGCGGCTGCGTGAGACGCTGCGCCCAATATCGGGCAGAGCCCTGACAGCCGTTACGGCACCTATGGGCTACGGCAAAACAACTGCCGTGAATTGGTACCTTGCGGAGCGCATAAAGGAGGAGTCGCCGTGTGTCATACGTATCAGTGTGTATTCCGACAACCTTGCCGTGTTTTGGAAAAGCGTCGTAAGTGCGTTTTCAAGTGCCGGCTTCAAATTCCTTTCAGACTTTCCGTGTCCCGTTGACGCGGCAGGCGGCGGTATGCTTATCGACGCTGTTTGCCACGAGCTCGGCGGCGGGAAAAGCTGTTATATTTTCATAGATGATTTCCATTTGTTTAAGGACTCGCGCGTTACATCTTTTCTCTGCACGGCGGCAAGCCGTATACCGGAAAACGTGCATTTGATTGTCGCAAGCCGTGACAGCTTTTTGCCCGAGGCGGAGATTTTACGTCTTGGAAAAAGACTGTATACAATAAGCTCGGAGCGGCTTTGCCTGAATTTAACGGAGCTTTCCGCTTTTGCCGGCAAATGCGGAGCCGAGCTCTCAGAAAGTCAGCTTGACTTTCTGTTTAAATCAAGCGAGGGCTGGTTTTCGGCGGTGTATCTGAATTTGCAAATGCTTTCGGAAAAAGGCGAACTGCCGGGGCGCAGCTCCGATATCTATTCGGTTTTCACCGCTGCCATGCTTGACCCGCTGTCCGAAGAGGAAAGAGAGTTTACGGCTGTTATGGGTATTGCCGATGAATTTACGGCGGATATGGCGCGGTTTGTCACGGGAGACGGCAATGCCGAAGGTTTGCTTTCCTCGCTGACAGGTAAAAACGCCTTTGTAAAACGACTTTCGGACGGCGTGACCTATCGTTTCCATAATATAATGAGAGAATGTGCAAAGCGCACATTTTCTGCCTTTGAAAAAGAAAGGCAAAAAAGCTTCCTTGACCGCTATGGCGAGTGGTATGAAAAATGCGGGTACTTTCTGCACGCAATGCATTTTTACAATCAAAGTGAAAACTACGATGCCGAGCTTCGCGTTATACGGAAGGACGCGGGAATTTTGCTGTCGTCTCTCAATCCCGACGACGTGCTTGCGTTTATTGAAAAATGCCCCGTTCAAGCACTTAAAAGGCACCCTGCCGCCGTGCTTGTGCTTATGCGCTGTATGTTCAATCGACGGCAAATACCGAAAATGCTTGAGCTGAAAGAACTTTTTATGTCGGCGCTTGCGGAAAACTCCGAAATGTCGCAAGACGAGCGCGGCAATCTGCTCGGCGAGTGCGACCTCATTATGAGCTTTTTGGAATATAACGATATAGGTGCTATGAGCAGGCTTCATCGACGTGCGAGCGGACTTATGTCTCGTCCTGCCATAAGTATTCATAAAAGCGGCGGATGGACGTTCGGCTCGCCGTCGGTTTTGATGATGTTCCACCGCGAAGCCGGGAGCCTCGAAAAAGAGCTTGCCGAAATGGACGAATGCATGCCGTATTATTACAGAATTACCGACGGGCACGGCAGAGGTGCGGAAAAAATTATGCGCGCCGAGGCACTTTTTATGCAGGGACGTTTTGCGGACGCGCAAATCGAGCTTTACTGCGCCTACGCCGCAATAGAGGGAAACGGGCAGGAAAATATGGCTCTCTGCTGCGATTTTCTTGCGTGGAGAATGCATATAAGCACTGATTTTGAGCCGAGATGCACAATTGAAGAAAGATATTCGGAGCTTGTAGAGCATCACAATGTTGCTTGGGTAAATATACTTAATACCGCGGCGGCATACTGCTATGCCGTTCTCGGAGTCACCGATAAAATACCGAAGGCTTTTAAAGAGCATAATCTCGGCTCCGTCAATATTTTAGCCCCGGGCAGACCTATGGCGGAGCTTGCGGAAAACAGGGTGTATCTGGCACAGGGTGCTTATGCCAAAGCAATAGGTCAAAACGAGCGTCAGGCCGCAATATGCGAAAAAATGCATTACGGACTTGTTACACTTCATTTGCTTATACAGTCGGCGGCTTCTTATGCGATGCTCGGCAGGAGCGATAAGGCGGCAAAGCTGCTTCGTCAGGCACTGTGCAATGCCGCACCGGACGGATTTGTAATGCCGTTTGTCGAAAATTACCGCTTCATAAAGCCTCTTTTAAATGCCGTGACTACGGAGGATAATTCGGAATTTATCAAAAAAATCATACGCTTCGGCGAAGAGGCGGAGCACAGGAGAAATCGTCTGCGGGAAAGTAAGTGCCGTCCGCCGTATCTTGCCGTTTTGACGGAACGCGAATATGCGATAGTGAACTATGTTACGGAGCATCTAAGCAACCGCGAAATTGCGGAAAAGCTGTTCTTGACGGAGGGCAGCGTAAAGCAGTATATAAATCGGATTTATTCAAAGCTCGAAATAGACGGCGATGCACATACAAAGCGCAAACGTCTTAAAGAGTTAACCAAAGGTTAATATAAAAACAGTCGTATCCACTGTACAATATCTGTACGGTGGATTATTTTATGCAGAGTTGTTATAAAGGAGAGACTAAAATGAAAAAACTGTTTGCGATTTTGTTGATTGCCGTAATCTGCTTCGGCTTTACGGCGTGCGGAGGAGAAACTATCGAGTATACGGAAACTCCGGATATTATCGAAAATATGGTTAAATCCTCGGACGACACGACGGACTGCACCGCATTTTTCGGTATATGGGAGGCGGTTTCTGCGGGTGATTATGACTATGTCGAAATTTACCCCACGGACAGTGAGACACGTTTTGAAATTCGCCGCAACGAATATGTGGCGGCAAGCGGGTATTTGCAGTATGAGAGCGAGCACGGCTTTGTTTATGCCTTCAATGAGCATGACGGCTACGGGTATCGCTGCTTTTTTGACGATATCGGCAGGTTGAACATAGCCCATTACGGCTCTTTTAAGCTGAACAACGATTTGAATATATATACTGCCGTTCAGGAGGATTTTGAGCTTTTCGGGTCGTGGTATTATGACGGAACCGCGGCGTCGGATCGCATAATAGAAATCGACGCCGACGGCAACTGGATAATGAATGAGAGCATAGGCTCGCAGGGCGCATATAAAATGGTGGATTACGGCGTTATAAAGCGCTCCGATTGGGATAATGAGATTTATCTTGCAAGCTCTTCGGTATACGGCGGCACGACATACCGCGTATACAGGGAGAACAGCAATACCGTATATTGGGGCGACGGTAACGAGTGCTTCAGACGTACCGACTGAGCTTAAATGGGTCAAGCCGCGTTCGGCTTCGGTACACAAAACATAAAAGCACTAAGCTTTGGCTTAGTGCTTTTTAGCGGTACATGGCATCAAAAAATATTTTAAGAAATGAAAATAAACGAGCCGTATATACATAAAATCAAAGTTATTATAAAACCGCCTATTATATTCTTCTTATATTTGTACCCTTTTGATTTTAAGACAAATCCAAAAATAATTGATGAAATGGGAATAGGCGTCAACAAAAAGAAAACCCACATGTTATCCGAAAAAAGCCCGGTTACTTCGGTTATAGCTCCATCCAAAACAGTAGCGATTAAGGGCGATAGTAATGAAGCCACAAACAGTAAAGTCGATATGTTCTTCCATTTGCTTGAATGAATATCAACTGTTTTAGATGGATTTTTATATATCCATGAATAAAATGCGGAGTTTTCAATTAAATCACGTTTTCGTATAATAAACAACTGTCCCTCAAATTGTAAGAAAAACCAATTGCCCAGCAGTTGAATTTGCTCAATATCCGTAAAGAAACATTTTGTCTCGCGAAATTTTTCGTTTCCGCGATATATGTTAACACTTATGTAGTTTTCAAAAAGGTTGTATTCGTAAGTCGATCTGCCGACTCGTTCCAAACTGCTTTTCCATGCTTTACTATATGCTCGGATTTCTTTAAAAAACAAAATCGCATAGAATAAAAGCATACCTAAAGCAAAACCGATAATCATATCGGGCGCAGAGCATTCAATTAAAAACACAAATGGAGGAATGAAAAACAAAGCAAATAAAATCGGCTTTTTACAGAGCCTCTTCCTTTGCAGCTTATATATTTCGCTTAGTTCTTCCTTTGAAAAAGTAAATTTATATGATTCATTCGGTAAAATCACATGGCTTTGCTCTGCATTCTCAAAGCCTAAAAGGTCATCAACCGAAACACCGAATATTTCTCTCAGCCTTATTAGGTTGTCAATGGTAGGAAGGTTTTGATCTTTTTCCCAAAGACTGACGGTCTGTCTGCTTACGAGCAGCTTTTGACCGAGTTCTTCCTGTGAAAGACCGAGCCGTTTTCTGTGCAATTGTATTTTTTCGCCGGTTGTCATAAGGTCCGCCTCCTTGTCTGATATATTATATCAAAAAGTGCGGCAAAACAAAAGAATATATTACTTGATTTTGTCAAGCGGCACTTGCAAGGCCGATGTCGATTGCTTTTTGATTCGTTTCTTTTCCGAACGGTTAAAAATAGGACACATACAAAATTCAACTGTGCAAAATTGCATTTTACTATGAGCCTTTAGCCATACTTCATAAGCCGCAGGCGACTTTATTTTTATGCACCGTCGGAGCGGTATACTTCATTAAAAAATAACAGCCGACTTTATCGGCTGTTATTATACTGCATATTGTTATAATGAGACATCTTGGCTTTACACCAAAAATGAGGATAAAAGAATAATGGTTTGTGATACTATGGATAGCAAACAGCACAAGGCTCTAAGCCCTTTTTTTCAGCCTCAGCTACTGTCATTTTAGAACCGTTGGCATATCTGCAACCACCATTATGGTAGTGACTTCCCGTTTTTGAACTATAAACAATTTTTTGCGAACGAGAAGTTGTAGATTCGGTAGTTTCTTTAGTCGTTTCTTTTTCAGTGGTTCTTTCCGCTTCAGTGGCTCTTTCTGTGGTGGATTCTGTTGTTTCAGTTGCTGCTTCGGTGGTAGTGGTTATGTTTTCTGTTGTTTCTGTGGTTTTCGTCTCTTTTGTTGTTTCAACAAATTCTGTTGTGGTTTGAGGCTCTGGATGTTTTTCTTCGCTTATTGAACCAATAATTAGTACAATTGCAATTATTATAAAAAATGCAATGAAACCAACCAATAAAAATAAGTTGTTCTTTTTGTCGGTTTTAGCAGCTCTTTGCTCTTCTAGATTATCCATTTCTTTTTCAAGCTTAGCGATTTTAGCTTTTAGTAATCTCGTTTTGGCTTTTATTTCGTCATTAAAATCTGCTTTGTTTTTGACATCGTACCACTTGAAACTTGTGCTGTCTTTTTCAAACTTGATTTCATCAAGCTGCTTTTTGCAAGTATCTATTTCTTGCTGCTTAGATAATATTTCTTTTTTTATATCGTCAATACTTTTAATGCACTCTTTAAAATAGTTAATCGGATTTTTCATTTTTTCTCCTATCTTATAAGTTAAATAGTTAACATTATCGGCAAATGATCAGAATATTTCAACTGATTTTCGTTAATTATTTTGTAATCTTTTATTCTGTTTTTATCAACAAAACAATGGTCAATGTGACAGCCTTTGTTTATGTGTTTATACAAATAAAATGTATTTCTAATTTCTTTTCCTTGCGCTTCATTATAAAAGTAATGATATGCTGATACAAGACCTTTTACTTCTAATTTTTGGACAACATTTGAGTGGTTACGGTCGCTATGTTTGTAATCCCATTTTTTGTTGCTGTTAAAATCACCTATGATTATTGTGTCATTATTTATCTTATCGTAATTAATGCTTTGGTAAATGTAATACTCCTCAATATAAGGCTTGCAAGCCCAAACCCCAACGAGGTCAAATGTTTCTTGAATATTGACAGAAAGAAAATTTCTCAAACAATATGTATTCCAATTGTTGATTTTTAAAGGAATTGTGTCTTTTGCGAAAATGCCTAATCCTTTATTCTTATTTTTACCCGTCCAAAAATAATTTGAAGCAAAATTTTTATAATCATTATTTGAACAAAATATGGGATTTTCGCATTCCTGTATTACATATATGTCAG
>ERZ1026780.1577-NODE-1577-length-14747-cov-6.558331_pt1 | contig 14747 bp, 11 predicted proteins | sample MGYA00380126_ERZ1026780 | MGnify/ENA primary metagenome ERZ1026780 (study PRJEB33269, sample SAMEA4719762) | human gut metagenome | biome: human-associated habitat; feature: organic feature; material: feces | place: Cameroon | collected 2013-10 ... | reverse complement strand
AGGCGGGACTTGTTCATCCGCGCCTTCTTCTCGTTCTCGTGCTCCTCGCTCCGCTCCTGGGCCTTACGCAGAAGGTCCTCGACCTCCTTCTGGTCCTGCGGCTCCGGCTCTTGGGCCTTCTGCTCCTGCGGTTCCGGTTCGTCCTTCTGCCCGTCCTTCTGGTCGTCCTGCGGCGGCGGCTGGTCCTGCTGGGATTCCGGGTTCTGGCCCTGGTCCTTCTGCTGCTGTTGCTGCGGATTCTGCTGGGGATTCTGCTGCGGGCTGTTCGACCCGCCGTCGTCCTTCGGCAGCAGCTCACGGATGCGCGCGAGCTTCGCGAGGATCTCCAGTTGCTTCGGCGGCAGCGCGGTCTTGACCATCCGGGCCTGGTCCGCCTCGACGGCGACGGCGAGCTGCGCGATCTCGGCCTGGGCCTCCTGGGTGAAGGGCACGGCGTTCGTGTTGCCCTGCTGGATCTTCTGCTGGATTTCCTGGGCCTTCCGCTGAGCCCAGGCGGGGAACTTCGCACGGAAGGCGCGTGTGGCGTCCAGGGCATCCCGCTGCCAGTCGAAGCCATCCGTGCGCGCCACGTCCAGATAGGCGTTCGTCTGCGCGAGAATCCCCGCCGCGTTCAGCTGCGGGGGCTGCCCCGCGACGAGGCCGCAACGTTCCTGGACGCGCGCGAGCCCTGTCAGGAGCTGGGTCTGTTCGTCCGGTCTGGGGGTCTTCACCTGTTCGGACTGCTTCTTCGCGATCTCCTGCATCGCCGCCGCGACGTCCTGCGCCACCTCCACGGTGAACGGCGGACGGTTGCTCGCCGCCGGCACGTCCTGCGCGCAGACCTGCTGGACCCAGCCCTGCAGGCCGGCGTTGAAGATCTGCGAGAACTCGGCCGCCTCCTGCTGCCAGTCGCGTCCGTTCTCCCGTGCGGCGCGCGTGACGGCGTTCGTCTGCGCGCGCAGGTCCTCCGCGAGCGCCGCGGGCGGATCGAGGACGCCCTTCCAGTAGCGGTGGAACGCCGTCTCGACAGCCGCGACGTTCTCGGCGGCGTCGGGCGCGAGGTCTTCCAACTGCTCGACGGCCTTGAGCGCCCGATCGCGCGTCGCCTCCACGTCCCCCACGAGCGTCGCCGCCTGCTGCTCGTTCGTGACCGTCTGGAGGATCTGCTGCTTGAGGGGGATGAGCGCGTCGGCGAGCGTGCCCGCCCGCCGCGCGAGGGCCTCGCCCTGCGCGACGGCGCGGGCGGCCTCGTTCGTCAGCAGCGCCCCCTGCCCGTGCAGGAGGGCGAGCGCGTCCCGGGCGGCCTTCGTCAGCAGCGCCTTCGGGTCCTGCCCCTTCGTCCGGGCCAGTACCTCCGCCACGTGCAGGTCGTCGCGCAAGTCCCGGAGGCCCGTCACCGCGCGCGTGAAGTTCCGGTTGGCGCGCGGATCGTCGGGTGCCTTGCGCAGCGCGAGCTGCATCATTGCCGCGCTCTCCTCCGCCGCCGCACACGCCCGGCGCAGCGGCTCCAGCGCCGCCTCCCCGGCCTGGACGTCCGTCGCCGCCTTCGCCTTCGCCAGCTCGGCCACACGGTCGGCCTGGCGCAGCGCGCCGACGACCTCGGCCGCCCGCGCGCCGTGCGTGCGGCTGAGCGTGAGCGGACGCAGCGTCGCGAGCGCGTTCGTCATGTCGCCCGCCTTCCAGAAGTCGTACCCCCTGTTCCAGATCTCGCGGTCGGAAAGCGGAGTGGTCGACACCGGCGAAGGGGCCTTGGAGGACGGGGGAAGCTGAACAGGGACGGCGTTTGTTTCGGCGGCGGACGCGACGAAGGCGAGGGCCAGGCACGCGGCCGTGGCGGTGGCGAGAGTGCGCGTGTTGCGTCCCGCGAAGCGTCCCCGCGAAAGCCCCCCCGCAAGCAGCATGAACACAAGCCCGGGGACGAGAAACCAGCCGAAGCGTTCCGTCGCGCGCAGCTCCTCCTCCTCGGCCTGTTCCTTCGCCGCGACCTGGCGGAGGAAGCGGCGGTAGATCGCGCCGAGCGTCGTCTCCGCCGTGCCCGCCGTCGCGAGCGGCACGTAGCGGCCGCCACTCGTCTTCGCGATTTCGACGAGCGCCTTCTCCTCAAGCTTTGTCGTCACGGCCTGGCCCTGGTACTGCTGCGAACCCGTGCCGGAGGCGTCGGGGATGGCGCTCCCCCGCTTCGGGTCGCCGAGGCCCACGGTGAAGATCGGGATGTTCCGCTTTGCCGCCGCGCGGGCCGCTTCGAGCGCGTTGCCGCGCAGGTCGCCGCCGTCCGAGATGAGCAGGATCGCGTTGTGGTCGTCCGCCGCCGGATCCAGCGCGTCGAGTGCCGTCTTGATCGCGCCGCCGAGATCCGTCTCGCCGCGCGGCGCCGAATCCGGCGTCGCGCCCTCCAGCGCCGCGCGCAGGAAACCGTGGTCGGTCGTGAGCGGGCACAGCAGCACGCCCGTGCGGCGGAACGCGACGAGCGCGCACCGGTCGCCCTCCAGCGAGTCGATGAGGTCCACCACATCCGCCTTCGCGCGTTCCAGGCGGTTCGGCCTCACGTCCGTCGCGAGCATCGAACGCGAGACGTCCAGCGCCACCACCACGTTGCGCGAACGCGCCTGGAACGTCTGCTCCGAATGGCCCCACTGCGGCCGCGCCGCCGCGAACACCACGAGCAGCAGCCCCGCCAGGACGAGCGCCGCCTGTACGCGGAAAAGCCCCGGGCTGCGCGGCATCAGGCGCCCCTGCAGCGCGGGCGCGACAAAGCCGTCGAGCCGCTTCTCCGTGCGCGCGCGCAGCCACAGCCACACCGCGCCCATGACCGGCACAAGCGCGAGAAGTGCCAACATCCAGGGATAGACGAATTTCATGGTTTCAGGTTCTAGGTTTCAGGTTTTAGGTTTTAGCGGGGAGCGGGAAACGGAGGGAGATGGACTACACGAGGCGGCGCGAAGCGGCCATCTGGAACGTGACGGCGGCGAGCAGGAGGCCCGTGCCCGCGAGGAGGAACGGCACGAAGTATTCGCGCCACCGCTGGTAGACCGTGCGGTCGAGCGTCGTCTTCTCCAGCGTGTCGATTTCCTCCAGGGCGGCCTTCAACCCACCGGCGTCGTTGACCGCGAAGTAGCGGCCCTTCGTCTTCGCGGCGATGGACTTCAGCTGGGACTCGTCGAAGGACGTGTTCGCGTAGGCGATGGTCGTGCGGCCGAGCATGTCGCGCGCCTTGAACGGCGTCCGCCGCGCCTTCGTCCCCACGCCGATCGTATAGACGCGGATGCCGAGCTTCGCGGCGGCGGCGGCGGCTTGGTCGGGCTCGACGACGCCCGTGTTGGAGACGCCGTCCGAGAGGAGGATGACGATCCTGGACTTCGGTTCCGCGTCCTTGAGGCGCGCGAGCGCCGTGGCGAGGCCGTCGCCCACCGCCGTCATCGTCTCGTCCGGGTCGATGGGGCGTCCGTTCGCGTCGTAGCCGACGCTCGGCACCTGCACGCCCTTCAGGACGTGGCCCAGCGTCTCGTGGTCCGCCGTGAGCGGCGTGCGGCTAGAGGCGTAGCCGCCGAAGGTGACGAGGCCGATGAGGTCGTCCGGACGCGCCTCGATGAATTTCTGGAACATCTCCTTCACCACGTCGAGCCGCGTTTTGTACGTCGTCCCGCCCTTCGGCGAAAGGTCCAGCGCCTCCATCGAACCCGACACGTCCACCGTCATCGCGATCGCAATCGCGTCCACGCTGCGGTTACCGTGCGCAAGCGCGCGGCGCGGACGCGCCGCCGCGACGACGAGGAGCGCCGCGCCCACGAGGAACAGCCACGGCGCGACGTTCGCGACGCGCGCGCGCCAGCCCGCCGTCTTCGCGGGGAGCCGCCCCACCGCCGAGAACTTGATCCCCGCCTGCCGGCCGCGCCGCAGCATGCGCCACGCCGCCACGCCGAGCGGCAGCACCAGCAGAAAACTCCATGGAAACGCAAAGCTCATGTCAGCCCTCCTTCCTGTTGTCCGCCTCCAGGTAGGCCTTCGCCTTACCCGTCGCGGCGTCGGCCATCTCGGGCGTCGCCTCCACGCCGGCGAACTTCACCATGTCCGCCGATTCGAGGAACGTCTTCAGCTCGGCGATCGCATCGGGCGAGAAGGCCGCGTTCGCCTGCGCCGCGCGCAAGAACTCCTCCGTCGTGAGGTTCGGCGCACGCACGTCGTGCCGCCGCTCGATGTAGCGGCGCACGACCATCGTAAGCTCCACATAAAAGTCCTTGTAGAGCCCGCGCCCCGGAAGGCCCTTCTTCAACAGCACGTCGAGTTCGTAGAGCGCGCGCTCGATCGGGCTCATCCGGTGGATCTTCACCATGAGCCGGACGCGGCGCACGAGGAGGGCGACGAGCGCGCCGAGCGCCGCGAGGCCCGCCAGCGCGGCCGCGCCGAGCCCCACGAGCCGCCAGCTGAGCGACGGGAAGTCGCGCGTCGGGTGGATCTCCATCGCGCCCGCGACGGCCGCGCGCGGCGGCGGCGGCGCGAAGACGACCGCCCGCGTGTAGAACGTCCGTTCCGCCTGCCCCTCCGGCGACGTCACCGTCACGACGAACGGCGCGAGGCGGTAGCGCGTCGCGAGCGGTTCGGGGACGAGGCGCCAGCGCGTGACGAGCGTCGTGCGGCCCTCGGCGTCCACCTGCGGCTCCTCGGCGAAGTCCTCCGCCACGCGGAAGCCGCCGAAGCGGTCGCGCAGGTCGGGCAGCAGCACCTTCCGGCCCGCCGGCGCCGTCGCACGCACCGTCACCTCGACGTCGCGCCCCACGTCGACGACCTCGGGCTCGGCCTCGACGACGAGGCCCACGCCGTCGCGCCCCAGGTCCGCCACCTGTCCCGCCAGGCCGCGCGACACCGGGAGGAAACCGCAAAGAACGCAAAGAACGCAAAGACAATGCCTCATTTACAAGATCTCCTTGGAAAATCTGCCTCACCTCTTCGCGGCGCGGCGCTTGAAGAGCGCGCGGATCGCCTGGATGTACGGCCGGTCGGTCGAGACCGGCACGGTGTCGATGCCGTTGCGGGCGAAGAAGCGGTCGCGGTGTTCCTGTTCGGCCCGGGCGACGGACGCGAACTGTGCGCGCACGGCGCCGTCCGACGTGTCGACGAGCACGAGCTCGCCCGTCTCGGGATCCTCCAGTTCGGCAAGCCCCACGTCCGGCAATGCGGATTCCGCCGGGTCGCTCACGGGAATGCACACGACGTCGTGCCGGCGGGCGACGACGCGCAGTAGCTTCTCGACGGCCTCCGCCTGTGCGCGCGGCACCATGAAGTCGCTCACGAGGAAGACGACCGCGCGGCGCTTCTGCACGCCGTTCAGGAAGCGGAGCGCCCCGGCGAGGTCCGTGCCGCCCGTTGCATCGTCCTCCGCCGCCAGCACTTCGCGCACGAGACGCATCACGCTCTGGCGGCCCTTGCGCGGCGGGATGTACTTCACGATCCGATCCGAGAAGAGGGCGAGGCCGATCTTGTCCTGGTTGCGGATCGCCGTGAGCGCGAGGAGTGCGGAGACCTCGGCCGCAAGCTCGGCCTTCGAGCGCCGCACGCTCCCGTAGGTCTGGGAGCCCGAGACGTCCACGAGGAAGAGGACCGTCAGCTCGCGCTCCTCGCTGAAGCGCTTGATGAACGGCACGCCCGTCTTCGCCGTCACGTTCCAGTCGATCGCGCGCACGTCGTCGCCCGCGACGTAGGGGCGCACCTCGTCGAACTCGACGCCCTGTCCCTTGAAGGTCGAGTGGTAGTCGCCCGCGAGCTGGTCGTCGATCAGACGGTTCGTGAGGATCCGTATCTTCCCCACCTTCGCCATCAGTTCCTTTACGTCAGTCATTGGTTACGTTCTCCCGGAATGTCTGGCAATGCCTTTAGGACAAAGTCTGGCGCAGTCGTCATCTTGACAAGAACAGACATTCGTCGCCCTGCGTCCTTGACCGATGATCCGCAAAGCCAAACCGTGTTGTCACAGACGATGAAACGGTCATGGAACGCCGCGCTTGTCTTTACGGAGAGCCCCCCATATTGAGCGTTGAACTTCGCGACTTCGCTGTCCGCAACTTTGTTGCCGCGCACGGACGTCACAACTTCCACCACGACCCCTTTTCGCTTTTTCGCAAGGATGTCGAGTGTTTCCGTGCCAATCCAACTGTCAATCAACAGAATCAATCTCTTCGCCCGGGCAACCAACCTCTCCACCAGCGAACAGGCGTCCCACAGCTGCCCGTCGTAGAATACGCCCTGCAAGGGCGGCTCCTTCGTCTGAACGAAGAAATCAACCTTGCCCTCAAGCGTCGACAACCTCTCCTCGTGTCCGGCAAGCCGACGGTCGACCCGATCCTCCAACAGGCTTAGCCTCTGGTTGACCGCATAGCCCTTCAGCAGATACTCGCGCAAAACGCCAGTGGCCCATTGCCGAAACTTCGTGGCCCGCAACGAATTGACGCGGTAGCCGACGGCGATGATCATGTCGAGATTGTAGAATGGAACAACTCGCGAGATCATCCGCCCACCCTCGTTTTGAACCTGTGCAATTTTTGCACAGGTTGACGACGCATCAAGTTCGCCCGTCTTGTAGATGTTGTTTATGTGACGATTGACGACCGTTCGATCCACGCCAAACAGCTCGCCAAGCCGAGACTGATTGAGCCACACCGTCTCGTTTTCCACGCGAACGTCCAACCGCATCGTCTCGTTCGGCTGATAGACAATAATCTGATTTTCCATGTTCTCCCTCATGTCATCCATTCACACGGGAGCGAACGAAGACGATGCCCTGCCATTCCTCCCTCACGGCACCGGGATCGTCGAGAGGATCTTGTCGATGATCTTGTCCGAATCGACGTTCTCGGCCTCGGCCTCGTAGGTGAGGAGGATGCGGTGGCGGAGGACGTCGTGCGCGACCTCCTTCACGTCCTGCGGCGTCGCGTAGGCGCGTCCGTGGAGGAGCGCGTTCGCGCGCGCGGCCTTGTTCAGGCAGAGCGTCGCGCGCGGCGAACCGCCGACCTGGATCTGCTCCTTGAGCCCTTCGAGGCCCTTCACCGTCTCGGGCTCGCGCGTCGCGAAGACGAGATCGAGGATGTAGTCGCCGACCTTCTCGTCGCAGTACACCTCCTTCAGCGTCTCGCGCAGGGCGAGAATGTCGTCCATCCCGCACACGGCGGAGACCTCGGGGGCCTTCGCCTGCTGGGCGAAGCGCTCCATGATGCGCCGTTCGTCCGCGCGGCTCGGCGTCTCCACGAGGCACTTGAACATGAAGCGGTCCACCTGCGCCTCGGGGAGCGGGTACGTCCCCTCCTGCTCGATCGGGTTCTGCGTCGCGAGCACGAGGAACGGCTGCGGGAGGCGGTAGGTCTCCTCGCCGATCGTGACCTGGCGCTCCTGCATCGATTCGAGGAGCGCCGACTGCACCTTCGCCGGCGCGCGGTTGATCTCGTCCGCGAGAAGGAGGTTCGTGAAGACGGGGCCCTTCTTCGGCGTGAACGCGCCCGTCTTCGGGGAGTAGATGAGCGTCCCCACCACGTCGGCCGGCAGCAGGTCCGGCGTGAAGGAGATGCGCTTGAAGTCGAGCCCCAGCACCTTCGCGAGCGTGTTCACGCTCAGCGTCTTCGCGAGGCCCGGCACGCCTTCGAGGAGGATGTGGCCGTCCGAGACGAGGGCCAGCACGAGGCGGTCGATGAGCCGTTCCTGCCCCACGATCACCTTGCCCACTTCGTTCTTGATCTTCTCCACCAGCTCGCCCTGCGCGGCGATGCGGTTTGTCGCGTTCTGTAGATCCATGTCGTTCATTCTCCTTTTGAAATTCTAGTTGAATTATACGCCGAAACCGTTAGGCGCGCGTTAGACGCCACGCGAAAGAACGGGACGGCACCGGGAGGGCCGCAACTTGTTGCGACCGCCGCCTTCCCGTCCCTCTCACTTCTTGCCGGCCTCCTCGAAGACGGGAAGCACTTCCTTCTGCGCCTCCCGCTGCGCCTCTCGCTTCTCTTCGAGGCGCATGCGAAGTTCCCTTGCAAGCACGTCGTCTGAAATCGACAGCCAAATGCCGCCTCCTCTTCCTACTGAAGCCACCAGTCTCCACCCTGCCCGCCTCAACCCTGCCCGCCTCAGCATCGGACTCGTCCTTTTTCAAGGATCTCTTCTTCTTCCATCCCAAACCGCCCGGCAAGATCCTTTCTGACGGCCTCCGCCTCCGCTTCCAGGGATTTCCGCGAATACTTCCCGTCTAATCCAAAGGACATGCTCACCCCGTAGAGGCATCCGTCGCAGACCACCAATGTACAGTCCGTGAAATACCGATACGGCTTCGCCAACTTCACGCTCTTCCACTCCCTCTCCCTGCCCAACATCTCCTCATCGATCTTCTGCCCCATCTCATACCCTGTCAACGCCTTGAAGGCGGCGCGATACTTCGGAAGGAGCACCATGCGCTCATCTCGAAGCGGTCTCTCCAGCTTCCTCTGCTCGCGTTGGCGGCGTATCTCCGCCTGAATCTCCAGAAGCCGTTCCAGCTGCTGTTCCCGCTCGGCCGCCGCACGTTCCCGCTCGGCCGCCGCATGTTCCCGTTCGGCCGCCGCACGTTCCCGCGCCTCCCGGGCATCCGTTTTCGGTCGGGTGTTTTTTTCATCCAGAAGTCCCGCCACGCGCTTGGCGTTCTCCTCCGCCTGCAGCCTCTTGGCCTCCTCAGCCTTGAAATCGGACAGGCGCTTGTTGAGCGCCGCAATCTGATTCGTCGCCACCAGCGCGCCCAGCCGCTTGGCCTTTTCGTATTTTCCCATGACGCGGGCGACGGCGACGGCGTTCGTGAGGAAATCACGGTCATCCCAGGCTCTGCCGTCGGTAAAATCCGCACCACAATAAGAACGAAGTACCCTCTTTTGTGAGAAACCAGAATAACCACGGTCGGTACACAAGAGTTTTTCGTCGCACAGCCCCTCCACCAGGACCGCATGCGCGTAGTCCGCATCGCGGGCCTTGCACAACATCCGATACGCCGCCACATCGTCTTGCGGTAGCCCCTCACCGCGCGCATAGCGGAGCGCCAGCTGGTAGAACCCCTTCCCCTTGCCCGCCTTGGCGAGCGCCATCGCCTCCTCCAGAGGGACGAGTTCCTCCAGCAGTCCCAGTTGTGGCTGTGCGGTGAGACGGCGGGGGCGGTTGAACAACGGAAATGATGGTCTTCCCCCCAATCGCGTTCCGTTCACCACCGCCCTTTCCGTCGAGGCCACGGCGTTCGACAGCGCCGCGTCGACGATCGCCCGGTCATTCCAGAACTGCACGACGAGTTCGTCCCGACGCCTGTCGCACCACACCAATTCCTCGAAATTCGTCCTGTTTCCGTACTGGACGAGCCGACCGTCCGGGGCGTATTTGTAGTACTCCATATACGAGCCTAGAAGAACCCCCTTGCCACAGACGTTCGTCCAGTCCTTTGGTACGATCAGCAAACCGAACTTCTCGCCCGCCTCGCGCGTGGCCTCTGTATGCGCCATCTCCCGGATGTCGGATTCGACGGCCTTTCGGTGTTCTTCCGGGATCTTCGCGCAGGCCTGCCGCGCCGCTTCGGGAACGGCAGGGCGCGACGGACTCTCCTTACACCGAAGCAGACCCTGTCCAAACGCACAGCAACCAACGGCGAACAACGCGCAGACAATCTTTCCTCTCATCGTGACCTCCTTCGTGGCGACACGTCTTCCCCAAAGACCCCGGCCAACGGCGGCAGACGCATCCAGAGACAGTATACCATAGTGTCCGGCTTCCCGGATCGTGTACACAGAACACGGCTCTCCCGTCCTTGCGCCTCCTCCTGTCCACGAATTGACCTTGGAGCGGAGGGGTGGCGGGAGGGGGTGGTCCGTTTACGAACACGCGCCGGAGGCGCGTGGGCGGAACAGGACCACCCCCTCCCGCCACCCCTCCGCGTCAGGGACGCGGGATGAACGCCGTCTCAACCTTCAGCGCCTTTTTCATCGCCCTGGCGAGCGCCTGCACGCCGAACGTCTCGGTCTGGTAGTGCCCGGCGCAGATCATCTGCATGCCCACGTTTTCCGCCGCGATCGTCTCGCCCCAGTCCGCCTCGCCCGTGATGTAGAGGTCGCAGCCGAGCGCCTTCGCCTCGGGCGCGAAGCCGCCCGCGCCGCCGCTACAGACGCCCACCTTCTTCCCGTTCGGCAGCGTCCCGATGCAGCCGATCGTTTCGCCGTGGTAGACGAACGCGGGCTTCAGGCCCTTGAGGCCGAGGTAGCGGGCAAGCTCGTAGTTGTTGCCGTAGCGGTGGTTCGCGTCAAGCGGCAGGTGGACGGCATAGAGCGCGAGGTCGGCGTCGAGCGCCGCCTTCACGACGTTGTACACGCCGCCCGTCAGGCGCTGGATCCCCCCGCCCCACGAGATGCCGTGGTGGACGACGAGCAGCTGCGCGCCCGCCTCCACGGCGGCCTCGACCGTCCGCACGCTCGCATCGACGCCGAAGGCGACCTTCGTCACCTCCGTCCCCCGCCGGGCGATCTGGAGGCCGTTGTTCGAGACGTCGGAAAACGACGCCACGTCCAGCGTCGCATCGATCCAGTCCACGATTCTCTTCAGTTCCGTCATTCGCGCTCCTCCCGCTGTACGAAGGGCTCCACAAGCTTCCACCCATCGGCGGCGCGGACCTTGACGCGTTCGGCGGCGTCACGCGCGTCGTCCACGACGGTCTTGCGGTTTTTCCACCCGAAATATCCCGCGACCAACAGCAACACGAGCGTCACGAGGACGAGCAGCTGTATGATCACCTTGACGACCTTCGTCACGAACTTCAGCAGCACGAGCAGCACCACGAGCACAAGCCCGCCGGCCATGCCCTGGGCGAGCGGACTGCGCATCAGCCAGTCCAGCATGTGCGCGCCGTCCTCCTTCGCCTCGGGTACCATCTGGTTCACCGCATCCGCAACCGCCGAACCGTCCAGCAGCGGCCCCTCCGCCTCGCCACACCCCGCGCACAGCGCAAGCCCCAGCACCGCGCATGCCACGCCCATCCACCAGACACCTCGCATCGCCTTCATCGTCCTTTCTCGTTTCCAAACGTTCAAACGAACCCCATTCCCGACGCGCCGCCCGCGACCATCCACGGTCTACGCACCGTTCGAGATTCTATCAAACGCCCTTTGCCTCCGTCAACAGATCTCCCCCGCCGGACTCCGCCCCCGGGCCGTTCGGCGTGCGGATGAAGACGTGGCGCGCGCCGCCAGAGGGATTGAGCAGATTGTGCGCCGCGAGGAGCCGCCGTACCTGCCGCGCCACGGCGGCGGAGGGATCGACCACCGTCGCCCGCCCCGCCGCGACGCGCGCGATGAGCGGCGCGAGGTGCGGAAAGTGCGTGCAGCCGAGCACAAGATGGTCCGCGCCCGCCGCGAGGAGCGGTTCCACCTTCGCGCGCACGCACGCCTCCGCGCGCGCGCCCTCCAGTTCGCCGCGTTCGACGAGCGTGACGAATTCGTCCGCCACCACGGCCAGCACCGTCGTCTTCTTCGCGAAGCGCGCGCGCGTCTCGCGGTAGAGCCGCCCGTTGAACGTCCCCTGCGTCGCGAGCACGCCCACCACGCCCGTCTTCGAACGGAGGGCCGCCGGCTTCACCGCCGGTTCCATCCCCACGAACGGCACGTCGGGCCATTCCGCGCGCAGGGCGTCGATCGCCGCCGCCGTCGCCGTGTTGCACGCGACGACGACGAGCTTGCAACCCTCGGCGAGCAGCGTGCGGACGTGTCCGCGCGCGAGCGCGCGAATCTCCTCCGCCGGCTTGTTGCCGTAGGGGCAGTGCGCGGAGTCCGCGATGTAGAGGGTGTCCTCGCGCGGCAACAGGGCGCGTACGGCGTCGCGCACGCAGAGCCCGCCCACGCCGCTGTCGAAGAAGCCGATGGGATCCGCCGCGCCCACGGCGTCACTTCATCCGCAGGAGCTTCCGGTAGTCCGCGACGGACGGCGCGCCCGACAGGCAGGGGCGGATCTCGGAGCGCTCCGCATCCGTCACCCCCACGAACGGCAGCCGGCTGTCCGGCGGCTCGAACGTGCCGAGGAAATACTCCCGCTGCGCCGGCTCGTCGATGTTGAGCCGCACGAACACAAACGCATTCGTGTCGATGCGCACCTCGCCCCGCCGCACGAGTTCGTAGAAGCGCTGACAACGTCCGCACGCCTCGCGCCCGATGGAAACGAACACCTTCTTGTTCGCCTCGCCCGCCTTCCGGCACACCGCGTCGAAGTCCTCGTTCTCGGCGAGGTAGGGCGGCAGTTCGCACACGGCGGGCTTTTTCCGCAGTTCGGCGATCTCCCGCTTGAGTGCGTCGTGGGCGGGGGACTGCGCCTGCAGCGCCACCACGGCGCCGACCGCGCACACCGCCAGAAGGATTCGCTTCTTCATGCTCCGCTCCTTTCGCTTCGCCTAGGCACCGGCCTTCTTCCCGCCAATGCCGAAGATGTTGCCGTACCGCTTGAAGTTCAACGCCTCCACGAAGGAGGCGATCTTCGTGACCGTGGAACAGGGGTCGATGGAGGCGTCCATGCAGTCGCCCTCCAGGGCGAGCAGCGGCACGCCGACCGCGTCCAGCGTCTCGCGCAGCTGCTTCGAGAAGGCGCGGTCGGCGAGCGAGCAGCGCCCGAACCCGTGGGTGTAGAGGATGACGCCGTTGAACTGGCCCGCCGGAATGGCCTTCTTGACGTACTCCACGCGCAGCGACGGATCGAGGAAGCCCGACTGCAGGAGCTTCTTCGCGAGCGAGCGGTAGGGATCCTTCGGGTCCAGCGGCTCCCACGCGACGAAATTCGTCTCCTCGAAGACGATGGGTGCGTTGCAGGTCTTCTCCACGAAGTCGAGGTGCTTCGAGTCGTAGAACGGCGGCAGGTGCAGCCAGAGGAGGCGGTGCGTGTCGCCGAGCGCATAGCGCTTCTCGGCCCATTCCTTCTTCGCAAGCAGTTCCTCGTAGTACGCCTGCTGGATGTCCACGAGGTCTTGCGTACCCCAGAGCTGCGAGAAGACGACGGCGTTGTAGATCGCCTCGCTGCCCCGCACGAGCGGCGGCGAAGTGAAGCGCAGATGGGCGCACTTCTTCGCGAGCGCGGCGGCCTCGTTGGAGAGGCGGCACGCCTCTTCGAGGCGCGCGGGGTCGAGTTTGCGCCCGAAGGCCTTCTCCATCAGCGAGACGGATTCCGCAAGGCCGTCCGCCATCATCTCCACGGCGTTGCGGCTGTGCCCGTTGATCGGCGTCTGCAGGGAGTAGAGGCGGTCGGGGATGTCGAGTTCGCGCACGAGGTCCGCGAACACGCGCTCCGCCTGCTGGCAGGGCTGCATGGTGGAGACCACGTAGTCGGGCTTTTCAAGCTCCATCCCCTCCAGCATGCGGAGGAACGAACAGGTCTGCCCGTCGAAGCCCTTCTGCGCGGCGCGCCCGAGGGCCTCCTTCACCTTGTCCGCCTTGCGCCCGAAGAGGGCCGCGTAGGTCTCCAGCGTGCGGATGCGGCAGTCCATCGCGTTCAGGATCTCGGTGGGGAAGAAGAGGTTGCGCCACACAAGCGGCTTCGACTTGTCCGTTGAGAAGAAGTCGCGCTTCGTGGACGTCACGCGCAGCCGCACGGACCTGCCGCGCGACGGCTCGTACTGCACCTTCCCCCGACCCGCCCCGTCTTTCCTGAGCCCCGCATAGTCGCGCGCGAGGCACGCCGCCCCCAGCGCCCCCATCACCTGATGGTGCTCCGGGATCACGATGTCGCTCCCCGTCAGCTCGCGCAGATAGTGCGCCACCGCGCCGTTCGAGGCGACGCCCCCCTGGAAGAGGATCCGCCGGCCGGGACGGTGCAGCAGCAGCTGCCCCACGCTGTTGAGGATCGTGCGCGCCTGCGCGCGGCACGCCCCCGCGAGGAGGTCGCCGATCGGGATGCGGTTCTTGAACTTGTTGATCGACGTGGCCGAAAGGACCGCGCAGACGGAGCTGAACTCGGTCGTGGAGTCGTAGTTGACCTTCCCCGCAATCTCCTCCACCGGCACGCCGAGCTTCGCCGCCACGCTGTCGAGGTAGCTGCCCGTCCCCGCCGCGCACACGCCGGACATCATCGACGTCCAGAGGTCCATCTTCGGGTTGAACACCATGCACTTGGAGTCCTGCCCGCCGCAGTCGATGATCGCGTCCACGTCTGGATAGAAGAACTTCGCCCCCGCGACGTGCGCCGACACCTCGCTCACCTGGAAGTCGAACGGAATGAAACGGTTCGTGTCATCGACGATTTGACTGCCCGTCACGACCGTCGCCGCCATGTCCTTGAACGTGAACCCCGCCTTCTTGAGGAAATCGTCCGTCGTCTTGCGCACCGCGCCCATGCTGCAGTTCCCGCACCCACTGCACCGCCCCGTGCAGGCGAGCCGCCCCGAATCGACCGGCTGCGTGCGCTGATACGTCGTCGCCAACACCTTCCCGCCCTGCGAGAGGATGACGGCCTTGTAGGTCGTCGAACCGATGTCTATGCCTAAATACAGCTTCTCGGCTTGGTCTGCCATTTCGTCCTCATCTCTCGCATTACACTCTCAAAGCCCCCACGGGGCGGAATTGGCAGACAGTATATCATTTCGGTCGAATCTGCGCAAATCCCGCCATTAGAACCGAACTATCTCATTCATGACAAAACAACTCGAACCATCATGAAGCCCCATGTAAAACAAGGCGTTCACGCTTTTTCGACTCCCGCCCCCTCCCCCTCCCGCCCCAAACCAGACAACTCTACCGAATTTCCAGTTTTGCTTTCCCGTC
>ERZ1026780.1572-NODE-1572-length-14780-cov-3.842445_pt1 | contig 14780 bp, 15 predicted proteins | sample MGYA00380126_ERZ1026780 | MGnify/ENA primary metagenome ERZ1026780 (study PRJEB33269, sample SAMEA4719762) | human gut metagenome | biome: human-associated habitat; feature: organic feature; material: feces | place: Cameroon | collected 2013-10 ... | reverse complement strand
AACGACAACAACAGAGGAAACGGGCGTTGCATCCAAAGAGGCAATGCTGACGCTTTCCATGCGGATTCCGGAAACGCTGAATCCGTTGCTAAACAGAGAAGAAACGGTTGATCGTATCCTCAAGCTGCTGTTTCTGCCGCTGCTTGATTTTGACGAAAGCGGCAAGGCATGCCCTGCCGTGGCGCAGAATTGGGAATTTTCGGCGGATGGCAGAAGCCTTTCCATGAATCTGAACAGCAATATCAGATGGCAGGATGGAACGGCACTGACGGCAGATGATGTGGTCTATTCCGTCAATACCCTGCGAAATGCCCCGGAGGATGCGGTGTATAAGCAGGTGATGAATTATGTGAGCGGCTGCAGCAAAACGGGAACGAATTCCGTTGTGATTACCTTCCGCGACAGCTTCAGCTCAAATATTGATGCGCTGCGATTCCCGATTATTCCTGCCGGCTATTACAGCGGACAGAGCGACACGGGCACGAAGCCTGTCGGGGATGGCCCGTATGAAATGGAATCCTATCAGCAGGCATCGGAAATGAAGCTGAAGGCAAGTGCGTCCTATTATGGGAGTACGCCGCAGATTTCCGAAATTCGTGTGAAGATGACCGCCGGAGAGGAAACGGATATCAACGCGTTTGAGCAGGGCATGACGGATGTGCTTGTGACAAACGCTATGGATGCAGGCAAATATGCGGACGAAAGCGTTTCGGGGATGCACCAGTTTACCTCAAATCAGTATGATTTTATCGGCTTTAACTTCCGCAAGGAGCTTTGGAAGGATAAATCTGTCAGACAGGCGGTTGCGTATGCGGTGCCGCGGGATAACCTCAAGGAAAGCGTGTATCTGAACTATGCCGCTATGACAAATACGCCCATCAACCCGAAAAGCTGGCTTTACGAGGAAAATGTGGCGACGTATGAATATAACCCCACAATGGCGACAACCTTCCTGAAAAACAGCGGCTGGACGGATACGGATAAGGATGGCAAGCTGGAAAAGGAAATCAGCGGCATAAGGCAGAGCCTGCGCGCGACCATTCTGGTAAATCAGGAAAACACGGGGCGGGTACAGATTGCCTCGAAGCTGAAGGAGGAGCTGACGGCGATCGGTTTTGAGGTGACACTGGACAAGGTGGACTTTGAAACCTATCAGCAGAGCTTGGAGAGCGGACAGTTTGACCTTGTGGTGGGCGGCTGGAAATGCTCAGAGGTGACGGATTTAACACCATTTTTCGGCACGGGCGGCAGCCTGAATTATATCGGCTACAGCGACGCGGATATGGATACCCTGCTGACGGCGGCAAGGACGGCAGTCGGCGAAGGGCAGACGCTTCTGGCTTATAGCAGCCTGCAGAAAAAGCTTGCCGAGGAGCTGCCTTATATCAGCATTGCCTACCGCAATCAGGCGGTTTTTGCATCTAAAAATATCGGAGGAGAAGTACATCCTGTGGAAAGCAATGTGTTCCGTGGGATTGAAGCGTGGACGTATCAGAAGGGGGAATAAGGATGTCTGAAATCAGAACAAATCCTTTTACGGGCGAGATGTCACTTTATGCGGAGAACAGAAGAAATCGCCCCTATGAATTTGTCCATAATACAGAAAGAAAACATGCAAATAGCGAGAAATGCCCCTTCTGCGGCGGACATGAGGCATGGACACCGGATGCCATTTATCAGGATGGCCCCAACGGGGCATGGCAGATGCGCGTGTTTCCGAATAAATTTCCGACTGTCCGAGAGGATTGTACGGATGCGGCAGAGGAGCCGTTTTATACCCAGACCGCAGGAAGGGGAAGGCACGAGATTCTGGTGGATACGCCTGACCATGATGCTACGATTGATACCTTCGATGCGGCGCATATCGCAAGCATTTTGCAGGTATTACAGGATAGACTGCATTTTTTCCGCAATCGTGCAGATACGCAGTATGTGCAGATTTTCAAAAACTGCGGGCCCTCCGCAGGGATGAGCATGCACCATTCGCATTGGCAGGTGGTGGGGCTGCCTGTTGTGCCGAAGCGTGCGGCAACCATGGCGGAGGCTATGCACAGAGAGGACTGCCTGTTCTGCAAAATGCTTGCCTACGAAAAGGAAACGAACAGGCGTATTGTGGCGGAAACAGAGCATTTTCTTGCGCTTACGCCCTACGCCGGACGCTTTGCCTATGAGCTCTGGCTTGCCCCGAAGGCACATCAGCGTGATTTTGGCGAAATGAGCGCGGAAGAACGGCAGGAGCTTGCGGCACTTTTGCGGAAGATGCTTGGAAGGGTAACGGGGATTCGTGAGGATATTGGCTATAACATTTGCGTGATGGATGGCCCGAGAGATACGGATTTCCATTGGCATATTGAGATTTTGCCGAGAATCGGCGGCTTTGCCGGCTTTGAATTTGCGACCGATTGCTATATCTGCATGGTCAGCCCCGAAAATGCCGCGGTGTATTATCGGAAAGAGGAAGCAGAATAAAAAATAGAAAATGAAAAAGGGAGTTTCTCAAAGAAAGAGAAGCGTCCTTTTTGGTTAGAGTGATTTTTGTTACAGCAATTCCCTGTAATCGCGGAAGGAGCAGTCTGCCAGTGCGGTGATTTTATCCACATCCGCCTGTCCGCGAAAGTCCTCATCCAGAACGGCATATACTTGGAAGCCTGCCGCCTTTGCACCTCTTACTGCATAGAGCGCATCCTCGAATACGGCAGTTTCCTCCAATGTGCCGCCCATTTTTTCCATGGCGGTCAGAAATGCCTTGCCGTCCTCCTTGTAAACCCCCAGCTCTGTGCAGGTCAGGATGCAGTCGAAATATTTGCGGATATCCAGACGGTCTAACGCAGGCTGGATATACCCTGCTTCGGATGCTGTGAGGATGCACATCTTCACGCCTTTTTTTGCCATTGCCTCCAGATATTCCTTCGCGGAGGGACGCAGGGGAATGGTGTATTTATATGCGTCTGTTACATAGGATGTAATTTCATCCACAATCTGCTGTGCGTCAAACGGAACGCCTAAATCATGCCTGAAATATTCCGCCGTCTGATAAAGCGTCAGTGTTTTTACAACATCATGGATATCCTCCGGCACTGCAAAGCCGTGTTTTTCCAGAAAAGCTGCGCCGGTGCCGTGCCATGTGGGCATGGAATCAATAAGAGTGCCGTCTAAATCAAAAATAATATACTTCATGTTTAAAATTCCTTTTCTTATCTGTATTTGTCGATTTTTTTCGTTGGTGGTCAATACGCCTGCAAAAATTTTAGCATTTTTCATGGAAATTGACAAGAGCGAGATGGGCGGCGAAAAATGGCGATTCTGATTTATTCCCTTCGGAAATATATTGTTAGAAAAAACAACGCGGAGGGAATTTCGTATGAAGGCTTGGAAACGGATACATATCACAAAAAAACGGGCGGCATGCGGCGTGCTGGGGCTTTTGCTGCTTGCAGCAGCGTATATGGGCGTGCCAAGGGCGGCGGAGAAGGTTTTCGCCGTTGCAGAGGGGGAAAGAAGGCTGCCGATTTATTGCGTGCAGACGGAGAAGCCGCAGGTTTCCGTCAGCTTCGATGCGGCTTGGGGAGCGGATGATACGGATGAGCTGCTGCGGATTTTGAAGGAAAATGACGTAAAGGCGACCTTTTTTCTTTGCGGCTATTGGGTGGAAAAATATCCGGAGGAGGTAAAGAAAATCGCCGCGGATGGACATGATTTAGGAAACCATTCCGCTACACATCCGCACATGAGTCGGATTTCCTCCGAGGAAATCGCGCAGGAATTACAGAAGTGTCATGAAAATGTGAAGAAGCTTACGGGAGTGGAGATGGAGCTGTTTCGCCCGCCCTTTGGAGAATATGATAACCATGTGATTGAAACAGCGGAACAGAATGGGTATTATACTATTCAGTGGGATGTGGACAGTCTGGATTGGAAGGAACAGGGAGCGGAGGTGGAAATCAGGCAGGTGTTGGAGCATAAGCATCTGGGCAATGGCTCCATCATTCTGTTCCACAATGATGCGAAATACACCCCTAAGGTGTTGGACACGATTCTCAGGGGAATCAAGGAAAAGGGGTTTGAGATTGTGCCGATTTCCCAGTTAATTCATCGGGAGAATTTCGAGATGGATCATGAGGGACGGCAGATTCCGAAAGGTAAAGATGTATAAAATCAGTCTGAATACGAGAGAAGTTATAAACAACAGGCGTATTCCGATACTGTATTTTTAGGCAATCAGGGGTGCAATGTTCGATTTCGAACACTGCACCCCTTGTTTGTCCATTGTTCTCTTTGGACTTTTTTTATAAGATAAAAATGATGAAACAATAATTCGTCCACACCTAATGCCGAGGTTTGGATGGATGGCTCTGTTGGAGTGTTTCTCTGAAATGAAAACATCAGAGGGAAGCCCGGAGGTTTGGTCGGTACCAATGGGGCGGCATTCTTCCGACAGCAATTTGCTGCGGATAAAATCACCTGAGGACAGAGCGGAAAGAAAGGAAGAAAGACTATGAACGTTGCAAATACCATCAAAAAATTGGGTCTGGAACAGGCGTTTGATTACCTGTATAAAGACCCGGAAAACAACCTGCTGAAGCTAATGAATTGGGCGGACAAATTTTCCGATGGGGAATTTGTATCCCAACGTAAGGCAATTCGGGAAGCAATAGAAAATTCTGCGCACCCTTACCATGACTATATCCTGCATATCATCCATGATATCGACCCGGAGGTCATGAAAACGTTAGCTGTCAATTTCTTCATCAATGCCAGCTTAATCGGCTGGTCGAAGCAGGAAGAAAACCGAGCAAAGTATAACTGTAATGTTCCCTGGGCGATTCTTTTGGACCCTACATCTGCCTGCAATCTACACTGCACTGGATGTTGGGCTGCCGAGTATGGCAATAAGCTGAATCTTACCTTTGATGAGATTGACAGCATTATTCAGCAAGGCAAGAAATTGGGTGTCTATATGTATATCTATACCGGCGGTGAGCCGCTGACGAGAAAGAATGATTTGATTCGGCTGTGCGAAAAGCATAATGATTGTGTATTCCTTTGCTTTACGAATGCGACATTGATTGATGAAAAGTTTGCCGATGAAATGCTGCGCGTGAAGAACTTTATTCCTGCCATTTCTTTGGAGGGGGACGAGGTTTCCACGGACAGCCGCCGCGGACAAGGAACCTATCAGAAGGTCGTTCGGGTAATGAAGTTGCTGCATGAGAAAAAGCTGCCCTACGGCATTTCCTCTTGTTATACCAGCGTGAATTACGAGAAGATTACATCGGATACATACTATAACAGTCTGATTGACATGGGTGCTTATTTCATCTGGTACTTCCATTATATGCCGGTTGGCAATGATGCTGCGCCTGAGCTGTTGCCAAATCCCAAACAGCGTGAAGCTGTTTATCACCGTATTCGCCATCTGCGTGCCACGAAGCCTTTGTTCGCCATGGACTTTCAAAATGATGCGGAATATGTGGGCGGCTGTATTGCCGGAGGCAAGCGGTATCTGCATATCAATGCAAATGGTGATGTAGATCCTTGTGTGTTCGTGCATTATTCCAACGCTAACATTCGGGAATGTACGCTGTTAGAGGCACTGCAAAGTCCGATTTTCATGGCATATCATGATAATATGCCTTTTAATGACAATATGCTCCAACCTTGCCCTATGCTGGAAAACCCGGAACGCCTGCGGAAAATGGTTGCGGAAACCGGTGCACATTCCACCGATCCGCAATCTCCGGAAACGGCGGATCATCTGTGTGGTAAGTGTGATTCCTATGCGAAGTGCTGGGCACCGGAGGCTGAACGGCTCTGGAGGGCTGAACAGGAAGAAAAAAAGCACATATAAAGGATGAGCGCCGCAGGAGACTGCGGCGCTTGCTTATTCTTTTATAGCCGACTTAACGGCAGTCTGCCCGATGGATTTTTGTAGAGCGCGAGTTTCTACGCCCTCCATTAAGGAGCAGATTCGTTCGATATCCGTTTCCAGATCATACTGCATTTCGGCATCCAGCCAATCCAGTAAATAGCCGACTACGATACACTTATAATGGTGATTCAGGATTTCGGCATCCCTTGCGGGAATGGAAATCGTTTTGGAAATACTGGCAAAATATGCATTGACCGCGTGCTGTGTCAGTCGGTTGATATAAAACAGAAAGGTTTCCAAGGGGACTGCGCGGTATACATGAAGGATTGCTTGCTTATGTGCCTCCCCATATTGCAGAACAGGCTTAATGCAGTCCAATGGGCGACCCGGTGTGTAATGGTACGCAATCAGAGCGTTGACCTTTTCCTCCATCATTTCCAAAAGCAGGGAGGGAATATCCGGAAAATGATAATAAAAGGTGTTCCGGTTGATGTCGCAACGGTTTACGATATCTTTCACTGTAATTTTATTGATAGGGCGTTCTTCTAAAAGCTGAGCAAACGCCTCTATAATAGAGGCTCGTGTTCGTCGCATATTAACCTCCAGACTATACTGCTTGAGTTCATCCAAATTAGTTGTCTGTTTTATTCCATCGTTCTACAATAACAGACAATATAATGGGATTATAACAAAAATTGCTTTGGAAAACAAGAAAACATCGCTGGAATTGGGAAATGCAAATGGTATGGGGGATAAAAACAGGAAAAATCGGATGCATGGATAATCGGCTACATGGCTGCATGAAGAGAAGCCGTAAAACGAAGGACAATTTCCATTTCCTGTGTATGCAGATAGGGAAGATTTATTGCTGTGGAAAAGGAAGATGGGATTATTGTACCAAAAAAGAGAAAGAACCACAATATTTAGTTTTCAACATTCTTGTACATACTAAATATTGTGGTTTTCATTCAAATAAAAATCATCCGACGCATTTTTTACAGGGGGTTAGCCCTCTTGCCAGCGCCTTCTCCAGTGTAGATGCAATATAGGTGCCGCCATTGCAGGAGCCGCTATAGTGGTACCGTTTCCCTGTGGGGGTAACATAGACGGTAGTGGATTTTTTCGATACCGTCTGCGTGTTTTTATTCTGTGCAGCAAGGCGTTCTTGTTCCGCCTTTTGTGCTGCCCTCTGCACGGCAAGGCGTTCTTCCTCTGCCTTTCTGGCTGCCTGCTGTTTCTGCAGTTCAGCGGCATAAGCGGCGGCATCCGCATTATCGGTAAAGATGGAAACCAACTGATTATAGCTGTCCCAATACACCTTGCAGTCCAGACTTTCCGCAACAAAGCGGACAGGCACCATCGTACGCCCGTTTACGGCAACGGCAGGCGTATCCAGACTGTGGCTGACACCGTTGATGAAGGCGGTCGTCTCATTCAGATAGAGGGTAATGGTTTTATCCTCCTTCTGCGCGGTAATGCCTCTGGTGTAGCTGTTCCATTCGACAGCGGCACCAAGTCCTTCAAAAATAGAGCGCATAGGAACCATGGTACGCCCATTGATTACTGTTGGGGAAACATCCATTTGCAGGGGCTTGCGGTCAATATTAACATCGGCGGCAAAGGCAGTCAACGGTGTGAAGGTACAGAGCGCTGCCAGAAACAGGGCAATCCATTTTTTTGATTTTTTCATGTATAACACCTCTCATTTTGTGATAAAACGAATCTATATAGCCTTATTATATCACAAAAGATGACAATTTAACAGAAAAAGTCGATTTATTTCGGCAGTCTCTGCCGCACAACCTCATACAGCAGTACCCCTGCGGCAACAGAAGCATTCAGGCTTTCTGCCTGCCCCGGCATGGGAATTTTTACCAACGCATCGCAGAGCGCGGCGGCATCCTCGCTGAGACCGCGTGCCTCGTTGCCAATGAGAAAGGCACAGGCATCCTGTAAGGGCAGGGCGTAGGGATAGCGATTGCCCTTCAGATGTGCGGCGTAAAGCGGAATTTGCTTTGCCTGCATTTTTTTTGAAAGGGCATGCAGGTCGATATTTTGGAAGACAGGCACATGGAACAGACTGCCCATCGTTGCGCGCAGCACCTTCGGGTTATAGAGATCAACACTGCCCTTGCTGAGAAAAACGGCATCTGCACCGCAGGCATCCGCCGTACGGATGACCGTCCCCAGATTGCCGGGGTCATTCAGCTCCTCCGCCAGAAGGAGAAAGGGCGTTTTTTTCGCAAGCACCGCATCTGCATCCCAATCCAGCTTTTTGCAGACCGCCAGAATTCCCTGTGGGTTTTCCGTATCGCAGACGGCGGCAAAGAGCGCATCTGTCAGACAAAGCACCTCTGCCTTTTCTTCGTAGAGGGAAAGGTCGTTTTCTGCGGCAAAGGCATCGCTCACCGCATACGCAAGCACCTCCCAATTCTTCGGGATTTCGCGGATAAAGCGCAGTCCTTCCGCAATGAAAAGCCCCTCCTTATCGCGATTTTTCTTTATTTTTAAGCCGTTCAGCCGCTTGATCCATTTGTTGTCGCGGCTTTCGATTCGTTTCATGGTATCACCTCGCTTTCTATGATAAAGGAGAAGCTCCTGCTTTGCAAGAAAAAGGATGCAAGCGACGGGAAAATATGGTACAATCAAGGCAAAGAGAGCAGAAAAAGGAGGTTTTTACCTATGACACCACAGGAAAAAAGAAAAGAGCTTTTGAGCGCAACCCTGTTGAAAAAGCTGGAACGCCGCCATTTTGAAGCATACTACTGTCCTACAGCGACAGAAGCCATCGAAAAGGTGCTTTCCCTCATTCCGGAAGGCAGCGGCATCACATGGGGCGGCTCCATGACCATTCGCGATATGGGGCTGACAAAGGCGGTCAAGGAAGGCAATTACAACGTCATTGACAGAGATACCGCGGCGAATCCTGCAGAAATGCGCGAAATGATGCGTCAGGGGCTCTTGTGCGATTACTATTTGACCAGCACCAACGCCATTTCCGAGGATGGCGTTCTGGTAAATATTGATGGGACAGGCAACCGCGTTGCGTCCATCTGCTTCGGACCGAACAATGTGATTGTTCTGGCGAGCCTGAGCAAGGTGGCACAGGATGTGGATGCGGCAATCAAGCGCGTGAGAGGGTACGTTGCACCTGTCAACAGCATGCGCTTCATGGGGAAAACCCCTTGTGCGGTGGACGGCACCTGCCATAACTGCGTTTCCGAGGAATGTATCTGCAATCAGATTCTGGTGACAAGAGTCTGCCGCCCGGCAGGCAGAATTAAGGTGATTCTGATTGGCGAGGAATATGGATATTAAGATTTAAGTTGAAAACGGGCACACCTTTAAGCCTTTCCGCATTTGTGGGAAGGCTTTTTCAGAAAGAGGGTTGCGAATGAACAAGCAAAAGCATATCAGTATTCGTATAGACGAAGAAGTATTGAAAAAATTTCATTATGTTTCCAGATACAACGGACGTTCCGTCAGCGGGCAGATTTTATACCTCATCAATCAATGTATTCGCGAATTTGAGAAGGAGCAGGGCGAAATCGAATTGGAACGCCCGAACCCTTGATTTTTCTCCCCAATCTGCTACAATAATGAGGTTAGGAGAGTACGATTTACGAAGGAGAAAAAATAATGGAAGAAATGGTTTTTCAGATTGGGCCTATTCGTCCGCCCAGTGAGGCAAACAGCCTGCTTTTGCGCGTGACGGTGAACTGCCCTTGGAATAGATGTAAATTCTGTATGCTGTATAAAAAATACGATTTTCATACCCGTTCCGTTGCGGAGGTGAAGAAGGATATCGACACCATGGCGGAGCTGCGTGACCGTATTTTGCAGTATAAAACGGCGAACGGCTGGGATATTCAGGCGATTAACAACGAATATCAGACCTTGACGACAGACGATCAGCGTTGGTGCTATCAGATGGTGTTCCGCTGGATGACAGAGGGGGACTGCAATTCCATCTTTTTGCAGGATGCGAATACGATGTGTCTGCGTGCGGATTGGCTTGCGGAAATCATCCGCTATGTGCGCGTAAAGCTGCCTGAAATCAAGCGGATTACCTCCTATGGCAGAGCAAACACGCTTGCGAAAATTACCCCGGAGGATTATAAAATGCTCAAGGAGGCAGGCCTAGACCGTATCCATTCCGGCTACGAATCGGGTTCCGATAAGGTGCTTGCGCTGATTGAAAAGGGCTGCACGCAGGAGGAACAGATTATCGGCGGCAGAAAGGTGAGAGAGGCAGGGATTGAGCTTTCTATCTACTTTATGCCCGGTGTCGGCGGCAGGGAGCTTTCCGATGACAACGCCATTGAAACGGCGAAGGTTATCAATGCGGTGAATCCGAATTTCGTCCGCCTGCGTACCTTTGTGCTGCGTACCGGCTCTCTGATGGAGGAGGTGCGCGATGCCGGCGGCTGGACGGAGGATACCGATATGAATAAGCTTTTGGAAATTCGCAAGCTCTTAGCGCATATCGATCCGACAAAGGCAAACGGCAGAATCACAAGCGACCACATCATTAACCTTTTACAGGAGGTCAACGGCGATATGGATACCGACCTGCCTTGGATGCTGGAATATATTGATTCCTTCCTTGCCCTGCCCAAGCTAGAGCAGAGAAAATATCAGATGGCGCGCCGCATGGGCTTCCCTCTGGACTGGAAGCAGCTTTGGCGGATGCGCGAGAGCGACCAGAAAATCGTTGAGGATTTAGCGAAAAATATCGTAGATGAAAAGGATTGGGAAAAGAAACTCCATGCCTATATGGATCATTATATTTAAGGAGGTGCCGCAATGGCAAGAGAAACGGTTTTTACGGCAATTATCCCTGCAATTTTAATCTTCTTTCTGGTTTTCTTTAACATCAGAAAAATGCAGAAGCAGGCGAAGATTATGAAAATGGAGCATGAGGGCAAATGCGGCGGTGGCTGTGCAGGCTGCGCCCACAGCAAAAGCTGTCATTCCGAGAAGAAGGATTTATAAGAAAAAAAGAATCACCTCAAACTGATTTTTCTGTCAGCTTGAGGTGTTTTTTTATGCTTCTCCCTTTGTTTTGCTTTCGTGCTCGTTGCGGTAGCGTGTCATTAAGCCGTGGAACAGCTCTTCTGCCGTCGGGGGCGTAAAGCTGATGGCATTTGCGCCTGCCGCTACGGTTTCACGGATGCTTTCCTGCGAGGGACCGCCTGTTGCAATGATGGGCAGGTCGGGGTAGCGCTCGCGCAGAATCCGCACTACCTCCGGTGTGCGTGCCGCGGCAGATACATTGAAAATCGTCGCACCTGCTTCCAGACGGGCATCGATGTCCGTATTTTCATCCAGAACGGTTACAACAATGGGAATATCGATGATATCTGCAATTTGCGCGATGACATCGTTCGTTGTCGGCGCATTTACCACAACTGCCATTGCCCCGAAGGCTTCGGCATCCTTTGCAAGCATGACAACGCGTGCGCCTGTGGTTGTGCCGCCGCCTACGCCGCAGAAAACGGGCAGGCTGGAGGTGGAAACAATCGCATCTGCAATAATCTGCTGGGGCGTAAAGGGATATACCGCAAGTACAGCATCTGCGTTGCAGTTGCGAATGATGGCAATATCAGTAGAAAAAATCAAGGACTTGATGCGTCGCCCCATAATCACAATCCCGCTGGCGGCATAAATTTCATCCGGCATGGTTACGATATGGTGGCTTCTCAGCTTTGTCTTGACGTGGGGAATCTTTTTTTCACGGTCGAGCTTGATATGGTTCATTGGGGCACTTCCTTTCTGCATTTTATTTTTCCGAGCATTCTTCTATATTATACGGTAGAGAAAATACACTTGTCAATAAATATGGAAGGAACTGGAAGGGTGCCGCTGTACTTGACAGCAGGACGCTTTTTCATTAAACTAGAAAAAAGAATCAGAAGATAATATGTATTTTGAAAATTTTTAAAGGAGGATGACCTTGGAGACTTATATAGGTCTGATACTTTCCGCTTTGCTCAACATCATTTCGTTGGTGCTGATTGGGAGGTATCGCGTACAGAAAAAAGAAAAAGATGTGACGGAGGAGGAAATCCGTCAGATGGTGGACGCAGGCGGCAACAGCGGTACGATTGATGAAAACGTGAAGGAGATGCTTAACAATATCTTTGAGCTGAGCAACAGCTCCGCAGGTGATATTGCCACCCATAGAACCGATATTGTTGCTGTTCCCGTGGATGCAACTCTGGAGGAAATCAAAAATGTCACGGCGGAGGAAAAATATTCCCGTATCGTGGTGTATGATGATAATATCGATAATATTGTCGGGGTGTACCATGTGAAGGATATGGTGAAATATATCCTTGCGGACGTAACCCGTGTGGAGGAGGGGCATTTCCATCTGAAGGAAATCCTTATGAAGCCTTATTTTATTCCATTTTCCAAAAAGGTGGACGAGCTGCTTGCGGAAATGAAGGTGAAGAAGGTACACATGGCAATCGTCATTGATGAATACGGCGGCACGGCAGGCATTGTCACCATGGAGGATATCATGGAGGAAATCTTCGGGAATATCTTCGATGAATATGACGAGGAAGAGGAAGAGGACATCACCGAGGTTTCGGAGGGTGTTTACCGCATTGACGGCTCGACCGATTTGCAGGACGTAGAGGAACAGCTTGGTATTACCTTTGAGGAAAATGAGGACTACGATACCCTTGGCGGCTATCTTATCGGGCAGCTGGGGCATATCCCTGAGGAGGGCGAAACGATAGAAATGAAGCTTTGCGGCTGGCTCTTTAGCGTAGAGCTGTTTGAGGAGAAGCGTATCCTCAAGGTTCTGGCAACAAAGCTGCCGGAGGAGGAAAAGGAAGAAGCCGAAGCAGAAGAAAAGGCTGACGAGGAATAAAAAAACGGACACGATTGATTTTTTTCGGTCGTGTCTTTTTTTGTGCCTGCACAGAACCTGCACAGAAGATTTTGTCCATCCATACCTTAAAGTAGAACACAAAAAAGCAGAACGCAAGGAAAGGATGAATTTCTGATGCCCAATAATAACCGGTATGAAATAAGTGAAGCTTTACAAATGCCCCTGCCGCTGACCAGGGAAGAAGCCATGCAGGAAACGCTGACGCAGGAGGAGAGCGCCGCGCGCCGCTTTCCGATTCTGCCGAGCAATACAAATGTGACGGTGATTCCCATTATTCCGGGGATTACGCTTTTCGGCTACATCCGCTTTCTGAATGCAAGCCCCGTGGAAACGCGCGTGGATATTTACGCCAACGGGCGGAAGGTGGCTGCGGATTTGCGCTATCAGCATTTTACGGAATATATGAAGCTGTTTCCGGGGTGGTATCGCATTGCGATTTACCGCGCAGGAACCATCACAAACCCGCTGACCGTTCTGCGCTTGCAGGTGCAGTCCGGCGGCATTTATACCGTTGCGGTGACAGGTCTGGCAGATGCGCTTTCTACGCTGACCATCGAGGACAGCCACCGTTACCTCAGCCCTAATCGTGCGTATATCCGCTTTGTGCAGCTTTCACCGACTGCCCCTGCCATGGATGTTTACTGGGATGACCGCATGGTGCTTTCCGATTTACGCTATGAGGAAATCAGCCGCTACCTCACCACAGCTCCCGGCAGTCATAATCTCAAGCTGCGCGAGACTGACACAGGCAAAATCCTTGTGGAGCATCCCAAAGTGAACCTCAAGGGCGGCAAGGCGTATACGGTTTATGTGGTTGGCAGCCGCGCGGACAGGGCAGGTCTGCAGGTGCTGATCCCCCTTGAGGGTGTGACCTATCTGGACTTCGGAAAGTGAGAAATTTATGGATTTTTTCTCAAAAAACCTGTACGAATGGCTTATCCTTTGTTATACTATTGTCAATACCTATCGTGAAAAATCACGATAAATTTCAGTATAACCGAATAAAGGAGAATCATCATGTTAAAAGGGAAAACTGTTGTTCTGGGTGTAACAGGCAGCATTGCTGCGTATAAAATGGCAAATGTGGCAAGCATGCTCGTGAAGCTGCATGCGGATGTGCATGTGATTATGACGGAAAATGCCTGCCAGTTTATTACGCCTGTTACCTTTGAAACACTGACCGGCAATAAATGTATGGTAGATACCTTCGACCGCAATTTCCAGTTCCATGTGGCACATATTTCCATCGCGAAAAAGGCGGATGTGCTTCTGGTTGCGCCTGCTTCCGCAAATGTGATTGGCAAGCTGGCAAACGGCATTGCGGATGATATGCTGACGACAACAGCTATGGCGTGCACCTGTCAAAAAATCGTTGCGCCTGCCATGAATACCAATATGTATCATAACCCCATTTTGCAGGATAATCTGAAAAAGCTGGAGGGCTATGGCTTTACGGTGATTGCGCCCGAAAAGGGACTGCTTGCCTGTCGGGATATCGGGGATGGAAAAATGCCCTCCGAGGACGTTCTGGTGGGGCATATCCTGCGTGAAATCGCGCATGAAAAAGACCTTGCCGGCATGAAGGTGATTGTCACCGCAGGTCCTACACAGGAAAGCGTAGACCCTGTGCGTTATATTACAAACCACTCCACAGGAAAAATGGGCTATGAGCTGGCGAAGGCGGCAATGCTGCGCGGCGCAGAGGTAACCCTTGTCAGTGGTGTGACAAATCTGGAGCCTCCTATGTTTGTGGATTATGTGCAGGTTAAGAGTGCGGGGGATATGTTCGAGGCAATGAAGTCCCGTTTCTTAGATAACGATATCATCATTAAGGCGGCGGCGGTTGCGGATTATAAGCCCAAAAGCTACAGTGATGAAAAAACAAAGAAAAAGGACGGCGAAATGTCTATCGAGCTGGACAGAACACAGGATATCCTGAAATATCTGGGCGAGCATCGCAGAGACTGTCTCTTATACACATCTCCGAGCCCACGAGACAGGCAGAAA
>ERZ1026780.1568-NODE-1568-length-14803-cov-4.324180_pt1 | contig 14803 bp, 10 predicted proteins | sample MGYA00380126_ERZ1026780 | MGnify/ENA primary metagenome ERZ1026780 (study PRJEB33269, sample SAMEA4719762) | human gut metagenome | biome: human-associated habitat; feature: organic feature; material: feces | place: Cameroon | collected 2013-10 ... | reverse complement strand
TTTAATATGGTTAGCAGTTTGGTTGAAAACGTATCAAATTGTAAGGTTTTGGCTTTTCTATGCTTACAGTTTGTAAATTGCGGGCCGATTGAAGGTGTGTTTGTGGTTGGCTATGGCGTTTCGGTGTGTCAAAAGGGTAGGTTTTTGATGTCTTAGACGGCTCGTGTGGCTGCTCGTTGGGAGGCCGAATTTATCGTATTTATGAAAATATATATTCAGGTTTATTCTTAAAGAATCCAACGAAGTAATCGAAATCTCTAAGAATGCTCCGTAATGATGGATTGGATGTCTGAGTCAACCATTTGAGTCAACTATAATGCCTTTTCCTTCACCGTTTCTCACCACAATGGCAATTGTCTTCATGCGCACATAGTTGTAGCTTAGGTACATGAAACCACGATAGGGATTGTCGGTGCCCCATGAGTTCTTCGCGATGAAAAACAGATGACCATCAGCGTCTCGCGCGAGACCGAACAGCTCCATGCAGTGGTCGTCGGTGGTCTGGAACTGCTCGAAAGCCCGTTGACGATCCGCTTGGGTAGGCTCGTGACGCTCATCGGGCAATGTGGCGCAACCGCGCCGAAAGTCGAACCCAGGCTCGGAGATGTCGCCCTCCCAGCAGACGGGATGTCCGTCATCACCAGCGGCTTGAGCTTCGGGAAGTTCGTGGTGCGGATAGCATCCTCTGCCGGGTTCTCGTGGGGGAACTGTGCCATGGCGGACAGAGCCGACAGGCACAGCATAAGCGTGACGAAATATTTCATTCCTTGTTTTTATTTCTTATCCTTCAGAGTCTGATAAATGACCTGCTTGACAAAATTGAAACCATCACCGACATTCGGCTCATCATCCGAGGTGGTGATAATCTTTCGGTCGGGATCTACGAAGATGTAGAAAGGCGCACTGGCTATTCTCATCTTGCCGAGAGAAGTCTTATTGATATCATTCTCACGAAGGCTAACAAAGTCACTGATAATCGCAAAAGGAATATCCGGATGCTCAGCAAAGAACTTGATGATGGGCTCCTTCGAGTCGTCCAGGACATAGTCTATCTCCTCATATCCTTTGCTATGCAGGTCTTTCCACGTGCGGATACGATCCTTGATCGTTGCCTCATTGTCGATAGAGTGGATCTGATTGATGTTGATAAGCAGATATTTTCCTTTGTAAGCGGCGTCATCACTCGTGATAGGGGTTCCATAGACATCGCGGCCTTGCAGTGCACAGGGCAGCGGACGACCGGGTTGTTTTGAGAGATCATAGCTGGCCACATGGCACCAGTCCTTCCACATACTTGTTCCCGCAAAGGCCGTTGTGTCAAGATGGGCTACGATCGGAGCATAACGATTGTAGTGCCAATGCTTATGATTGACCTGGCGTTGTCCCGAGATATATTCGAGCACCGCAAAGGAACGGGGATGGGCATCGGCAAAGGCTATGAGCTGCTTGTCCTGCAAAGCAAGAGAGTCAGAATTGGAACATTTCGCAAAGGGTTTCATCATAGGACGCAGTTCCTCAGCCCAAGCCTCTTCCTGCGAGCCACTGACGGTGTTGGCCTTCACGTCATAGACAACCTGTCCATCCTTGTCGGCCCATAGCTGGTGCCACCACTGGGTGGGAGGTTAGAACACGACAACATTTGCTACTCCCGTGGCCTTGCAGTTGTTGAATACGACGGTGCCATTCTGAATCGTTGCAGAGTCAGCATGGATTCGGTCCAGCGTCATATAGAGCTTCTGACCATCGGGATAAGGAATATTCGTCACCTTCAAGGTGAACTGCGCATGTGCGCCAAAGGCCAGACCCATGGCGCACAGCAGCAACAGTGCTCTTCTCATCATTATTTCTGAGACAAATAATCGTTGACCGAGTTATAGATCTGATCACCGCGCATACGGAGCTGAAGGACCTTACCATTGCTGTCAATCAACATGATGGCGGGAATACCGAGGATATCAAACTGCTTATAGACATCACTGCAGTTTGCACCCTTGCAGCCTTTGAGGTCGCTAACCTGCGTCCAGGGGTTCTTGTCCTCATCGATCGCCTTCACCCAACGGTTGCGATCATTATCGAAGGAGACGGAGAGAATATCCAAGCCCTTGTCCTTGAAAGACTCGTAGGTCTTCTTCAGATTAGGATTCTCCTGACGACACCAGTGGCACCAGGAAGCCCAGAAGTCGATGATGGTGCACTTGTTCTTCTTCAGGAGCTGGTAGAGGTTCACCTGCTTGCCGTCGGGTGTGGGAAGTGTAAAGTCGGGAACCTTCTCTCCCACCTTCATGTTGCGCATGCTGTAGTATTCGTCTACCATCTTGCGGCCTTCCTCACTGTCCTTCAGTGCAGCGGGCATCTTGGCAATGGCCTTCTCCACATCAGGCATCATGCCGTTCATATAAACGAATGTGGAATAATCATTGACAACCTTCACGGTATTGGCGTCAGCAGCTGCAATGACCTGACGCATCTCTTTCTTGAATGCCTCATTGCTGCTCAGGTCGCCCGGACGAGCCGTGGCAGCATAAGTCTTAGCGATATTGGCTGCCAATGCAGTGGTATTGATCTTTACAGGTTTCTTCGTTGCCTTACGAGTCTGTGCACCGGCACCTACTGTCAGAAGCAGAGCCATGGCACAGCATATCATTTTCTTATTCATCTTACAATATAGCTTTCAATATTAATAATGTTGTTGATTCTTTCTATAAGATTATCGCCTATCTGCCAACAATAGGCCTCATCATTAACTTTTCTTAGTGCTCTTGATCTTTCAAGTTCACATCGAACGTCTTCTCCACCTCATGCTCTACTGGAGGCAAACACATCTGCTCATTGCACACCTGATAAGAGATAGTAACTTTCACTGGCAGCTTCCCGCCTTTGAGGAGTTCGCGGGCTTCTTTGGATAAAGCAAAATAATACTGTTTGAAGACCTGACGCCCTAAATAGATCTGTCCTCCGTTGTTATAGGGTTTCTGAACAGTTCCCGACAAGAAGAAGCCCTTAGGTAACTCTACCTTGACGGTTGTCGGAATAAACTCCTGCTTGTCCGGGTCTCCTAAGTCGGCATATCCATGCCATCCGTCAGCGAAGTCAACAATGACATCGATCTCTCCTTCTGAATCGTTCAGCTTGTTCGTTATCTGATAAGAGACATGCGAATTCTCATCATCGGCAAACCGCTCCGTAGGAATTTCTTTAGGTGGAGCAACCGTGACTACAGGCAATGGCTTGGCCTGATCCTTGCTCTTGTGTCCATACATCACAAAGGGGTAGCCACGATGGCGAAGAGTGAGGTATTTGTCATCCTTCAACTTGCCCAAATAGAATCGCTCAAAGCCCGGGTTGCTGTGTACGGTCTTCTTAAAAGAGTCGATAGGGGTACCATTGCACATTGTCTCGCCCGCATCTTTTCCTGGCATCTCTATGCCTAAATCATCGGTCCATTGCCATCCGACAGAATCAGTAGCCTCATATCCGTTAATCGTTGGAATAGACAAACCGAAGACGATATCGTTGACACCATCGCCATTGACATCCGCCACTGTGATCATCGGCTGACAACCGGGCAAGGCTTTGGAGCCATCGGCTGTCGTAAAGAGTGGCACTGGTTTCTCAAAGCGCAGCCCCTGCGTGGTGCGCACGCCACGGAAGAAGCTGATAGCGTTGCATTCCTTCATACTGTAATTGTCTGTAGCGAGGATATCGAGCACGCCATCCCCATCCCAGTCAATAGGAGTCATATAGGTCTTTGTATCGTATCGATATGGATCCTTATCTATTGTCAGCAAGCGGGTACCATCCACAAAGAGCAGATGTTTGCGAAGGCCAAACTTCGGCTCACTCTTTGTGCCGACATTCAAAGCGACACGAAGTCCATTGGTACCACCGACAAACAGATCCTCTAACCCATCCCCATTATAGTCGCCGAAGCCAGCTGAGGTATACTGCCAATAGTCGGTACTGAGCGGACTCTCTGGATCCAAGCCTCTCTTCTTAGGATTGGCAAAATCCTTGTCACCTTCCTGAGGTATCAACTGCATGGGGAGGAAACCATCCTTACTCCCATACCAAACCGTGATCCATCCGGGATTGTATTGTCCGGAGAGGATATCGAGATAGCCATCGTGGTTGATATCTATAAAACGGGGATGGATACCGATGCAGCACCACTGAAAGTTGCTCATGATGCTGTCGTGAGTATCGCGCGCATAGAAATATTTTCCTGTGAACTTCGGCTTCTTCTTGGTGCCGACGTTGAGATAGACCTTGAGGTTATTTTCTTTGTTACCTGTAGAGAACTCTCCAAGGATAAGGTCTAACTTTCCGTCGTGATTCCAGTCGTAGAGCGCGGGGTAACACAGGCCGTGCTTCGTGGTGCGGATCTCCTGCTCCGTGCCGTCGAGACGCTGGGGCTGAGAGAGCACTGGAGCTCCGGGAATATGTGTCATCACCAAAGGTTTGAGCTTGGGAAAATGGGTCGTTCTTATCACATCTTCCGCAGGATTGTCCTTGGGCGACTGAGCCATAGCGACAACGGCAAGGAAGAGGAACAAGGTTGTTATGATGTTTCGCATGTTATTCTATTGAGATGTTGTTTTCAGGTAACGATTACTGAAGAATATTCTTCACATCCTTCAGGTATTGATCCAGACTATCCGTACGAACTAATATCTTACCTTGTGGATCAATCAGAAAATATTGACACACATGGTCAATTTCCAATTGTTCATTATAAGGAGAGAACCATCCGTGGTAATCGCTGATGACGGTCCAGGGCCGGGGTGCAGCTACGCAATCCTTGATGATGTCTTTCTGCTTTTCAGCAAAGACGAAGTCAAGCTCTGCATAGTTCTTGTTCTTATACCGGTTGTAAAGCTCACTCAGAGCCGCCACGCCCTTGGTGTAGTCGCCCAGTAAGGGAGTGCCAAAAACCAAAGTAATGTATTTGCCTTTGTATTGACTCAGTGAATAGCTGTCTCCATAAACATCCTTACCCGTGATATCTACGGGGAACATCTTTCCCGGCTGAAGACTGGCATCCTTCTTATAAATCATCTTCATCACCTTCCACTGACGACTGCCGAAAGCCGTCGTGTCGAGATGAGCCAGCATCTTACTGTAGCGCTCAAAGGAATACTTCTTCAGCACGCGCCGGTTATAGATATGATTCAAGCAGATGGCAGCCCGTGGATGACGGTCTGCGAAGGTAAGGAAGAGCGAGTCTTCCCGGTCATTGTACAGTCCGTCTAAGAGCTTCTTATAGGCTTGATAGCTCTTACCACCGGTCTTCTGCAAGTCTTCCTGTTGCTCATGCATGACTTTGCTTTCCGCCTCCCAGGCCGGCTGCATATAGCGCCGGTATTCCTGATAGAGATCCTCCTCAGGTGCTCCCGTGACTTTGCCGGTAGTGCCATCAATTGTCACCTGATCATTACTGAGCCAGAACGCCAGCTGCCAGCGATGAGTGTCCGACTCAAGGAACACATAGTCGGGATAGACCTTTTGCGAATGGCTCATATCCAGTGTACCATCCTTCACAATAGCCGAATCAACGGCAACACCGGCTCGTTTCAGATAGATCTTAGTGCCATCGCTGCAATTCATGTTCACGCCGTGGATGGTATATTGCGCATGAGCCGTCCCCAAAAGAGACATGCTTATGGCAAACAGAGAGAATAATTTCTTGATCATAGATTCCTAATCAAAAATTCTTGATTACAAGTTCTTGATGTTAGCGTCACGGATCTTACCAAAGTTCCATCCGCTGACGTTGTCTTTGTTGTATTTTGCAACTGTCTTCACCTTACCCGATGTCTTGTCGATATGGAGCGCGTAGAGCGTTGAGCTAGTGCCGTCCCACGTAGCAACCATGAGGATAGGCTCCGTGTTGTGGGTCTCCACATTCGGTGAATCGAGAAGTTTCATCATTGTCACCTCGCCACTGATATCGAGCGCCTCACCATTGGCCATCGAGAGCTTTGTAGCGTTATAGAGAGAGTTCGACTCTGCATCGTGACCGAAAGCATAGACACCAGTAGGAGTTGCATAATAACACATATTGATCGTGTTGCCAAAGTCGAAGGCGAAGGCATTGTTGATATCAGGCTGACCACTGAGGTCGTAGATATGCTGGGGCACACCTTTCATACCACTGTTACCCTCTGCCGATGCATTGGGATTGAGATCAACCATAAAGAACTTCCCGGCATACTGCGTGTTGTCGCTGTGACCTTTCAGTGCGGCAATAGCATGTCCACGGTCATCGGCTTTCATCTGCAGCAGGTCTGCCTTCATATCACCAGGATTGAAATCTACCTTATCATCTTCAGTATCCAGGAGTTTAAAATAATTGGTACCGTAGCTTCCGATAGACACAAATCCATTCTGACTCTTGCCATTCACCTCTGAGCACCAACTTACAACCTGTTGACCACTTGTTGACACGCGTGCCAACCATGGTTCAAGAACGAGTTTATTGCCATCACCAAGTGTCATGGTGTTGTCAATCAATGCATCCAGGAATAACGGAGAGGAAGGAGTGCTTTTGAACACTGCATTGCCATCGAAAGCTAAATAGTTGCTTCCATCGATGCAATAGCCTTTAGGCTTGTTCTGATTCAACGCCTCATCACCATGCAGGAAGAACATCGACGACCAGTCGCCTAAATACTCGAGGTCACTGTATCGTAAGAAGCTCCAACCTTTGTCGGTATGTACGACAACGCGCGTGTTGGCAGCATAACGACTGGCGTTATAGTCGGACACAAAGTAGACAATGCTCTCGCCCTTACCAGTTATCTTCTGTCCGCCATTAGCCGTAGCATACATGCCACTGATAGCATTCGGCGTATCAGGAATACTATTTGCCTTGGGCATAAACTCACTGGCCTGCAGGATACCCACATCGCTCTGGCTGTCATCGCCATAAAGCACCATCAGACCCGTGACACCCGCTATCGTGATGGTGCAGGTATTCTCCGAATAGAAGTTACGGCCCGTACTCTTTTGATGCACGCGCAAACGACAGTTGTAGGATGTATTCAGACTGACAACATTACTGTCCAAATGACAGGTATAGTTAAGCACCTTTGCCTGTTGGTCTGATGGAACAAGGGAAGAATATTGGCTACGCCCAAAACTGTTGCGGACTTCGCCTTCCACCTCCCAGAAATACTCGAGATCACTCTCCGGGATGTCTGTTTTCACTTCCGGCGTGATAGTGATCGTGCTACCTAAAGAGGCACTGTAGGCTTCCTCAGGGATGACGATCTGAACATCAGGCAATGTTGTATCATAATCGTTGCCGCCTTTGTCGCTATAGCATCCTGCAAGGAGCAGCACGAGCAAAGAAAGGCATATAGAGATTTTTTTCATGTCGTATTCGGTTTATTTGATATTAGTAAGAGTTACGCGAGAACTTTGGTGCCTTGCCGCGCAAACTTGCGTCAGGATAATCTGCAGGATAAGTAATAGCATGGTCACTGACATATTTGGTCAACTTGCTGACTAAATACCTCACGTACGTAGAATGGCCATACCAGTCATCGTCACCATCGGTAGGATCCTTGAACGAGCCGAGGACGACTAAGTACACTTCTGCTTTCAGCTGTGTGAAATAGCCGAAGTAACGGTTGGCATCACTATTCCACCATTTAGGCTGAGAATAGCCGTTAGACACGACGAGCCTTGTCGACAGTGAATCTGCTATACCCGTGCGGAAATCAGAGGATGCTCCGATGGTAAAGGTCAGCGTATCAGAATTATTTAAGAAATAATCATCATAGTAGACTTTCACCAATACAGAGTCGACAAGACGTCCGGCATGGAAGATAGCAGGGGAGGCCAACTCATATTTCACTTTCCCGTCACCAGCATTCGAGACGCTGACATTGACACTACGGTCGTTGTTGGAGATATCCGTTGCAGCATGTAAGGGAAGGTAAGCATAGCCGTAGCCATCAGTCTTGGCATTGGGAAAGTCTCGGAACGTGAAGTTCACCATCTGCTGTGAAAACCACACACAGTCGTTCTTGCTCTCCCATGTGTCGATGGTATCTGTAGAGCAGGCAGCAAACAAAAGACTTGCTGCCAGCGTCATGAGGATATATCGTATTTTCATCATGGTATCTCTTTTTGATATTAATTGTTGCTCGATGAGGTAGTAGTGGTGTTCAACGTGACACGACCGCCATAAGTATCCTCATCATCAGGCCGTTGCATAGTGTACACCTTAGGTGTGACAGTAACAGTTCCATAAGCCTGCTTGTTAGTGATGTTCTCGTTGAGACGCTTATAGTAGTAGAAGGTCTGACCCTCACCTACAAACTCTTTGTGATACTCAAGTCTGATCTGCTCTTTCAGGTCATCAGCGCTGGTAATCTTCAGCGGATAAGCCTGCAAGCCACGATGCTGGCGCACGGTTTCCAAATCCTTCTCAGCCTGTTCCAAATTGTCGTCTGCCTCGCATTCTGCTGCGATATAATACATCTCTGAAAGACGGATCAGCGGCAGGCGGTTGGCTGACCAGGGCGAATAACTGTTGTTGTAGTCATCATCCTTATAGTATTTGGTGCAGAGGTTAAAGTCGTTGCCATACATCGAATAGCTCTTACGCAGATACTGGAAACGATAGTCGTAAGGACGTGTTGCTGCGTCGAAAGCCGTAGCATCAAAGCCCTGGAGGTTACTTGAAGAACTGTTGAAACCAATCGTCTTCTCTATGAGATAACCATCTGTACGGTCATCCATATCCGTGATGTTCAGTGCAAAGATCTGCTCGGTAGAGAACGTGCGGTCACGACAGACGTACTGACTGTTGACCGAGATATTGCTCACGAGCTCAGGAGCGACCCAGGTGAAAGTGCCCGCAGGAGCATTGATCACTTCCTTGGCACATTTCAAGGCATTCACCTTGTCACCCATCCACATATAGATACGTGCCTCCGTGGCCACAGCAGCCCAGTAGTTGAAATGGAAACGGCGGTTGTGCCAACTCTTGATACCATATTTCTCACGATAAGAAGCATTGCCTGTTACGGCTGAGCATACAAAGCTTGACGGATCAGCACCCGTGTACATCGGGTCACTCTTGAGCAACTCCTTGGCCTCCTCCAAATCCTGCAAAGCAAGCTCGCACACCTGCTTATTCGTAAGGAGCGGATAGACATTGCTCGTCAAGGTCTTTACATAAGGAATGAATGTACCTGTCTCCGTATAACCCTCACCATTGAAAGCAGGAGCAAAAAGACGAAGCAAATCAAACTCAAGGAATGCTCTCAGACCTAGCAACTCGCCTTTAAAAACATTATAATCGCTGCCGGTAAACACACCTTTCTTACCGTCAATAGACTCCAAAGCTGAGTTGACATTGGCGATGGCATTGAATGAAGTATCCCAGATCTTGTCACTGAAATTATTACGTACACTCTCATTGTATGAGCTAGAATTCTTATTGAAGTTGAAACTTTGGTAACTATAGCCACTACCAAATCCCGGGATCGTAAATCCCTCACCTCCCATCATGTCGAGACCACACCACGTGAGATTCTTTCCATAAAGATCATTGCTGGCCATCGTGACATAGATACCGGAAAGCGCATCCGCAAAACCACTCTCATTGCTGAACAACTTATCCTTGTCGGTCTCTGTAGAAGGAGCAACATCGAGATAGTTATTGCAGGCGGAGAAAGCAAGTGCTGTCAGGCACAGCGCCATACCTGTTTTTATTTTATTGATAATATATTTCATATTGAATCTTATTTGTTTATGAACTTACTGTCTATCTCTGAGTTTAGAATGTAGCACTCAGACTGAAGGAGAAGGTGCGGGCGAAGGGATAAGTAAGTCCGCGTTCTACCTTGACAGAAGTGATACGCGCGAGCTCATTGCACTGGAAAGAGAGCTTCAGGCGCTCCATGCCCATCTTGTGGATCCAAGCCTGACGGAAGAAGTCGTATCCGATATTCAGGTTGGAGATGTACAGTTCATTGTTACGCTGTACAAAACGAGAGGTGGGCTTAGTAATGTTTACATTGGTATCAGTAGGACTCGAAAGCATATTAACGCCTCGATAAGGAGCTATCTGACCCGGTGTCGTCCATACGTCGTACACACGTTTGTCGAGGTTGCCAAAACCAGTGATATTCTCTACGCGATCTACGAGCGTAGAGTTGTAGAGATCGCCGCCAAGTTTGTAAGAAGCTGTGATACTGAGCGTCCATCCATGCCAACCACCACTAATGCCAAGCGTACCATGCCATTTAGGATTGGTATCACCGATGACCTGTTGCTCTGCCGCGCTCCAGTCCCATGTAGGATTGCCTTTTGTATCTTCATAAAGTTCCTTGCCAATAGCAGGGTCAATTCCAAGACTCTTCATGCCCCAGATAGCTGTCATCGACTGACCTTCAAAGTAACGTGTAGCCGGACGGTTGTTCTGCAACAGGTATGCATTAAACTCATCGGCTGTCAAAGAACGATGAAGTTTCTGTTCCAAATCATTAAACGTCATAGAGAAGTTAGCATCGGCATCATCATTGCTCTTCTTGAAGATATCGTAGATCTTCTTAATCTTATTCTTGTTATGAGCAGCAGAAGCTGTGAAAGTAATCCAGGAACGACTGCTGTTCTGACGCCACGGAGTGAAGCCAAGATAAAACTCTATACCCTTGTTCTGAATCTCTCCCATATTCTCTTTATAGGTAGTGAAACCTGTAGAAGCCGGTATCGTGATATCAGACAGGAGGTTGCTTGTGTTCTGGATATAATAATCTACACGACCCGTGAGCATGTCACCTAAGGCGAAGTCCACACCCCAGTTGTTGTCGTAGATCTTCTGCCACTTCAAACCGGTGTTCGGGAGCGCAAGCAACGTTGTACCCTGATGACCGTCGTAATAAGTCGTACCATAGGAGTATTTTGCGCGTGCCTGATAAGGGTTGAAGTTCTGCGTACCGATATAACCGAGTGAATAACGCAGTTTGAGAAGCTTGATAAGGCGAACACTCTTCATGAACGGCTCGTTGTGGATGTTCCAACCCACACCCGTTGACCAGAACGTTCCCCAGTGGTTATCAGCACCATAGACAGAACTACCGGTCTCACGAAGAGAGAGGTCAAGAAGATAACGCTCAGCGTAGCTATAGTTCAGGGCCTCAACGAAACCCACCTCACGGGTCTTAGAATCGGAGCCTGTGGGATGGCTGTCGTGGTAATAGTAGTTGGCCTGTGAGATATCGTCCATCTGATCGTTACCAAAGCCCTCGGCAACAATGGTCGTCGATTTCGAGGTGACATTCTGCAGGTTCCAGTTGGCGTTGGCAAACACATTATGCTTACCCCAGCTGTGGTTCCAGCTCAGTCCTGCCTGGAGTGAGAGGTCATCGGTAGAACCGTTGCCTTTTGTATAACGTCCCTTACGGTCACTATTACCCGCTGCATCGTAGTCAATAAACATTGTATGACTGGCGGGATAGAACACATCACTACCCGAGTCGGTATGGGTATAAGAGAGTTTACCCGTGAAACGCCAATGCTCATTAATATGCCAGTCCATCTCGAAGTTGTCGAGGAATGTGGTGTAATGGCTCTGATTCTTCACATTCAATGAAGCATTATAGAGTGGATTGTAAACAGGATTGCTGCCCGACGCAGTTTCATAACCAAGAATCTTTTTCAAATTACCATTAGCATCATAAGGTGCAAAATAGGGCTCCAATGTCACATAGTCGGAGAAAGAACCGTAAGGTGACTCGTTGGACACATTGTGCGAATAGTCCATCATGTTACGGAACACCATATTTTTATAGGTGTACGACAGGGTGGAGTTGATGTTGAATGTGTTACGGTCACTGCCTTTCATGGCACCTGCCACATTATTATAACTGGCACCAAGGAGGTAACGCACTTTCGAGTCACCACCTTCAAGCGACACGGTATGCTTCTGACCCACACCGGTACGCAGCGGCTTGGACAGCCAATAAGTGTCTACACCGCTCGCGATAGCGTCGTAAACACTCTTATAGAGCAAGTCAGCATTATTAGGATTGCTGATACTCTGCCAGTTATCATATTTATGATGCTGATTCTCCCAGTCAAATTTCTCCTGAGCATTCATGAGGTTGTAACCAGTCAGGTCGGGCACTTCAAGGTTCAGGTTGCCGTTGTAGGAGATACGCAGCTTGCCGCTCTTCGGCTTCTCCGTCTCTATAACGATAACACCGTTACCAGCCTTGGAACCATAGATAGCCTTGGCGGCAGCATCCTTCAAGATCGTCACCGAGCGCACACGGTTCATATCCAAGTCCCAGATCTTCTCCAGCGTCGTCTCAAAGCCGTCGAGGATGAACAGCGGCTCGTTGGCATTGCCATCGTAGTCGCCGGCAATGTTGAAAGAGGTCTGACCACGGAGCTGAAGGTTCGGCATGGAGTTAGGGTTGGAACCGGCATCGAGATTCTCCACAATCTGAAACGAAGGGTCAAGGTTAGCCAGACTCTTGATGACGTTCTGGTTACCCACACTCTCCAACTGATCCTTTGAAAATGTAACAGTACTACCCGTATAAGAACTCTTGCGGCGCTCAAACATACCGTTGACCACCACTTCCTGGAGCTTATTGTCATCTTCAAGAATGATCTTCAGATTGGTCTCATTCCGGTTGCCACTAAACGTTCTGTTAACTGTGCCCATACCTACATAAGAGATGCGCAATGTGGTCTGACGCCCGCGGGGGACATATAGAATGAAATGTCCATCGGCATTGGTACTGTATCCCTGGCCTGTACCCTCAATGAGGACGGTAGCACCCAAGAGAGGCTCGCCAGAGGGATCTGTCACGGTACCGCTGAGCTCTACATTAGCACTCTGCTGAGCCGGTTGGGAACTCTGTGTCTGTGAGCGTTGCTGCCGCTGCGCAGTACGATAAGCATTCTCATCGAGGAACACATTGACATAAGTGCCTTCGATGTGATAAGCCACGGGCTTACCAGCCAGCAGCGTGTTCAGCGCAGCACGAATGTCCTTCGTCTTGATGTGCTTGTTAGACACTGTGAACTGGCTAAGGTCATCATAGGAGAAGAGAATCTTGTAGTTGGAGAGCTTCTCCAGCCGCTTCAAGGCCTCCGTGAGGCGCTCGCTCTTCACTTCCATCTTGATCACCTTAGCGCTTGCCTGCGCTGAGACGGTTTGGGGAAATCCTAAGCCTGTGATAAGGGCCAGGAGAAAACCCAAAAAGATGAGCTTCTTGTTCATGATCTGTTTTTTCATGAGCTTCTGTTCCATAAGCTTTCTTTTATTTTAGTGTTTTAATCTCTCTCACAAGAACAGTCGCAACTATTCCTATTTGTTACTATTTGCTTAATTATCGTTTGAGAATAAAACAAGGGTACCCAAAAATTGAATAATTTTTGGAAAAATTGAGATTAACACATGTAGGGGCGGCCACAAGGGCCGCCCCTACGTGTGTTTAAACATATACAATACACAATAGGGCGGCCCTCCACAGCCAAACCCCGCCCCTACGGTTATTTATCTGACAACGATGCTGTTTCCCTCATGCACAATCTGCATGTGTTTCATCTGGTTCAGCAGATGAATAGCGTGATCGATAGAACCTTTGCGATCACAAAGGAAGTGGAGGCGGTATTTCATGGCCTCTTTATTTTGGAACACGATATTGACATTGTACCAGCACCCCAAGCTCTGCATGATATCAGAGAGCGGCTGATTATCAAAATAGAAGAAGCCCTCCTGCCAATAGACATAACCATCCACATCAACCGTTGAATGTGCTATATCTCCATCAGCCAGCACTGTCACCTCATCGCCGGGCTTCAGCGTAGCCTCACGGCCGTTCTTCTTATTCTTGAGCCATACGGAACCTTCGATCAGCGTCACACGCGTAGCCTTACCGCCATAGGTGTTGACATTAAACTTCGTACCTGTGACACGAAGCTCCATCTGATCGGTCTCCACATAGAAAGGATGAGCCGGGTCTTTAGCCACAGAGAAATAAGCTTCACCTTGAAGCTTGACACGGCGCTCCTTGCCTTCAAACTTCGAGGGATACTCTAACCGGCTGTCGGCATTGATGTTCACCTGAGAGCCATCACTGAGCAGAACGGTATAGTCCTTGCCCACCGGAGTTGTCAGTTTCTGAGGCTCCGACGGCTCACCATTGTGCACAATAGCCCGATAGTTAAGCATGGAACCATTCTTCGAAGCGACAAAAGCCGGAGCCTCCTGCTTGACGGAAGCATCCGTGGGATCGAGCTCGAAAGCATCGTCATTGCCGTTCTGCAACGTGAGCTTGCGCGGTGCATCCTTGATCTCATAAACCACCTCGCCCGCAGGCAAGATATCCTCCTGCTTTTGCTTCATCCACGTGAAGACGAAGAGACAGAGCAGTGTAGCGGCGATACCAATGAGACTTCCGAGCCATAACTGGCGATGACGAGTGAAGACAGCTTCAAAAGCATGCGGCTCTTCTTCATCCTCTATCTCATTTTCTGTTTCATTCTGATAAGGCTGGGGAGTAGCCGTTGGTACCTGATGACGGGCAGCAAACTCCTCCCACTCGTCATCCACACGCAGATCATAATGGCCTTCCTTCTCCTTCATGGCTTGACGACAGTCGAGCAACATCATCAGGTCATCGACAGACGCGTCATCAGCCAGCATCTTGTCGATGTCGGCATCGGTCAGCGTCACGTCCTGATCCATCAGGTCGAGCCAGCTTTCCATCTTCTTATCGTCTGTCATATCGCTCATTAAACGCTGTCTCTTATACACATCTGACGCTGCCGA
>ERZ1026780.1563-NODE-1563-length-14809-cov-7.997696_pt1 | contig 14809 bp, 17 predicted proteins | sample MGYA00380126_ERZ1026780 | MGnify/ENA primary metagenome ERZ1026780 (study PRJEB33269, sample SAMEA4719762) | human gut metagenome | biome: human-associated habitat; feature: organic feature; material: feces | place: Cameroon | collected 2013-10 ... | reverse complement strand
TGCGCGGTAAATCGTATTTGCAGATCGGTTCGGTTACCATGGGTATCGGCGGTTCGATAATCAGCCCCGAATTCTTTGAAGAATATCTCGGAATGAGAGTTGAATCGGTTGACGAAGTGGAAATTATCCGCAGAATGACCGAAGGTATTTACGACAGAACCGAATATAAAAAGGCTCTCGCATGGGTTAAAGAAAAATGCCGCCCCGACTTCGACAAGAATCCCGTCGAAATGCAGAAAACTCCCGCTCAGAAGGAAAAAGACTGGGAATTCACCGCAAAAATGGCGTGCATAATCAAAGACTTATTCAACGGCAACAAGAAACTTCCCAAGGGCAGAGAAGAAGAAATGGTCGGTCATAACGCGATCGTCGGCGGTTTCCAAGGTCAAAGACAATGGACGGATTTTTACCCGAACTGCGACTTCCCCGAATCCATTCTTAACTCGTCGTTCGACTGGAACGGCGCGCGCGAACCTTACATTCTCGGCACGGAAAACGACACCTTAAATGCAACGAGCATGTTGTTTATGAAGTTGCTCACCGGCAGAGCGCAGATGTTTGCGGACGTTCGTACCTACTGGTCGGGCGAATCGGTCAAGCGCGTTACCGGTTATGACCTCGAAGGTCACGCTAAAGAAGCGGACGGTTTCATTCACCTTATCAACTCGGGTGCGTGCTGCGTTGACGCTTGCGGCGAAGTCAAGGACGAAAAGGGCAACGCCGTAATGAAAAAATGGTGGGAAGTTACCGACAAAGATATCGACACGATGATGGGCGCAACCACCTGGCCGTACGCAGACCTCGGATATTTCCGCGGCGGCGGATATTCGAGCCGTTTTGTGACGCGTGCGGAAATGCCCGCTACAATGATAAGACTTAACCTTATCAAAGGCTTAGGACCTGTTCTCCAAATCGTTGAAGGTTGGACGGTAAAACTTCCCGACGAAGTAACCGACAAACTTTGGAAGAGAACGGACTACACGTGGCCTTGCACCTGGTTTGCTCCGAGAATTACGGGCAAAGGCGCGTTCAAATCGGCTTACGACGTAATGAACAACTGGGGTGCAAACCACGGCGCGATTTCTTACGGGCATATCGGCGCGGATCTTATCACGATGTGCTCGATGCTCCGTATTCCCGTTTGCATGCACAACGTTTGCGAGGACGATATTTATCGCCCGGCGGCATGGAACGCTTTCGGAATGGACAAAGAAGGTCAGGACTACCGCGCTTGCGAGGCTTACGGACCTATGTATAAAAACGTCAGAAAATAATTTTATAAGTTGTAAAAGTTTTGCGCCCCGCGGTTGCTTTCGTCAACCGCGGGGCGCTTTAAAATTTCAAAAGTGTTGTCGGGTTGCGGTTACGCTTGTCAGTCCGCTTTTTTCATCATTTTGCCGAACGTTATCACGGAAAAAATAATCGCCGAAAGCGCGTAAACGGATAAAACTATCACGGATACGACGCCCGTTGCGTCGAACGAATAGGCCGAAACTGCGGCGGGATCTGCAAAGTCCGTAGGCGTGTGCGTAGCGCCCGTTATTATTCTTCCGAGATAAACCGACGGGTAAAAAGGCAAAAACTTGCAAAACGTTTCAAATCCTCCCATCGTATCGAGCGGCATCCAGGCCCCGCCGAGTATTCCGGAGGCGGAAATGACAACGGAGGTTATCGCAGGCGCGGATTTTTCGTTGAGAAGCGCGCCCGCGATTATGCCTGAAAATACGTTGAGTATAAGGGCGGGCAACTGTTCTGCGGCAAGCAGCAAACAATCCGCAAAGCCGATATATCCCGAACCGATAAACAGCGAAATAACGTATCCTGTGACAATGCAGACGATTGTCTGAATCAGACCTAAAACGAACGCGGGGAGCGCGTAACCGACGACGAAGTCGATTTTTTTCATCGGGGAGGTATAAAGCCGTTTCAGAAGAGAAGTGGTTTTATCTTTGGAAACGAGCAGACATTGCGTGAGCATGATGAACGAATATGAAAACGTTATTGCGCCGGGGATAAGCGACGGGAACTCGAAAACGGGAGATTTACCGCCCGAGTAGTGGTTTATTACGGCGAAAAGCGCGAGCATTGCGACGGGAAAAGCCAGACAAAATATATAAATAACGGGATCTCTCGTCATTTCCTTAAAGTTTCTTCCCGCAAAAATCAACGCCTTGTTATTCATTATCGTGTTTTTCTTGTTAATTTTGTCGTTCATAAATCGCCCTCCGTGATTTTTACGAACGCGTCCTCGAAGTTTTCCGTTCCCGCCGAAATTTTCAGTTCTTCCGGCGTTCCGGCGGCGAGGACTTCGCCTTTCGCCATTATCGCCACTTTGTCGCAAAGCGCTTCGGCTTCTTCGAGATAATGCGTTGTGAGAATAATGGTAACTTTGCCTTTAAGGGATCTGATAATCTTCCACAACTCGCGCCTTGCGAGAACGTCCAGTCCCAAGGTCGGCTCGTCGAGAAAAAGAACTTTCGGTTTTGATATCATTCCGATTGCTATCGAAACTCGTCTTTTCCAGCCGCCCGAAAGCGTTTTCGCCCTTTGGGAGAGAACTTCGCCGAGCGAAAATCCGTCGATTATCGAAGCGATATATTCTTTATCGTCTGTTCCGTACAATGCGGCGAAAAAGTCGAGATTTTCTTTCACGGTGAGATTCGGCGCGACGGCTGTTTCCTGCGGGGAAACGTCGGCGATTTTTTTAACTTCACACGGTTCGTCTGTCACCGAATACCCGTGAACGGTCGCTTTTCCGTCCGAAGGTTCGATAAGGCAGGTGAGTATTTTTATCAGCGTGGTTTTGCCGGCGCCGTTCACGCCGAGAAGCCCGAAAAGCGAGTTTTCTTCTATCTCGAGCGAAACGTCTTTAAGGGCGTGAACCTGCCCGTAATATTTATTGATTTTTTCTGTTATGATTTCGTACATATCGTTTGTCCTTTATCCGGATTTATTGTTTTCGGTATTTATTTCTTGTTTCTTGTTCGCAAATCTTGCCGACAGAGCGGTGAAACTTTCCGTCAGAATATCCGAAACGTCTGCCTCGGATAAGTTGAGGTATTCCGTCGCTATCTGTGTCGCTATACCGTGAACGACGAGCCACATCATAAGGTGAAATTTCCTTGCGTCGGCATAGTCGATTTTATACCTTTCGGCAACTTTCTGCGATATCGCGTCGAACGCCGCGTCCTCTTTTTTCCCGTCTTCGTTCTTTCTCGAACGCATGAAAAGAGCCTTGAAAAGTTCGGGTTCTTTTCTTGCGAAATTTACGTATCCTATACCCGACGCCTTGTATGGCGGATACTGTCCCGATTGCACCTCTTTTTTCAAAAAGTCCTCGTATAAGTCGTTTATCGCGCTTAAAACACAGGCATTAAGTTCTTTTATATTGCCGAAATGGCGGCAAATCGGCTGAGTCGAAACGCCGGCGTAATCCGCAAGAGAGCGTATGCCGAGATTGTCGAATCCTTTTTCGCGAACCATTTCCACGGCTTTTCCGACGAGTTCTTCTTTCGTATATTTTTCTTTCTTTCCCATCTTAACCTCAAAAATAACGTATGTTATTTTACTCTATAATAACACCCGTTATTTTAATTGTCAAGCGTTTGCGAAAGCGTGAACGATAAATATTTGCAAGCGACAAAAAACTTTTTTAAATAACAAAACTTCTCCTTTTTTGTCTTTTCAAAAAATTTATAATGGGCATATGGTTGTGTACGTAGAATACGTTGCGATAAACAATTTTATAATAGATTGCCTGCTGATTTTGTCGGCGAGGAAGGCAATGAACCTGCCTTTAAATAAAGCGTTTATGTGTTTGTCTGCGGCGGTCGGCGCGGCGTTCGCGGTCGTCACGCCGCTGCTGAAAATGAACGCGGCGTTTACGTTTGTTCTTAAATTCTTTGCGGGCGCGCTCATGGTCCTCGTTTCGGGCAGGTTTCCGAATTTCAGGATTTACCTAAGGTGTTTTTATTTATTTTTGTTCTTCACGTTCGCGTTCGGCGGGGCGGTGTTCGGGGCGTTTTATTTTGCGGGGATAAGTTACGACGTGTTTTCGAGAACGACGCCTGCGGAATCGGTTCTCACGATAATACTTCTGATTGTTTTCCTTATGTATTTCGTCGCCTGCGCGCTGATAAAAAAGTTATATAAAAGGAAAGAAATAACGAATTTTATAAGGAAATGCGAATTTACCGTCGGCGGGAGAATCTACATAGTAAACGGCTTTTTAGACAGCGGCAACAGACTGCGTTACAAAAACGACCCGATAATAATCGTATCGCCGAAATTCGCGGCGAAACTTATGAAAAACGAGGTGTTTTCGCTTGTCAGGCCGAGGTATTCGACGATATCTACGATCGCCGGCGAAAAGGTAATAAAAATATATAAGATAAGCAGAATAAAGATATATAACGGGACGAGCGTGAATATAATTAATAACGTAATGCTGGGCATTGCCGAGCGCGAATTTATGAGCGGCGGAGAATACGATCTTATTCTCGGAACTGTTTTCGCGTGAAACGTCATCAAGTCGGGAGGAAAAGAAAATGTTGTCAAAAATAATCGCGATATTAAAAAGAATTTTTGCCGAAGAAGGCGGGGCGATCAATTACCTTTCTGGCGCGGAAGCGTTGCCGAGGCCTTACACCGCCGACGAAGAGCAGGAGCTTGTTTCCAGGCTCGGCGGCAACGACGACGCGGTCAGGCGGGGGCTTATCGAACATAATCTCAGGCTCGTCGTTTACATAGCGAGGAAGTTCGACAACACCGGCGTGGAAACGGACGACCTTATCTCCGTGGGAACGATCGGGCTTATAAAAGCGGTCAACACGTTCAACGCGGGGAAGAACATAAAACTCGCCACTTACGCTTCGAGGTGCATCGAGAACGAAATTCTCATGTATCTGAGGAGAATAGTGAAGTTGAAAGGCGAGGTTTCGCTCGACGAGCCTCTTAACGTGGATTGGGAAGGCAACGAGTTGCTTCTTTCGGACGTTCTCGGGACGGACAGCGACGTCGTTTATAAGGATATCGAACACGGTGTGGAAAAGGAAATGCTTATGGAGGCGATCTCGAAACTTTCCCCGCGCGAAAAACAGATAATGAACATGCGGTTCGGGCTGAACGGAACAGAGGAGAAAACCCAGAAAGAAGTCGCGGATATGCTCGGGATTTCGCAGAGTTACATATCGCGGTTGGAGAAGAAAATCGTCCTGAGATTAAGAAAAGAAATGGTAAAACTGAGTTAATTCGGGAAAAGCCGACAAAATATCCTATTGTTTTCTGCCGCGCGGAAGATAAAATGGTACATAGCCGAGAGGGATTGCGTCCCGGCGAGTTTCGGATTATCCGAACGCAATGCGGCTGCACGGAGGTTAAAAATTTATGAAACAAAAAGTTGAAATCTGCGGCATGGACACGTCGAGTCTGAAAAGACTTACGTTCAAAGAAAGCGAAGAGTTGCTTATGAGAATCAAAGAGGGCGACGAAAAAGCCCGCGAGGAATTCATTCTCGCCAACGTAAGACTTGTTTTATCGATAATAAGAAGATTCGATAAGTCCAAGGTCAGCGCGGACGATATGTTTCAGGCGGGAATGATCGGGCTTATCAAATCGGTGGACAATTTCGACCTGTCCGTAGGCGTTCGTTTTTCAACGTATGCCGTACCGATGAATAGCGCGCATTGAAACGGTCGTTTTCCCGAATTTGCGTAACATAATATCCGAATTTGCGTAACACAATATAATATAAAAGAAAGCCGCCCGGAACGAATATCCCGGGCGGTTTTTATGCCGAAGTCTGGTTCAGTCTCTGTCGTCGATTTTATAGGTCGGAACAATGTCGCGCACTAAGCGTTTCATTTCGTCCGTTTCGGCGTAAGCGGCTTCGTAAAGTTCGTTGAGGTGATTCCAGAAAGACGATTCGTCGAATTTGAGCGGCTGAGCGATATTGATAAGCCCGTTCGGGGTTTTCTGCATACCCTCTTCGTCCATGAGTCTTTCTTCGTAAAGTTTCTCGCCGGGGCGCAAACCGGTACATTCGATTTTAATATCGACGTCGGGTTTGAAACCGGATAATTTGATAAGGTTATAAGCGAGGTCGTAAATTCTCACCGGTTCGCCCATATCAAGCACGAAAATTTGCCCGCCCTTGGCGTAAGCGCCCGCTTGCAGAACGAGCGAAACGGCTTCGGGAATAGTCATAAAATATCTTATGATATCCTTATGCGTAACCGTAACGGGTCCGCCCTCTTTTATCTGTTGTTTGAAAAGGGGAATAACCGAGCCGTTGGAGCCGAGAACGTTGCCGAAACGCACCGCCACGAATTTGGTTTTGCTGTGTCTGCCGAACGCCTGAATTATCATCTCGCATATTCTCTTCGTCGCGCCCATAACGTTCGTCGGGTTAACCGCCTTGTCCGTGGAAATCTGAACAAAGGTTTCAACTCCGCACGCATCCGCGCAGCGGGCAACGTTGAACGTGCCGAAAACGTTGTTTTTAACCGCTTCGTTAGGGCTTGTTTCCATTAAGGGAACGTGTTTGTGCGCGGCGGCATGGAAAACTATCTGCGGGCGATATTTAGCAAAAACGTCCTTCATTTTTCCGTAATCTCTTACGCTCGCTATCAGTGTGACGAGATCGAGATTGCGGAGTTTCCTTTTGAGTTCCTGTTCGATGTTGTAAGCATTGTTCTCGTAAATATCGAGAATGATGAGCCTTTTGGGGTTGTGGCTTGCTATCTGACGGCATAGTTCGCTTCCGATCGAGCCGCCCCCGCCCGTGACGAGGACCGTTTTATCTTCGATATAGCCGATTATTTCGTTAATATCGACCGTAACCGGATCGCGTCCGAGAAGGTCCTGAATGTCCACCTCGCGCATGCTCGAAACGGAAACCTGCCCGTCGGCAAGTTGATAAAGCCCCGGGAGAATTTTAACCGGACAACCCGCGTCGTTACATCTCGCGATTATTTTGCTCAGCCGTCTTTTGTCTACCGACGGCATCGTGACGTGAATTTCGTTCACGCTGTATTTTTTTGCGTATTTTTTTATCTCGTAAGTCGACCCGACGACTTTCACGCCGCACACCGATTTGCCGATTTTTTCCGGATCGTCGTCTATCGCGCAAACGGGGACGAAATCGGTTTTGTCGGAGGATTGCATTTCGGCGATGAGCGTCGCGCCCGATTTGCCCGCGCCGACGACCATAACTCTTTTCTTTTTCTCCACGTTGGTTGAAATATAATATTTGCCAACGTTGAACGCGCGTTTATAAAATCTCGTCATTCCCGTGAAGAGGAAGAGGAAAGACGCGTATACGAAACAAGTGGAGAAACCTATGACGTCGCGCCCGCTCAGGGCGGTATAAATTATGTTGGCAACGAGAATACAGAATATCGCGAAGCAAAGCCTTAACGCGTCGATAATGCTCGCCGAACTGAATATGATGGAGTATAATCCCGAACATTTATAAACGAAAACGACGAGCGCGATATTGCCGAGGAACCAGATGAGAACGGACGCGTAATCGGTTTTCGGAACGGATTCCTTCGTGATGATATATGCAAAAACCATCGATATGACTATCAGTGCCACGTCGATGCACAATATAAGTATTTTTTTAAACAAATCGTTTTTTCTGTGCTTCATAAAATTTCCGTTGTCGCCGTTGTTGCCGTCGGCGCGAATCAAGTTTAACCGTAATATAAACCACGTTATTACATTATAACACTTTTCTTATACTTTCGTCAAAGGTTTTCACCCGTTTTGCATAAATGACTAAAAATTAAAAAGAATTGAACGATATTGCCGTCTAATTATTGACTTTTCGGGGAATAAAGTATATTATGGTTGCAGAAAATATATTTCTCAAAAAGGAGTAAGTCTATGAATAAAAAGTCAATTAAAGACGTTGATGTAAAAGGCAAAAGATGTCTTGTCAGATGCGATTTCAACGTTCCTATGAAAGACGGCGTGATAACCGACGAAAACCGTATCAACGGCGCGCTTCCCACGATCAGATATCTTATGGAGCACGGCGCTAAGGTTATTCTTTGCTCGCATATGGGCAAACCCCACAACATATTCACCGAAGGCTTCGGGCTTAACAAAAAAGAAAAGAAAGCGGTCGAGGCTCTTCCCGAAAACGAAAGAGCGGCTGCGAAAGCGGAATATATCGCCAAGGCTCTCAAGGGCGACCTTAAAAAGTTCACTCTCGCGCCCGTAGCAAAGAGACTCAACGAACTTCTCGGCGGCAAGGTTGCGTTCGCGACCGATATCGTCGGCGACGACGCGAAGGCTAAAGTCGCCGCTCTTAAAGAGGGCGAATGCGTTCTCCTCGAGAACCTTCGTTTCGATGCCGGCGAAGAGGGCAGAGATGAAGAATTCTGCAAAAAACTCGCGGCGTTTTGCGATATTTACGTTAACGACGCGTTCGGAACGGCTCACCGTTCTCACGCTTCCACGGCGGCTATCGTCGAATACGGATTCGTTAAAACGGCGGTTTGCGGCTTCCTTATCGAAAAGGAACTTTCCGTTATGGCAGACGCTCTCGAACACCCGGTAAGACCTTTCGTCGCAATCCTGGGCGGAGCGAAAGTCGCCGATAAACTCAACGTTATTTCCAACCTTCTCGAGAAGTGCGACACGCTTATAATCGGCGGCGGAATGGCTTACACCTTCCTCAAAGCGCAGGGTTATGAAGTGGGAACTTCGCTTGTGGACGACACGAAACTCGATTACTGCAAGGAAATGATGGCAAAGGCGAAAGCCGAAGGCAAAAAACTTCTTCTTCCCATCGACGGCGTTCAGGTCAAGGCGTTCCCCGATCCTATCGACGCTCCCGTCGAAACTTTCGTAAGAAAAGTCGGAGAATTCAATCCGGATATGGAATCGTGCGATATCGGACCCGAAACCGCGAAACTTTACGCCGACGCGCTCGTCGGAGCAAAGACGATTATCTGGAACGGACCTATGGGCGTGTTTGAAAATCCCACGCTTGCCGCCGGCACTAACGCTATCGCAAAGGCTATGGCGAATTGCGCCGGCGCAACCACCATTATCGGCGGCGGCGACAGCGCGGCTGCGGTCGCTCAACTCGGTTATGCCGACAAGATGACGCACATTTCTACGGGCGGCGGCGCTTCTCTCGAACTCTTCGAAGGAAAGAAACTTCCCGGTATCGAATGCCTTAACGATAAAGACTGATTAATTTTTGGAGTTTAATACAATATGAGAAAACCGATAATCGCAGGAAACTGGAAAATGAATAAAACCATGGCGGAAACCAAGGATATGATTTCCGCTCTTAAACCCCTTGTCGAAAACGCCGATTGCGACGTCGTGCTTTGCGTTCCGTTCACGGATCTGCAAACCGCAAAAAAAGCGGCTAAGGGTTCAAACATAAAGATCGGCGCGGAAAACGTGCACTGGGCTGAAAAAGGCGCGTTCACGGGCGAAGTGTCCGCGGATATGCTCAAAGAACTCAAAGTCGATTACGTTATAATCGGTCACAGCGAAAGAAGACAATATTTCGGCGAAACCGACGAAACCGTGAACAAGAGAGTTCAGGCTGCGCTCAACGCAAAGATTAAACCTATCGTCTGCGTGGGCGAAACCGAAGCGGAAAGAGAAGGCGGTCTTACCGAGAAAGTTCTCGAAAGACAGATCGTCGAAGGTCTTAAAGGCTTCAAGTCCAAGGATTTCGATAAAATCGTCATCGCCTACGAACCCGTCTGGGCTATCGGAACGGGAAAAACCGCAACGGCTACCGACGCTAATAACACGATCGGTTATATCAGACATATCCTTGCGAAGAAGTTCCACAGATCGATTGCCGAAAAGACGAGAATTCAATACGGCGGCTCGATGAACGTTAAAAACTGCAAAGAACTTATGGCTCAGGAGGAAATCGACGGCGGTCTTATCGGCGGCGCTTCCTTAAAGGCCGACGACTTTGCGTTTATCGTAAATTACAACAAATAAAACGGAATCGGGCGGGAAAAATTTTCCGCCCGTTTTTAAAGCGGAAACCGAAAGGAGATAATATTATGAAAATGAAAACAAGACCCGTTTGTCTTTTCATTATGGACGGTTACGGGCTTAATCCCGATAAAAAGGGCAACGCAATCGAAATAGCGAACGAGGGCGTTATAAAAAATCTTATGGCAAAATATCCTTCGGCGACTCTCGGCGCAAGCGGTCTTTGCGTAGGTCTCCCCGACGGGCAGATGGGCAACAGCGAAGTCGGGCATCTCAATATGGGCGCCGGCAGAATCGTATATCAGGATCTTACCAGAATAACCAAATCCATTCAGGACGGCGATTTCTTTGAAAACGAAGAACTCATCAAAGCCATGGACGGCGCAAAGAACGGAGGCAAGAAACTTCATCTTTTCGGCTTGTTGTCGTCCGGCGGCGTTCACAGCCACATAACTCATCTTTTCGCTTTGCTCGAAATGGCTAAAAGAAGGGGACTTACCGAAGTTTACGTCCACGCTTTTATGGACGGCAGGGACGTTCCCCCCACGAGCGGAATCGATTTCGTTAAAGAACTCGAAGCGGAAATCAAAAAGGTCGGCGCAGGCAAAATCGCCACGGTAAGCGGCAGATATTACGCTATGGACAGAGATAATCGTTGGGAAAGAGTAGTCAAGGCTTACGAAGCGTTGACGCTCGGCAATGGCGTTAAAGCGAACAGCGCGGAAGAAGCCGTCGAAAACAGTTATAAAAACGAAGTGACGGATGAGTTTATCGTTCCCGCCAACATATATGAAAACGGCAAACCCGTCGGGCTTGTCGAAAAAGGCGATTCGGTTATATTCTTCAACTTCCGTCCGGACAGAGCGAGAGAAATCACGAGGGCGTTTACGGAAGAGGAGTTCGGCGGTTTTGAAAGAAAGACCGGGTATCTCGGACTTAATTACGTCGGATTCACCAAGTACGACGAAACTTTCCATCACGTTGCGATAGCGTTCAAAAAGCAGGAACTTCACAACACGCTCGGCAAATACCTTTCCGATAAGGGCTATACGCAACTTCGTATCGCCGAAACCGAAAAATACGCTCACGTAACGTTCTTCTTCAACGGAGGCGTCGAGGCGCCCGAAAAGAATGAGTACAGAGATCTTATTCCTTCGCCGAAGGTTGCCACGTATGATCTTCAGCCGGAAATGAGCGCGTATCTCGTAACCGATAAAGTGCTTGAAGAAATCGCTTCCGATAAGTTCGACGTAATCATTCTCAACTATGCAAACTGCGATATGGTCGGACATACCGGCGTTCTGGACGCGGCTGTAAAGGCTGTTAAAACCGTCGAGGATTGCATAGGGAAGATAACCGACGCCGTACTCAAAAAGGGCGGCAGTTGCATCGTAACCGCCGACCACGGAAACGCAGACAAGATGATCGACACCGACGGCGAACCTTTCACTGCGCACACTACGAACCGCGTCCCCGTAATTCTGGTAAGCGAACAGTACAAGAACTTCAGACTCAGAGAGGACGGCGTGCTTGCCGACCTTGCTCCCACGCTTCTCGAAATGATGGGCGAAACTATCCCTGCGGAGATGACCGGTAAGTCGTTGATTGTTAAATAAAAGCCTCGTTAATCGGCTTATAGACCGGCTTTTGTGGTTTATTTCGGCGAACTGCGATGTTTCATCTCAGTTCGCCGGGGTTTTTACCGGTAAATTTTCAAACGTAATTGTATTTCCTGTTTTGACGAACGACGCATGGCGGATTACAAGTAAAGGATCTAAAATTATTTTTTTCAAAATTAAGCGGCAATTTTGTTGACCGAATCGAAAAAATGTGGTAATATATACAAGCATTGATTATAAATGCTTTGTCTGCAACCGATGTCGCGCAGGCGGCAAGCAGAGCAGATGAGTGTTTTGTTTAATATTTATTGCAATTCGGAATGGAGAAGTACCCAAGAGGCCGAAGGGGCTCCCCTGCTAAGGGAGTAGTATGGCTTTAAACCGTAGCGAGGGTTCAAATCCCTCCTTCTCCGCCACAAGAGAACTGTACGCACCCTAATGGTAAATTAGAGTGCGTATATTTCTTTTCTGTTGAATATTTCGGCATAATTGTAAGAAGATGAATATAAAAACGGACAGCCGGGCGATTTTATTCGCTCGGCTTTTTCCATACCCAAAATTAAACGCATTTACGGAAAATACGAGAAAAAACCACTTTTTCAAAAGGCTTTACCGAGAATTGCTCCGATTTATCGCCTTTCGTCATTTTCGTTGTAGCACAGTAAAAATCGGAAGTCAACGGGAAAAATTGTTGCTGAGGACTTTAATAATACCAAGAGTCAGACTCGATTATGAGTTTGGCTCTTTTTTCATTTACGCAACAATTTTGTCCTTTGTCGTTGACTTCCGTGATTGCGACTTTAACTCGCAGAGACATTTGCTTTTTCCGGTGCTACCCCGTTTATGCCGAAAGGCGAAAAATAAATCGGAGGTAAATCCAAATGAAAAAAGTAGTTTATTCAATCAGAAAAATCAAAGGAAACTTTGACGAAAAGATTTCCGGTCTCGGATTTCTTAACGACGAAGGAACGTTATTCTGCAAATGCGTTTCTAAAAACGGTAAGCGTTATACCCGCGCTTTCGATGACGTCGAAAAGAATTGCCACCCGATAATCGGAAAAGAAAATGAGTTCAAAGGCTACGTAACTATGTATTACGAATACGAAGGCAGAGATATCGAAGTCGAATACTCGGTATGGTATAAAACGGTATAAGGAGAAAGAAAATGGCTGAATATCAACACTTTGACGGTGAAACCTATATAACTTTCAATATCGTATATGCGACCGAAAAAGAAGTCCAACTTGCAGTTACGAATCGTGGCAGAATTAGCGTTCTGACCTACGACTTATACGCAGACGAAAACGGCAAATATTTTGAATACGGCTGTATGTACGACAAAATTTATATCGAAGATTTTGAGGTAATGTGAAATGAATACACCAATCATTGATTTAGAAGAATTGCTTGACGAGGCAAAAGACAGAATTGAAGAAAAACTTATAATCGAAGGAGAAATTGAAAATGTGTAACAATATAAAAATCGTTATAGGCTCGTGGGGTTCATACAACGAATGCAACGAAAGAGCGTTAGGCTCGAAATGGCTTGACCTTTCGGACTATTCCGACTGGGACGAAATTGTAGAAGAACTTAAAAAAGAAGGCTTTGAACTGGACGGCATAGACGAAGAACTGTTTATACAAGACGTCGAAGGTATCGAAGACCGTTCCGTAAACTGGGATTACGTCAACCCAGAAACGTTATTCAATACTTTGAAAGAATCGGGCGTTCTTGACGACGATTACAAATATAAAGTGTTTTGTGCATTCCTTGAAGTGCGTGATTTCGATGATTTTGAAGAAAAAGTAAAATCTCACGGCGACCGCTGGGACGATTGTATCAATCTTTGGAGCGGCTACTCGTGGGAAGATTACGGCAAAGAAATGCTCGACTGTTGCGGCTACGAAATACCCGAACACATTTTAGACTTTATAGACCTTGAACGCTACGGAAAATACTGCGGCGAAGAATGTTTACAGGAATACAGCGACGGGCTTATTGAGATTTATTAAGGGATTTATACTATGAATAAATACGGTTATAAAGTCTGCTATAAACGCCGCGGCGAAAACAAACTGAAAATTTATCTCGTAACGGATACATACGACTGCGCAAGTTGGAACGTTCGTTGGTGTGAAAATCATTCCCCGCCGGACAGAAAAACAAATATTCCTATTACAAATGCCACTTGGCTTGTCGTTCCCGTTAAAAACTATATCGAATATAAACTGCTTTGGAGAGGTTGCCCGTTTTAAGGCAATCTCTCTTTTCAATTACAAAAATCAAAGGAGCATACAAAAATGAAACTATCGACAGAAACCTTATATCGCCTTTGTAACAAATATCAATGGTTTACAAGCGGCGATTGCACACAATACGAAAAATTGTTTGAGCGAAACAAACAAGGAGCGAGCCTTGAAACGCTTGCAACGATTATCTGGCTTTGCTCGGTCGGATACGAAGAAAAACAAATATTAGAAATACTCGAAAAGGAGTGCGAAAACAATGATTAAACTCAATCTGACCGCTACAAATCGGCAACAAGAAAAAGTCCTTAAATTTTTGCAAGAAAACGTAAGCGAAACTCTTGCCGACAAGATAAATAACGGCACGCCGTTTGAGAAAGACGGACACCCTTTGTTGAACAAGAAAACGCTTGCAGACTTTATGAGATACGCCGGTAAAGAATCCCGACAATTTGCCGAAAAAGGCGAACAAGAAACGTGCGTTGACGATGATACGGTTTACGGCTGGGCAATCCACTTTTTTGAAGAAGATTCAATCGAAGGCACGCTTTACACCATAGACGGCGAAGAATACAAACCCGCGCCGAAAAAGGTTGCTACAACAAAGCCTGTAACGGTAAAATCGCAACCGCCGAAACCGCAGAATTTACAGTTTTCTATCTTCGATAAAATCGACGATACCGAGGTTAAAGATACCAAAACTGACACTTTAACTACCGAAACAGATACTGACGACGAAGAATTTACCGAAGAAGAAAAACTTGATGCACTGCGACAGGTTGCCGAAGAAGAACAACGCGAAAAAGGCAATCCTACGTATCGAAAATACACGGCGTATCAAGCGGAGAAACCGACGGCAATCGTAGCATACCGTTTAGGCGATTTCTATGAAGTTTTAGGCGACAAAGCCGTGCTTCTCGGTAACGAACTCGACCTTACCATTACGAGCCGCGACGTGGGCT
>ERZ1026780.1555-NODE-1555-length-14853-cov-3.338627_pt1 | contig 14853 bp, 15 predicted proteins | sample MGYA00380126_ERZ1026780 | MGnify/ENA primary metagenome ERZ1026780 (study PRJEB33269, sample SAMEA4719762) | human gut metagenome | biome: human-associated habitat; feature: organic feature; material: feces | place: Cameroon | collected 2013-10 ... | reverse complement strand
GTCGCTCACCGCCGAAAAAAGAACGGCGAAAAAACAGCTCACGCTGCCGTCAAAAATATACAGAGAAAGAAGGTTTCACATGTTCAATCCGCATACGGTTCCTCTTCCGAAATATTCGCGCCGCGAGGATATAGTTAACTGCGCAACACATGCACCCGGAGCGCTGTTTGCCGTTGCCGCGCTGATTCTGTGCATTGTCAAGCTCGGAGCCTCGGCGACGGGGACGCAATATGCCGCTGTCATCATTTACTCCCTGTGCACGTTTTTTCTTTATTCCGGCTCGGCAATATACCACGGCCTGCGCCCCGGATTTTTTAAGAAAATCGCAAGACTTACAGACCATTCAAATGTGTTTCTGATGATTACCGGCTCACTGTCGGCATACTATCTTCTGGGAGTGATTCCCGTAAACCGAACGCTCGGCATTGTGCTCTTTACCGTTTCATGGGTTGTTACGGCAGCGGGCATCCTTTTCACGCTGATGGATCAGGAGCGCTTCAAGGTGCTCCAGATGATTCTGTACATGGTGCTCGGATGGTCGGTCGTCATAAGCATAAAATACGTGCGGGGCGCTTCCCTTGAAGGACAAATGCTGTTCCGTTTTATTATTATAGGCGGAATTGTGTATACCGTCGGTGCGGTGTTGTACGGCATCGGCAAAAAGATACCGTACATACATGCGGTGTTTCACATTTTTATCCTTGCGGGAACGGTTTTGCAGTTTTACGGAATTTATACCTTTGCACTTTGATTTTCGGTCTGTTTTTTCGGTGACTTTTGAAAAAAACCTATTATCTGCCCCGATATCACGACAGTAAGGAGCGAATAAGCGATTTTCCGCACGGGAATATATGTGAGTGACAGAGCCAGAACCGCCAGGTCGCTGATAAGATATATCCACCTGATATCAACTTTTTTCAGCAGTTTTGCAAGCCCCATTGACAGCGCATCGTCACCGCCCGGAGCGCCGCCGAAGCGCACGCATATTCCTACGCCGACGCCGACGAAAACCGCGCCGGCAACGCATGCGAGCAGCGTGTGGTCGGCAATTCCCTCCCACACGGGCGGAAACTGCTCAAAAATCGCGTAAAACGCCGAAAACGCAAGTCCCGCAACGGCAGAATACACGACAAAACCGCCGCCGAGCACGATAAAGCCGAAAATGTAACAGATAAAGTTCATCACAAGACTCGACACGGACGGCGAAATACCGAAGTGATGATACAGTAAAAGCGTGAGTCCGAGCACTCCGCCCTCGGTTATATCGGCAAACGAGTGCACGTTATAAAGACCGAATGCGAGAATCGCCGCACCCGGAAGCTGCCACAAACAGTTTTTCGGATTTACACTCTTAATGTCATTTATAAAATTTTTCGAAAAACTCATCTTACCACCTTATAAACGTAAAAGATAAGCCGTGAAGACATTGTTCCCACGGCTTTTTCTTTTATTATACATCACGGAGAGAAAAAAAGCAAGCACGGCATCGCGTCGGCGGACGGACATCATATTCTGTCCGCCGTTTCACAAATAAACCTTTCTGTCTTCTCCCATCCGAGACACGGATCGGTTATCGACTTGCCGTAGCCGGGTTCGTCGAGACTTCTTGCGCCGTCCTCGATATAGCTTTCGACCATGAAGCCCTTTACTATGCGGCGCACGTCGCCGCTGCAGCGGCAGGAATGGAGCACCTCGTTTGCTATTCTCACCTGTTCGAGGTATTTTTTTCCCGAATTTGAGTGGTTGGTGTCAACGATAACGGCGGGATTTTCGAGTCCCTCCTTTTCAAACGCTTCGGCAAGGCTTAAGAGATCCTCATAGTGATAGTTGGGGAGCGACTGACCGAACCTGTTGACATATCCGCGCAGTATCGCATGCGAATAGGGATTGCCGTGGCTCTTTACCTCCCATCCGCGGTAGCAGAACGTGTGCTTGCCGCGCGACGCTTTTATGGCGTTCATCATGACGGACAGATCACCGCTCGTGGGATTTTTCATGCCGACGGGAATATCGATTCCGCTTGCGGTGAGACGGTGCTGCTGATTCTCGACAGAGCGCGCGCCGACCGCGACATATGACAGAAGATCGTTCAGATAGCGGTGATTTTCGGGGTAGAGCATCTCGTCCGCACACGAAAAACCGTATTCGGTCAAAGCCTTCATGTGCAGCCGTCTTATCGCAATGACGCCCTTGATAAGATTCGGCTTATCGCCGGGATCGGGATAGTGGAGCATGCCCTTGTAGCCCGCGCCCGTGGTGCGCGGCTTGTTTGTATAAATGCGCGGAACTATCAGAATTTTGTCGCTGACCTTATCCTGTACGCCTCTCAGACGGGAGATGTAATCGAGCACGGACACCTCGTTGTCGGCGGAGCACGGTCCGATAACGAGAAGAAGACGGTCGTCCCTGCCCGTAAAGATGTTTTTAATTTCCGCGTCACGCCGTGCCTTGACCGCCGATGCTTCGGGGGGCACCGGATACTGCGCCTTTATCTCCTGCGGAATCGGCAGCTTGCCGATGAAATCCATATTCATAGTTTTGTCCCTGCTTTCTCAGTTGTTTTTCGGTTTATCAAATCGCGCCCGCCGGGCGGTGGAAACGCGCATCATTTGCTTCATTGTCTCACAGTCGTTTTCGGCAAGAGCGTTGCGAAGCTTTGTAAGCTCCGCCGTAAAAAGGTCTATATGACGCATCAGCGGCTCTTTGTTGAGCATAAAAAGCTCTGTCCACATATCCTCGTTTATGCGCGCAATGCGCGTAAGATCGCGGAAGGAGTCGCCCGTGTACAGCTCCGTGTCCGGCGCGTCGCAGCTTGTCATAAGAGCAACGGCGATGCAGTGCGTCAGCTGCGACAAAAAGCCTATCATGTCGTCGTGCATTTCGGGAGAGAGACGCGAAACGCGCGCAAAGCCGAGAGTTTTGCCGAGATCTTCACACAGACTTATCGCGTCCTCCGTGTTCCTGTCGGTGGGAGTGACCACGAAATTCGCGCCCTCGAAAATCGACGGAGTGCTGTTCTCGACGCCGTACACCTCGCGCCCCGCCATAGGATGGGAGGCTATGAACTCAACGCCGTCGGGGAGCATCCGCTGCACCTCATACACAACGCTGCACTTGACGCCGGTTACGTCGGTTGCAACCGTGCCCGCAGCAATGAGACTGCCGTAGTTTTTTACCCAGTCGAGAAAAATATGCGGATAGAGGGCAAACACGATAATGTCGGCATTTTTTATCAGATCCCTGTCAGGCACATCCGCGCCGTCAACTATTATACCCTTTTTAAGCGCATAGTCTATCGCCTCCCGCCTGCTGTCGATCGCGGTGACGGCAAAGCCTTTTTTCGTCAGTGCTTCGGCATAGCTGCCGCCGATAAGACCCAATCCGACTGTCAGGATTTTTTTATCGTTTGTAAGCTTCATCTTCTTTTTACCTCTATGCCGATTTCTTCGAGCCTTTCAAAAAAGTCCGGAAAGCTCTTTTTGACCGCCTCCGCGCCGTCGATGACTCCGCCCGTGAGAGCGGAAAGAACGCTCAAAGCCATAACGATGCGGTGGTCGTTGTGACCGTCGAGATGCCCGTCGGGCGCGTGCAGCTCTTTCGGAAATATAACAACGGAATCGTCGTGAACCGTTACCGCCGTGCCGAATTTGCGCAGCTCGTGCGCCATGCACTCCGCACGGTCGCTTTCTTTTATGCGAAGCCGCCGCGTGCCCGTAAAAACGCCGCCGTATTTCGCCGCGGCAACGGCAAAGAGGACGGGTGCAAGGTCGGGACAGTCGCCGATATGAATAACGGGAGTCCCCTTTTCGAGACTTTCAAAATGCTTTTCGTATATCTTGTCGCCCTGCAGGCTGTTTTCGTCAAGGCCGTTTATTTTCACACTGCCGCCGAGTGTATTCAGCGCAGCGAAAAACGCCGCATTTGACCAGTCGCCCTCCACCGTGACATCGGCGGGAGTATATTTTGAATTGCCCTTTATTATCAGCGTGTTCGCGTCGGGATGCCGAACATCAACGCCGAAAAGCGACAGCGCGCGAACGGTAAGCCGAATATACGGGCTTGATTCCGCGGGCGGCAGTATTTTTATCACGCTGTCGCCGTCCGCAAGCGGCAGAGCAAAAAGAAGACCGCTGATAAACTGACTGCTGATGCTGCCCGGCACGGTGTATTCCCCCGCGGGAAGCGGACCTTTTACAACGACGCTGCTTTCATCCTGCGAAAAAAGCAATCCTTTTTCGCGGCAGATATCGCGGTATACGCCGAGCGGGCGCGACAACAGCGTGCGGCTGCCGTCAAGCACCGTGTGATTGCCGCTCAAAAGCGCAATCGGCACAAAAAACCGCATAGTGCTTCCGCTCTCGCGGCAGCGAAGCACTCCGCCTGTGCGCGACGCGGGTTTACCCGTGCCCGACACAAACACGTCATTCCCGGTTTCGGAGAGTTCCGCTCCGAGCGACGTTAAGCAGTCGAGAGTCGCTTTTATGTCATCGCTCTCCGAAATGCCTCTGACGGCGCTCTCACCGGCGGCAAGTCCGGCACAGATGAGCAGACGGTGCGCCATGCTTTTCGACGGCGGCGCGGACACCGTTCCGTGCGCAGAGGACGGTTTTATTTCAACTGTCATCACAATTCACCTTTTTCCGCAGACTCGTCGGGCGCCCTGCCTGAGCGCAGAATGTCACACGCGTGAAGATAGCCGCCGAAGCCCTCGCCCGTCACGGTCGCAACGCATGCCGCCCGAATGAAGCTTATTTTGCGAAAATCCTCGCGCGAATCCACATCTGAAATATGCACTTCAACCGTAGGGATGCCCACGGCTTTGACCGCGTCCGAAATCGCCACGCTCGTGTGCGTGTATGCGCCCGGATTTATAACGATTCCCTCGGTGCCGTCAAAATATGCCTGCTGAATCCTGTCGACAAGCGCTCCCTCGTGGTTGGACTGAAAAAATTCGCTCCCGTCGCCGTGCTCACGGCAGTTTTCGGCGATCATCCTTATAAGCTCACCGTATGTTCCGCTGCCGTAGATCTTCGGCTCGCGGATGCCGAGCATATTGAGATTGGGTCCGTTTATTATAAGTATTTTCATGTGTTTTCCTCCGCCTCTTTCAGAATAATCTGCGCCGTACCCTCCGGAGTTCTGCGCGGCAAAACGCGTATATCGGCTGAAGAAATATACGTTCCGATGCGCTCGGCGTAACGCTTTTTTATGTCCTCCGCGGTAGCTGCAAGAGGGCGTGTGTCGGTCGGCAAAAGGAATTTTAAGTCTCTGTCGAGAAAAAACACCCTTCCGTTTGCCTTCAGCGACCTGACGTTTTCTTCACGCAGAACGCTGCCGCCGCCCGTTGAAATGACTGCGCCCGTTTTGTTTTCGAGCGACCTTATGACGCGTGTTTCCGCGTTCCTGAAATACTTTTCGCCGTGACGCGCAAAAATATCGGATATCTTCATGTTCTCCGCTTTTTCAATCATTTCATCCGTATCGAAAAACTCGCGCCCGAGCTTTTCGGCAAGCACCGCGCCGACGGTGGATTTACCGCAGGCGGGCATTCCCGTGAGCACGATATTGCATTTTTGACTATATATCCGTCCGTAGACTTCTTCGCCCTTTTCTTCGGGAATGTCGGTTCCCGTGAAAAGCTCCGCGGCGCGCACCGCCTGAAAAACAAGCATATACAGTCCGCCGCAGGCAGGGATGCCGCGCTTCTCCGCGTCGAGCACGAGCGCGGAGCGCAGCGGGTTGTAGATAACGTCCGCAACGCCCGAAAGCGACTTGAACGGCGTGATGTCTATCGGCTTTTCACCGACCGTGTCGGGAAACATTCCCACGGGCGTTGTGTTGATGATAACGTCGGCATCGGCGTGCAGGTCAACCGCGTCTTTATAGGTCACGGCACCGTCCTTTGCGGTGCGGCTGACGCGCAGTGCCTCACGCGCTCCAAGCTCCGACGCGGCGGTGAGAGCGGTAAGAGACGTGCCGCCCGTGCCGAGTATAAGCACTTTTTTGTCTTTGATATCGATCCTGTTTTTCGCGAGCAGCCTTTCCATCCCGAAGACATCGGTGTTGCAGCCGTACAGCCTGCCGCCGCGGTTCACCACAGTGTTGACGGCTCCGACAGAGAGCGCCGCAGGGTCGATGCAGTCAAGATACTGCATCACGTCGCGCTTATACGGAATCGTTACGTTTATCCCGCCGAGCGACGGCGATCTTACGAACTCGCCCACTTTTTCCGGCTCCATGGGGTACAGTTCATACGGATAAGGCGCCAGAAGCGCATGTATTTCTTTTGAATAGCTGTGAGTCAGGTGTCTGCCGATGCAGCCGAAAAAAGGCTCTGTCATATGCTTTGCACCTCCGTTTTCGGAGCGTTGAAATCGGTGCCGAAGCGCCCCGACAGCATGTCGTAAACAACAAGACCCGCAACCGCGTTGACAACGAACGCCGCGCGGTGGACCATGGCGGGGTCGTGTCTGCCTTTTATCTCGATAATTCCGTTTTCTCCGCTCACCGCGTCCACGGTTTTTTGCGGACGCGCAATCGACGGAGTCGGCTTCACGGCGCATCTGAAAACTATCGGCATACCGTTTGTGATACCTCCGATAACGCCGCCGTTGTTGTTTGAGAGATGGGTTATTTTTCCGCCGACGTTTTCGAGCGGATCGTTCGCCTCGCTCCCTTTTTTGTCCGCAAAGCCGAAGCCCGAGCCGAACTCAACTCCCTTAACCGCAGGGATCGAGAACAGCGCATGTGACAAAAGACCCTCGACCGTGTCAAACCACGGCTCGCCGACGCCTGCCGGGACTCCGGTGACTGCGGTTTCGAGCACGCCGCCCACACTGTCAAGCTCCGATTTCGCTTTTAAGATTGCCGCGTGCATTTCCGCGCCGCGCGCGTCGTCGAGCACGGGGAACGGTTTTTTTGCAAGCTTTTTTACATCATTTTCAATATCACCGAACGGCGCATCCGTTATGCCTGCGGCACGCGAAATATGTGTCCCGATGAAAATACCCTTTTCTTCGAGTGCACGGCAGCATATTGACCCCGCCGCAACAAGCGCCGCCGTAATTCTGCCGGAAAAATGTCCGCCGCCGTTTCTGTCCTCAAAGCCGTGATATTTGCACCGTGCCGTGTAATCGGCGTGACCGGGACGCGCAAGAAACCCCGTTTTGCCGTAGTCGGCGCTTTTCGTGTCGCCGTTGGGAATAATTATGCAGACAGGCGTTCCCGTTGCAACGCCGTTTTTAACGCCGCTGACGATTTTAAATTCGTCTTTTTCGCTTCTCGCGGTCGAGATATCCGAGCGCGCGCTTCGCAGCGCCAGCTTTTCGCGTATGTATTCTCCGTCAACGGGCGTGCCGGGCGCAAGCCCGTCAAGCACTGCGCCTACAGCCTCGCCGTGGCTCTCGCCGAACAGCGTTACCGTAACGGAATTTCCGAATGTATTTTTCATAAACAGCCCCCTATGACATTGCAATAAAAATTCTTCGCCGTCACCGACGGATTTTTTCGGGATTAAGGTTAACCGCCGATGTTTTGAAAGAACGTCATTTGCATTCGCTTTGTGTAAATTGCCCCGCCGAGGACAATTTTTGATTTCCGATTAAAATATCCTTCATATCCGCAAGTGTTACTTTTTTTATCTCAAACGAGCCTGTTTCATTTACGAACACGGCGTTGACGGCATTGCCGTCGGATTTTTTGTCGTGCGCAAGCACCTCAAGCAGCTTTTCGGGCGGAGTATCCGTTTCGGTCGGCAGACCGTACATTTTAAGCACGGGCAGCAGCTCGGCACGGACGCTGTCGGAGCACATATACGTCATTCCGACAGCGACGCTCTCGCCGTGAAGAAGACCCGTGAGCGTTTCAACCGCATGACCGACCGTGTGACCGAAGTTGAGCACTCTGCGCAGCCCCGTCTCCTTTTCGTCCGCCGCCACGACCTCCGCCTTGAGTCTTACGCTCTCATAAATTATTCTGTCGATATTTTGCTCCGCGCCGCCGTTTTTTATAAGCTCAAACAGCGGCTTATCAAGACACACCGCCGTCTTTATTATCTCCGCCATACCCGACGCGAACTGACGCCGGTCGAGAGTGCGCAGCACTTCGGGGTCGATGAGCACACCCCTCGGCTGCCAAAACGCACCGACAATATTTTTCACGCCGTCGAGGTCGACCGCGGTCTTTCCGCCGACGGAGGCGTCCGTCTGCGCCAAAAGGGTTGTCGGGACGTTATAAAATGCGATACCGCGCATATACGACGCAGCCGCAAAGCCCGTGATATCCGTAACAACGCCGCCGCCGACGGCAACCGCGCAGTCGTTGCGTGTAAAGCCGTTTTCAAGCATCGTGCGGCACAGCATCGCGAAATTTTCAAGCGTTTTGCTCTTTTCGCCCTGCGGCAGCGTGACAAGAACGGAATCTCTGCACTGTTTTCTCACTTTTTCCGCATATTCGGCGGGAACGCCGGAATCGGTGACGACAAGCACTTTTCTGTTCAAATCGGCAAGACTGCCCGCTCTGCCGAGCACGCCCTTTTCTATTACGACGTCATATTTCCCGTCGGGAACGCTGACACTTACTTTCATTTACATGTCCTCTTTTCCGGGGATAAGGCGCTCAAACGAGCCGAGCACCTTTATTCTGTCGCAGCAAACGCCCATTTCCTCAATCATGTTCATTCCGTCCGCGCCGTAAATATCGCCCTCCGCCTCGGCATAGAAGCAGTACTGCCACAGCAGCTCCTTAACGGGACGGCTTCTCAGCGTGCGGAGGTTAAAGCCGTGATATCCTATTATATTAAGTGCGCGGGCAAGCGCCCCCGCCTCGTTTTTGACCGTAAACATCAAGGCGAAGTGCGCGCCGTGCCGGGAGGAGCACTCGCGGTTGTCGTTAAGGCTCAGCACCGCAAAGCGCGTGGTGTTCGCCTGCTCCGTGTTTACGGAATCGCAAAGAACCTTAAGCCCGTAAAGCCGTGCGCTCCTGCCGGACGCTATCGCGGCGGTATGTATATCGCCCTTGTCGGCGACATGCTTTGCGGCAAGCGCCGTGTTTTCAAACGCCTCCTCCTTAAAGCCGTGACGTCTTATATAGTCCCCGCACTGCCGAAGCGCCTGCGGGTGGCTGACCACCGTCGTGATGTCGCCGACGGTCGCGCCGGGCAGACCTATAAGATCGTGAGTGACGGCAAGCTCAAACGTGCCGTTTATGAAAAGAGGACCTGAAAACAGCAGATCGGTAACCTGACCGACCTCTCCCGCGGAGCTGTTTTCAAGCGGCAGCACGCACACGTCGCACTCGCCGTTCACCGCCGCGCCGTATGCTCCGGCAAAATCGGGATACGGCTTTTTTGACGCCGAGGGAAACAGCCTGTCGGCGGCAATACACGCAAACGCGCCCTCTATGCCGCTGTAGGCTACGTTCATCCCGCCCAAAAGCCTGCGCTGATACTCCCGCGAAATCTTCATTGTCTCACTCAAAAAGCGTTTGTAATACTCTTTAAGCGCACCGTCGGAAATAAACTCCGCGTCGTGCCGTATTTTTTCTCCCTCGCGCACAGGGTCGAATATAAGCATGCCGCGCGCCTTCTTGTATTCCGCGACGGTTTTAACCGCCTCCATACGCTTTTCAAAAAGACGTGCGATTTCTCTGTCCGTTTCGTCAATTATTCTTCTTGCGTCTTTTAAGCTGTCGCCCATATCGCCGAGCCTCCGTTCTGTCTTGTGTTAACATTGTTAACATACAATGCTATTATACCCCCTTTTTTTAAAAAATCAACCGTCAGAACGCACAAAACATTGATTTTTCGGAGAAAATATGTTATTCTGTTTTTATGATAGCAGTGTTTACATGCAAAAGGGGCAAAATAAAATGGATGACAACTACGTTTCGCGCGATCTGCGCTCTCGTCTGATAACCGCCGGCATTGCCGAGATAGAAGCACACGGCATCGCGGATTTTTCACTGCGCCGCGTCGCGTCCGCCTGCGGAGCGTCGTGCGCCGCACCCTACCGTCACTTTGAGAACAAAAGCACCTTTATTCTTGAAATAATCAAGTATATAAACAGCCGCTGGGAGCTTTTGCAGGAGCAGATAGAACAGGTGTATGCAAATGACACCGAACGGCTTGTTACGGAGCTTTCCATGGCGCTCATCCGTTTCCGTCTGGCAAACCCCGAGTTCCGCGCGGTGCTGACCGTCGACACAAACTCCCTCGACGAAAAACAGCGTTCGCAAATGTCGCGGATGACGGCAAAAATAATCAAATACACCGAACGGTATTGCCGTGAACACTGCCCCGAAAAAACCGGTGAAAAATCATATCTCATCCAGTCCATGATCTACGGCGCGGTGCTGCTGTGCGACAACGGCAGCTTTCCCGACCGCGACGCATCCCTTAAGATGGTTAAAAGCTGCATGGAAAACTGCCTGACAGAGAACAATTAAACGTTGTTTAAACAACTTGTATTTAAATACTGTACAAGATACGGCAAAAAGCTTGAAATCCGTATTGAATTTGTGTAGAATAACTGCGAATTACATTTTTCCGCCGTGCGTTTGATTTCGCAAAATTGTCGGAAACTGTATGAAACGGCTCTTTTGTATGCGGTTTATAATTTGTTAATAATCTCTCTCTCTTTTATTCACACAAACCCTATATAATAAAAATGTATATTTTGTACAAATTGGGAGGATAATGCTATGATAGGTTTGGGAAAATGGTCTGCTACCGTCAGCACTATAGTTTTTAAGGGCGAAATAAAGATTGACATTTCGGACAACAACGGCGAATATGACATCCGCTTTGAGCTGCCCGAAAAATTCAAGGGCGTCGAGATACGCACCTATGATATAAAAGAAAACGGCAACACCCTGAGCGGCAAGGGCGAGGTAACCATGCTCAAGGGCAAGGAGCTTGAAGCGGTTGTCACCTTTGACGGCGACACCTTCACGGGCTCGCTCAACATTCCGTTCCTTAAAAAGAGCATACCGCTCAAAAACGGACACAGAATAGGATAAAGCGCACAGCGCGATGTAAATAAAACGGAGAGAGAAAAATATGAATCAGCAGGAACCCTACTGCAATATGATTGAAGCCGAGGACTACAACTGCTATGAGTTTTACAAGGCAGCCACGGAGCAATTCGGCAACTACGATCAGATGCAGCATATGGACGCGCGCTACACACGCGCACAGATAATTTGCGACATCGAAGCGCTTGCAACATATTTTGTAAAAGAGCTGCACCTTAAGCGCGGCGATGCCTTCACGATTTTTATGCCCACGAACGTTGAGAGCCTTGTCGGCTTTTATGCGCTCAACAAAATAGGCGTTATCGTGAATTTCGTGCACCCGCTTCTTCCCGCGGAGGTCGTCATGGAATCCGTGAGAGAGGCGAAGTCCAAAGGGCTTATGGTGCTCGGACTTTTATGCAAAAACCATGTCAAGGCGATAAACGACACCGGTCTGCCGGTGATTCTCTGCCGGGTTTCGGACTACGCCTCTCCCGCAAAGCACGCGGCGGCGGGCGCGGGTGAAGCGGCGCTCGAAAAGCTTTTCCCGAAATACAAAAACATGCGCCGCTATTCCGATATCATGCGCATGTACCGCGGACGCACCACACCCGGCGAATGCCGCAACGGCGGCGACGTGGCGGGGTATCTCAACGGCGGAGGAACCACGGGGAAATCAAAAACGATAAAGCTCACGAACAAGGCGATAAACGAAAACGTGCACCGTCTCGGCTACATTGACCATATTGTCGCTCCGGGCGACGAAGCGGAAATAATAATTCTGCCGTTTTTCCATGCTTTCGGGCTTGTGGTTGCGGCGCACATGGCAATGTGCAATGCGGCGCGGCTTATTCCGCTTATGCAGTTCAACGCAAAGCTTGTTGTAAAGCTCTACAAAAACAACCGTATTTCGGGCATCGGCGGCATTCCGAACATGTTCAAAAAGCTGTATCACACGCTGGGCTTCGACGGTCCGCACCTCTCGAACACCCGGATGATGTTCGTGGGCGGCGACGACCTGTCGCCGAAGTTCCTTGAGGACTTTAACAACATGCTCGAACGAAACGGCACCTCGGCGCGTCTGCGCCAGGGATACGGATTGACGGAGGTCGGCTCCGTTTGCAGCGTGAACACCAACTGGGTTTATAAAGACGGCTCCATAGGCAGACCGCTTGAGGGTGTTCGCATGGAGATCTGGGACGACGACAAACGCCCGCTTCCCGACGGCGAGGTGGGAGAGATAGTTATTGCCGGACCCACTATAATGGAGGGCTACCTCACGGAGAACGGACCCAAGGACGAGGGGCTTTATTACGACGATGAGGGCACCGCATGGGTGCTTTCGGGCGACCTCGGCTACAGGGACGAAGACGGCTTCTTCTATTTTTCGGGCAGAAAAAAGCGTCTGATTATCATTTCCGGCTACAACGTCTACCCCGTAGATATAGAAAATCTTATGGACACGCTCCCGTTCGTGCGCGAATCGTGCGCCGTTCAGGGCTATGACGAAAACGGCAAGGTGCTTGTACGTCTCTATGTTTCGCTCAAGGAAAAGGGCGATGAGGAGGCTTACCGCGCGCAGATAACGTCCGCATGCGAAAAAAATCTTTCGGGCTTTTCCGTCCCGCGTGAGATAATTTTCATGGACGAGCTGCCGCACACACCGCTTGAAAAAGTCGATTTTATGAAGCTCACAAAGCTTAAATAATACGTAAATACAAAAAAAGGAGTTCTTTAAAATGGGCAAATATTCTTTTTCCGACACAACAATAGGCGAGATTCTCGACAACGCCGAGACTTATGAGCTTTTCGCAAAGCTTGCTCCCGAAGCCATCGACCACCCGATGCTCGACATGGGCAGACCTCTCACGGTCGAGCAGGCTCTCCCGTTTATAGAGGCGATAGCCGACTCTATGGGCATCGAAAACCTCGACGAAAGAGTTGAAGGCTTCAAGGCGGCACTCGAGGCGCTTTAATAAAACAGACAGCTTTCCGTTTGCCTCATCCCGCGGCACCGCCGCGCAGTGAAAAACGGACGGGATAAATTCTTCCTTTTCATAAATTCTTCCTTTTCAAAAAAAACCGCTGTGTTCATCACACAGCGGTTTTTTTGTATTCGGTTTCAGGTAATTACTTCTTGAAAAGGTTGATTGCCCAGCCGAACATCGCATAGAAGACTTTCATGATTTTGTTGAGAATAGAGGGAGAGAATGTGTCAAAGAACGGGTTGGATGCCTTCTCGCCCATAAGCTCATTGTAATAGATGAGATGCGTCTCGTAGTTTGTCACATCGTTTTCATCGAGATTGAAAACTCTGATGGTTCTGCCGCACTTTGCGCCGTATGCACGGAAGCCCGTGCCGCCGTTGTAGCCCATCACGATGCCGTCGGCTGATTTGCCTACGAAATTGTTGTTGTGGTCGTGAGCGAAGAAAGCGCCCATTATGTCGCCGTTTTCGACCCAAGCCTGATATTCGCCCGTGTGAACGTCAAAGTTCTCGGAACAGGGAGCCTCGCCGAAATCGCCCTTTGCCATTTCCTCATTGAGGACATACCACTTGTGATCTCTGCGTGAATAAACAGCGCCGTCGGTGTTCCATTTGCACTCGGTGAACATGCCGTAAATTTCTTTAACGGGGACGTGCTGGAAAAGAAGCGAGGGAACCGCCTTGCCGCCGTTTGCGGCTTTAAGCTCCGCGCTCTTGGCGTTGTACCAGTCGAGCTGCTCCTTATAAATTCCGGTGTATCCGCCGTTTGCCGTGTTGTTGGTGTCCATCATATAGATGTTGAACGCAGCGCTTTCGCCGTCGGAGCCGTAAACAAGCGTGTTATTTGTAAACGGATCGGTGCTTCCCTTTACGGCGATGCAGTTCGGGTAGGAAGCGTACACATCAAACATCTCGTCCTCGCTCATGACGTTTGCGCGGTCATGGTCATGGTTGCCGAGAGTGACAAGGAAAGGCACGTTTCTGTCCGCAAGAGGCTTTATGATGTTGTCGATAGCTTTTTTGTAGTCCTCTTTCGATGCGCAGGGATACATATCGGAGAGCTGGTCGCCTACGAACACGACAAGGTCGGGCTTTTCGGTGTCGAGAGCCTTTTCGATGAAATTTACCGTCTGCGGCTTGTTTCCTTTGCCGACGTCCTGCGTGTCGTTGATCATCATGATTTTGAATTTGCCGTCGGAATTAAACTTCATGACGGAGTCCGTGTCTGCGGCAAATGCCGTTACCGCACAGGTAAGAGCCATAACGACCGCGAGAATAACGCTGAAGATTTTTTTCATTGCTGTTTTTTCTCCTGACTGAAAAAATTTGTTTACGTAATTTACTTTATTCCGTACTGTTTAAGCCCGCTCCACTTCGTTCCCCACCTGTTTGCCCAGCTTTCGCAATAGAGCTTATAGTAGGAAACATTGTTTTTTCTGCGGTAGTTTTCAAAACAGTTGCACCAAACAGCCGAGGGAATGCCGACGACAAGAAAGTAAAAAACGCCGAGAAGCATGCACTGTATCGTGTGGCCGTACTCGTGAATTTTCGTGTTGCGCGTCCACTTCTCCTCGCGCCCGTCCGCCATAAAAATGAACAGACCGAGCGACAAGCCGCCCTGATTCCACGGAATGTAGGTTATAAAGGCATTGCAGAAGCTCTCGCTCCGGTAATGCTTAAACAGCTTGAGAAAAAGGAAAACCGCGCCGCCGACGAGATTGACCGGCAAGCCCCACGTAAGCTGCACGAAATAAAACATAAAACGCGCAAAGCCGTGCGTCGCTATCGATCTGTCGACCGTTTTTTTCATTTTTGCCCTTGTCACGGAAAGCTCCCTCCCGTAAAGTAAATATAAA
>ERZ1026780.1553-NODE-1553-length-14872-cov-6.529122_pt1 | contig 14872 bp, 11 predicted proteins | sample MGYA00380126_ERZ1026780 | MGnify/ENA primary metagenome ERZ1026780 (study PRJEB33269, sample SAMEA4719762) | human gut metagenome | biome: human-associated habitat; feature: organic feature; material: feces | place: Cameroon | collected 2013-10 ... | reverse complement strand
CCCTGCGGCGGCTGCTGCGGCTGGTGCAAAGCGGCGAGTTGCCCAATGAGCGGGCGGCGCTGCTGGCGGCGGCAGGGCAACAGGAATGAGTAGAGGAGGAGCATATGGAGCGAAAAGCGATACTGGCAGCATTCTGGCGGGCGGTGGCTGCGCAGGAAAGAGACCCGCTGCGGGGATTTTTTGCGGAGGGAGCCGAGGTGCTATGGCCCAATACCAACGAGCGTTTTTCCGTGGAGGAGTACCTGCGTGCAAACTGCGAATATCCGGGAAAATGGAATGGGAAGATAGAAAGGATGCTGGATACGGTTGAGGCCAGTGTGACGGTCACGCGAGTTTGGTCGGAGGAATTTTCGGTACGGGCGATCTCGTTTTTTCGGTGGCAGGGAGAGAAGATCCTGCGGCTGGAGGAATACTGGAGCGATGACGGCGCACCGCCAGAATGGCGGCGGAAGATGCATATTGGACAGAAAATAACGGAGGATTGAAACGGTGTGAAGGACATTCTGGAAAGAGATTTGGCGGGGGAACCGGTATCCATTGATGAACCGGAGTACTACAGGATCAACGAACAGATCATCAAGGCACAAAAGATAAGCGCCCAGCTGAACTGCGGCTACAAGACCCCGGAGGAGGTGCGGGCTCTCATCGCGGAGCTGACTGGTACCGAGCCCAACGAGACGCTGCGGCTCATCCCGCCGTTCCAGTCCGGCTTTGGGCGGAACCTGCGGTTTGGGCACCAGGTTTTTGTCAACGCCGGGTGCTTCTTTATGGACCGCGGTGGTATCACCATTGGGGATGATGTGTTCATCGGGCCGAAGGTGCAGCTGATCACTACCAACCACGGCACGACGCCCAGCCAGCGGCGGATCACTGTTTCCCGGCCCATTGTCATTGGCAGGAATGTGTGGCTGGGGGCCGGGGTCATTGTGCTGCCGGGGGTGACCATCGGGGAGAACAGCATCATTGGGGCCGGTTCGGTGGTGAACCATGATATTCCGGCCAATGTGATCGCGGCGGGCAGTCCAGCGAAGGTCATTAAGCCGGTGCCGGAGGAGTGAGAAGTGCCGGCAAAGGACTTTTGGCCGGGGGAGTGCACCGAGAAAAGGAAACAAAGGGGGCCGGCCGCCCCGCAGGGGCGGCGGCGCAGCCGCCGGGGCGGGCCGAAGGCCTGTCACACCGCCCGAAGGGCGGTGCCCTGCGGGGCGGCTGGCCCCCGGCAGGCTTTCGCAAAGTGAATACAGGCCATAAAACTGCCGCCCGGAAAACCCGGACGGCAGCGGTATTTTGAGGTAAAGCTTTATTTGCCTGTGGCGGAGCGGACCGAGATGAGGATGTGGCAGGGGGCAAAAAGCAGGGCGCTGAGGATAAGCGGAAGGGAGCGCAGCAGGACACCGCTGCCAAGGAATAGAAGCGAGGGTAGAACGGAAAGCGCCAGCGCCCGAAATAGAGTGGCTTTTTCAAAGCAGAGGGCCCAGATAAGGCAGTAGAGAGCGGTAAGGGCGATGCCGTAAGTGAAGTAGACCTCCCGTGAGCAGGGGAACCAGAAGCCCCATACGGCACCGGGAAGATTGATGACCATGAAGCCGAAGCAACCGAACCGGCCGATCTGCTCCAGCGTTTCCAGCAGCTTATTTTGGGGTGGGGCAGTGAAGGCCTCCGGGTGGCGGCGGGCGAAGAGAATATTCGGGATCAGGATGGCGGCCAAGAGGAGAAGGCCGAACAGGTTAAATCGGGCGGTGGGATCCATGGAAAGGGCTCCTTTTGGCAGGGTTTGTGCAGGGGCAGGGACGGCGGAGCCGCCGGGCGAAGCCCGGCGCCCCGCGCCGCGGGCGCCGGGGCACAGCCCGGAGGGCTGTGTGCGGCTCCGCCGTGGACCTGCGGTTTGCAGGAATTTGATGAGGAGATTATAGCAGAAAGCGGGGAAGCTGTACAGGCCTTTGACAGGAGGGGAAAGCTGCGGTAGAATAGGGGCAGCTAACAAAAACCAAGGAGGAACAACCTATGAATCCTGCAAAAGTATACTATACCGACCTGCGCACCCACGGCAATGATAACCTGCCCAAAAAGCTGCAGCGGCTCATCCGCACGGCGGGGATTGCCGATATAGACATGGAGAAAAAGTTTGTGGCTATCAAGCTGCATTTTGGCGAGCCGGGGAACCTGAGCTTCCTGCGGCCGAACTATGCCAAGGCGGTGGCCGATGTGGTGAAGGAGCTGGGCGGACTGCCGTTCCTGACCGACTGTAACACCCTGTATGTGGGCCGCCGCAAGCATGCCCTGGAGCATATAGAGGCGGCGCAGGAGAATGGCTTTTCTCCCCTTTCCACCGGGTGCCAGATTATTATTGCGGATGGACTGAAGGGCACCGATGAGGTAGAGGTGCCGGTGGAGGGCGGTGAATATGTAACCAGCGCCAAGATAGGCCGGGCAGTGATGGATGCCGATGTATTCATCAGCTTGACGCACTTTAAGGGACACGAGGCGACCGGCTTTGGCGGGGCCATCAAAAACATTGGCATGGGGTGCGGCAGTCGCGCCGGTAAGATGGAGCAGCACTGCAGCGGCAAGGTGGCGGTAAACACCGCAAAGTGCCGCGGCTGCGGGGCCTGCGCCAGGAACTGCGCCCAGGGCGCTATCGCCTACGGGGAGGACCGCAAGGCGGTAATCGATGAGGAAAAATGCGTGGGCTGCGGCCGCTGCATCGGGCACTGCAATTTTGACGCGATAAGGAACAATAACTTTGATGCGGGCGAGCTGCTGAACCGGAAAATGGCGGAGTACGCCAAGGCCGTTCTGGCGGGGCGGCCCTGCTTCCACATCAATATGGTCATCGATATCAGCCCGAGCTGCGACTGCTGCGCCACCAATGACGCTCCCATTCTGCCGGATATCGGGATGTTTGCGAGCTTTGACCCGGTGGCGCTGGACCAGGCCTGCGCCGACGCCTGCAACCGGCAGCAGCCCCTGCCGGATAGCCAGCTTTCCGACAACATGGCGGCAAAGGATTTTCATGACCACCATGACCACTTTATCAACAATGCCCCGGAGACCGACTGGCATGTTTGCCTGGAGCACGCCGAGAAGATAGGGGTGGGGACCCGCCAGTATGAGCTGGTGCGGGTGAAATAAAATACCGGAAAGCATCACCCGGTGGGGCCGTCCCTGCCGGGTGTTTTGGCGAAGTGCAAAGAAAACAGGGCGTCAAAGGGGGACGGCATGGACGAGGTGCAGCGGCTGCATGTGGAGGAGAGCTGCATTGGCTGCGGGCCGTGCGAGCGAAAATGCCCGATATAGGCGATAAAAATGGAGGAAAAACGGCCGGTGTGGGTGCGGGACCAGTGTGCGATGTGCCTGGGCTGCCTGCACCGCTGTCCCAAATTTGCGATACAGTATGATGGCCGGACCCAAAAGCACGGACAGTATACCAACCCCATGTGATGCTGTAAATTATGGCGCACTTGGTGAAGATTGGGTGAAAAGTGTGGGGGATAAATTGACAAATACACACACTGTGTATTATAATCGGCCTTGCGATACTTCCGTGGGGGTGAAATGCGCCCGCGGAGGTATGGAAAGTTTGATTTTTCCCTGAAAGGAGTGGGAGCGATGACGACGGCCAGTCAAACCATGGATAAGCGCATGCTGCGCACCCGGGAGGCTATCCGCTGCGCGCTGCTCTCGCTGCTGAACCAAAAGGACGCTTCCCAGATCAATGTTTCGGAGCTGACCGAGAAAGCGCAGATCAGCCGAAAGACATTCTACCTGCACTATGCCAGTGTGGATGAGGCACTGCAGGAGCTGGAAAACGAGATAGAGGGCTGGGTGATGGCCCAGCTGGCGCAGAGCGACATCTGGGATAATCGGCACGACCTTTATACCATCCTGAGCCGGGTGGATAAGGCCCTGCAGGAGCATGAGATCTATTCCTGCTACCTGGAAAACCGGCGCTCCCGCTACTTCCTGATGTATCGGCTGAAAAATTCCATTGCCAAGATGGTGAAGGACGAGATAAGGGAAAAAGCCGGCACCGAGGCTGCGGAGGACGATGTGGAGGCGGCGGCGGACTTCGCGGTCTCCGGAATCCTTTCGATGTACTACGATTGGCTGACCGCCCAGCGGGTGACGCTGCGGCAGCTTGCCGAAAAGGCACAGAAGCTGCTGCTGGGCGCGGTAGGCGGGCTTTTAGGGAAAAAGACAGAAGAAAAGGAGTAAAACCATATGGCAGAGCAGTATAAACGCCGCAGAGGAGACCGCAAGGACGGACGCCTGCTGCGGGAGCTGGATTCCCTGCACTACATTACGGGCATTATTTACCCGAACCGCTGCGATAACGAGGCCTACATTGGGCTGCGGGTGGACCTAACCCCCATCAATGAGTATCTGAAGAGGAAAAACGAGGGGGAGGAGCTTTTCCCCTATACCATGTTCCATATCATCACTGCGGCGCTTATCAAGACCATTACGCTGCGGCCGAAGCTGAATCGCTTTATTGCCAACTGCAACTTTTACCAGCGCAATGAGGTGACCGCTTCCTTTATTGTCAAAAAGAAGTTCAGCGATAACGGCGGGGAATCGCTGGCCTTTATCCATGCCGAGGACGGCGAAACAGTGGACACCCTGCACGAGCAGCTTTTTAAGAAGATCAGCAACTGCCGCAGCGAGGAGACGGGGGATTCCACTGAGGGCGCGATGGATATTCTGAATAAGATGCCCCGCTGGCTTTCCAAGGCAGCGATCAAGATCATCTGCTGGCTGGACCGCCACGGCTGGGTGCCGAAGGGCATGGTGGAGAGTGACCCCTATTATTCCTCGGTGGTGCTTTCCAATCTCGGTTCCATTGGGCTGAAGTGCGGCTACCACCACCTGACCAACTGGGGGACCTGCTCGCTGTTCTGTATTGTGGGCGAAAAGAAGATGGCACCCTACTTTACTGCCGACGGCAGCTATGAGCTGCGTGAAACACTGGACCTGGGCCTTACGATAGATGAGCGGCTGGCGGACGGTTACTATTATTCCAAGAGCATCAAGTTGCTGAAATATCTACTGGAGCACCCGGAGCTGCTGGAGCGCCCCGCCAATGAGGAGGTAGACTATGACCATCACTGAGACCAGAACCCCGTGGATTGCCAATCTGGGTGATGTACCTGCAACGCTGGATTACTTCCAGGGGAGCATGTACGAAGCGGTAGAGAAGATCGCCGAGAAATATCCCGACTATATTGCCTATGACTTTATGGGCCGCAGCACCACCTATAAAAAGTTTGTGGAGCAGATAAACCTGTGCGCCCGTGCCCTGAAGGCCATCGGTATCCGTGAGGGGGATAAGATCACTATCTGCATGCCCAACTGTCCGCAGACTGTTATCATGTTTTACGCAGTGAATCTGGTGGGCGGCATTGCCAATATGGTGCATCCCCTTTCCAGCGAGAAGGAGATCGAATTCTATCTGAAGGAATCCGGCAGCATCTGCGCGCTGACACTGGATCAGTTCTATCATAAGTTTGAAGCCATCCGGCAGAATGTGGAGAGCCTCAATAATGTCATCATCGCCAGCATCAAGGATGAGCTCTCCAGGCCCATCAAGGTGGGCTACATGCTGACCGAGGGCCGCAAGATCCAGAAGATCCCGGCTGACGCGCCCATTATCCGCTGGAAAGAGTTTTTCCAGATGGGCAACCGCTACCGCTGGAAGTACAAAGTGAAGAAGGAAGGCAAGGATGCGGCGGTTATACTGTACAGCGGCGGTACCACCGGTATCACCAAGGGAATTCTGCTTTCCAACCTCAACTTCAATGCGCTGGGACAGCAGATCATTGCCACCAACCCGATGTTCCGCCCCGGTGATAAGATGCTGGCCGTGATGCCGATGTTCCACGGCTTTGGCCTGGGTGTTTCCATTCACTCCATGCTTTCGCAGGGGGGCCGCTGCGTGCTGGTGCCGCGCTTTACCCCCCAGAGCTATGCCAAGCTGATCCTGAAGCACAAGTGCAACTTTATTGCCGGTGTGCCTACCCTGTATGAGGCCCTGCTGCGCGTACCCACCATGGACGGCGCCGACCTGAGCTTCCTGAAGGGGGTATTCTCCGGCGGCGACAGCCTTTCCATCGAGCTGAAAAAGCGGTTTGATAAGTTCCTGTTTGACCACCACGCGGTGATCCAAGTGCGGGAGGGCTACGGCACCACCGAGTGCGTGACCGCCAGCTGCCTGACTCCCACCCATATGGCGAAGGAGGGCTCCATCGGCCTGCCGTTCCCCGATACCTACTATGACATTGTGAAGCCCGGCACCCAGGAGAGCCTGCCCTACGGCGAGGAGGGCGAGATCTGCATCAGCGGCCCGACCGTGATGATGGAGTATGTGGGCCATCCCGAGGAGACCGCGCAGACCCTGCAGACCCATCCCGATGGGCGTGTGTGGGTGCACACTGGCGACCTGGGCTATATGGATGACGACGGGTTTATCTACTTCAAGCAGCGCATCAAGAGAATGATCATCACCAGTGGGTACAATGTATATCCCAGCCAGCTGGAAAATATTCTGGATGCGCATGACCTGGTGCAGATGAGCTGTGTTATCGGTGTGCCGGACAGCCTGAAGATGCAGAAGGTCAAGGCCTTTGTAATGCTGAAGCCGGGCCTGAAGCCCTGCGACGAGTACCGGGACATTCTGATGGCATATTGCCGCAAGAATATTGCGAAATACGCGATGCCGTATGAGATCGAGTTCCGCGACCAGCTGCCCAAGACGCTGGTGGGCAAGGTGGCCTACCGCGTGCTGGAGGAGGAAGAGATCAACAAGCTGAACGGCGAAAAGAAAAATGAGGCGTAAGCAAGACGGTGTTTCCCTCCTGCTCGGAGGGAGGATAGTCTGCGCAAGCCGCAAATAAGGGGGGCGCCCTCTCTTGCAGGGCGCCCCCTCTTTGCAAAACGATCCGCCGGATCATTTTGCAAATTCATCCCCCTGCGGAGCGCCCTCCGGTTCTGGGAATTTCGCGCTCTGCGGCAAATGGGGTCCCCGCAAGGTCGTAAGACCTTGTGGGGAAAGGAGGGCACACCGAAGCGGTTGAGGGCTGCCCGCAGCGCAGCGGAGGGTCTGCCCTCTATAGCGAAGGTTGTGCCCGACGCGGCGCTGCCTTTGGAAACTGCAAGCCTTTTGAAAAAAGCCCCACCGAAAACTTTGTTTGCTTTTTTGCATAAGAAAAAGCCCGGCCGAAGCCGGACTTGCTTTATAAACGGCAAAGCCCCGTGCCCGCCCTCACTTTCGGTCGGCGATAGGGAGTAACAATGAAGCATTAACAATGCATGGATACACGATTGGGGCATAACGATGAAAAAGGGAATCGAACCCTGTGCTGCCCTCGCACAACCAATGCTTGCGAACTCATTCTCAGTCGCGGAGATCACGCCCACACCCGGAAGCTACCACTGTGCCGTTCTATTTATTCCATCAGGTTGGCGATCCAATTGGTGGCCTGCAGGGTGTTATCCAAGAGACGCAGCTCGCGGGAGGCTTCATCGGCCTGCTTTTGCAGGGCGGGGACATCCACCGTGGAAAGGATCTTGATCTCGGTGCGGGTGGCACGGTGGGTATTCTGGCTGGCTTCCTCCACCAGGCGGCGGTAGGCATCCGCCCGCAGGGAGAGCACATCGCGGCGGGCGATGAGCTCGGTGAGGGAGCGGCCTTCGACCTTGATGGTGCAGTTGGTAAGATTGATGTGAGCAATAAGCCATTCCAGACGGGCAAGACATTCCTCCAGCTCCCGCAGCAGGGCGGCGGGGTCTTCGGCGGGCTTTTCACCCTCCTGCACCAGGACATTATTATTAAGACGGTAACGGAGCTGCTCGATGCGGCGGTTGAGATCGGCGCGCTCCTGCAGGGCTTCGGCCAGTTTCATATTTGGTTCCTCCATTTCGTACTAATATAGTCTGGTTTTATTATAGCATAGCGGAGGAGGGGTTGCAATCCCGGGAAAACTATGCTAAAATGAGCGCGTTAATAGTAATGACAAAAGGCTGTGACGGAGACAGTACCCCCGATGACGAAGGCCATAGCGAGCCGCGGATGGTGAAAGCGCGGCGCTGGAGATCGGTGCGGGAAGATCACTCCTGAGCTGAGGTCTGAACGCCAAGTTGGTGAGTAGGGCTCTCCGGATATCCCCCGTTAGCGGGTTCCCGCATACCCTGTGCGGCGTAATAGGTGGTTAATAAGCGAAGTGCGTGGCGCTCCGTCCTGTTATGGGATGGGGCGGTTTTTATTGGCAGACCGAAAAGGCGGAGCAAGGAAAAACGGATGATGGGCAAGGCAGGCCGCAGGCAGGCTGGCGCCCGACGCAAGGCGGGCTTGCGCCTGTCAAGGGCAACGCAGCCCAACGCCGTTTTTGCCGCGCCGCCGGGGAGGTAAGCCAAAAGAAAACCGCCCTGCCGCAGACCGAAACAAAAGGAATGGCAAGACGAAAGGAGTAAATACGAAATGTACCAGAGCGTTTCCCCCAATGTGAATTTTGTGGAGCAGGAAAAGAAGATAGAGGCCTTTTGGGAAGAGGAGCATATCTTTGAAAAGAGCATTGATTCCCGCAAGAAGGGCACCCCGTATGTCTTTTATGACGGCCCCCCCACGGCCAACGGCAAGCCCCACATCGGGCATGTGCTGACCCGCGTTATCAAGGATATGATCCCCCGCTACCGCACCATGAAGGGCTATATGGTGCCCCGCAAGGCCGGCTGGGATACCCACGGCCTGCCGGTAGAGCTGGAGGTAGAGAAGAAGCTGGGGCTGGATGGAAAAGACCAGATCGAGAAATACGGCCTGGAGCCCTTTATTGCGCACTGCAAGGAAAGCGTGTGGAAGTACAAGGGCATGTGGGAAGATTTTTCCCGCACCGTCGGCTTTTGGGCGGATATGGATAACCCCTATGTCACCTATGATAACAACTACATCGAAAGCGAATGGTGGGCACTGAAGAGTATTTACGATCGCGGGCTGCTATATAAGGGCTTTAAGATCGTGCCCTACTGCCCCCGCTGCGGGACCCCGCTTTCCAGCCACGAGGTGGCGCAGGGCTATAAGGCCGTAAAGGAGCGCAGTGCCATTGTGCGTTTTAAGGTAAAGGGCGAGGATGCGTACTTCCTGGCGTGGACCACCACCCCCTGGACCCTGCCCAGCAATGTGGCGCTTTGTGTGAATCCCAAGGACACCTACTGCAAGGTGAAGGCAGCCGACGGCTACACCTACTACATGGCACAGCCGCTGCTGGATACCGTACTGGGCAAGCTGAAGACCGAGGACGCCCCCGCCTACGAGGTGCTGGAGGAGATGCCCGGCACCGCACTGGAATATAAGGAATACGAGCCGCTTTTCGCCTGCGCTGCTGAGAGCGCTGAAAAGCAGAAGAAAAAGGGCTTTTATGTGACCTGCGCCGACTATGTTACCATGGGCGATGGTACCGGTATCGTTCACATTGCGCCCGCCTTTGGTGAGGACGATGCCCAGGTGGGCCGCCGCTATGACCTGCCCTTTGTACAGTTTGTGGATGGCAAGGGCCATATGACCGAGGAAACGCCCTTTGCAGGCCTCTTTGTAAAGGATGCCGACCCCAAGGTACTGGTGGATCTGGAAAGCCGGGGCCTGCTGTACGATGCGCCCAAGTTCGAGCATGATTATCCCTTCTGCTGGCGCTGCGATACCCCCCTGCTGTACTATGCCCGCGAGAGCTGGTTCATCAAGATGACGGCGGTAAAGGATGACCTCATCCGCAACAATAATACCATCAACTGGATTCCCGAGAGTATCGGTAAAGGCCGTTTTGGCGATTGGCTGGAGAACATCCAGGACTGGGGCCTGAGCCGCAACCGTTACTGGGGCACCCCCCTTAATATCTGGGAGTGCGAGTGCGGCGAGCGTCATGCCGTTGGTTCTATCAAGGAACTGAAAGAGATGAGCGACGACTGCCCCGAGAACATCGAGCTGCACCGTCCTTTCATTGACGCTGTGACCATCCGCTGCCCCAAGTGCGGCAAGAAGATGCACCGCGTGCCGGAGGTCATCGACTGCTGGTTTGATTCCGGCTCCATGCCGTTTGCCCAGCATCACTATCCCTTTGAGAATAAGGAGCTGTTCGAGGCGCAGTTCCCGGCAGATTTCATCAGCGAGGCGGTGGACCAGACCCGCGGCTGGTTCTATTCGCTGCACGCCATTTCTACCCTGATGTTCAACCGTGCCTGCTTTAAGAATGTTATCGTTCTGGGACATGTGCAGGATGAAAATGGCCAGAAGATGAGTAAATCCAAGGGCAACGCGGTCGATCCCTTTGAGGCGCTGGAGACCTACGGCGCCGACGCGATCCGCTGGTATTTCTATATCAATTCCGCCCCGTGGCTGCCCAACCGCTTCCATGGCAAGGCCGTCATTGAGGGCCAGCGCAAGTTCATCGGTACGCTGTGGAACACCTACGCGTTCTTTGTGCTGTATGCCAATATCGATAACTTTGACGCGACGAAATATACCCTAAATCCCGATGACCTGACGGTGATGGACCGCTGGCTGCTCAGCCGCCTTTACAGCACCGTACAGGCGGTGGATGACCACCTGGCGAACTACCGTATTCCGGAGGCGGCCAAGGCCCTGCAGGGCTTTGTAGATGAAATGAGCAACTGGTATGTGCGCCGCGGCCGTGAGCGCTACTGGGCCCCCGGCATGGAGGCCGATAAGGTAGCCGCCTACATGACGCTGTATACCGCACTGGTGACCATCGCCAAGGCTGCGGCCCCCATGGTGCCGTTCCTGGCGGAAGCGATCTACCAGAACCTCGTCCGCAGCATCGATAAGACCGCGCCGGAGAGCATCCATCTGTGCGATTTCCCCACCGTGGAGGAAAAGTGGATCGACAAAGAGCTGGAAAGCAAGATGGATGAGATCATCCGCATCGTGGAGCTGGGACGCGCTGCCCGCAATGGCGCCAACCGCAAGAACCGCCAGCCGCTGGCCGAGATGTATGTGAAGGCGGATAAGGATCTGGACGGCTTCTATATGGATATTATCCGCGAGGAGCTGAACATCAAGGAGGTCATCTTCACCAAAGAGGTGGAGGGCTTTGTGAGCTACAACTTTAAGCCGCAGCTGAAGACTGTGGGCCCCAAGTACGGCAAGCAGCTGGGCAAGATCCGCGAGGCGCTGGCGAACCTGGACGGCCGTGCCGCCAAGGCGATTTTGGACAGCGAAGGCAAGCTGAGCTTTGACTTTGGTGAGGGCCCGGTGGAGCTGACCGCCGATGACCTGCTGATCGAAACGACGCAGCGGGAGGGCTTCTATACCGTATCCGACCGGGATATCACCGTGGCAATCGACACCGTATTGACCCCGGCACTCATCGAGGAAGGCTTTATGCGGGAGATTATCAGCAAGGTGCAGACCATGCGTAAGGAAGCTGGCTTTGAGGTGACGGATCATATCCGCATCACCATGGAAGGCAGCGAAAAGGTGACCGCCGTTGCCGAGGCGAAGAAGGCGGAGATCACCAGTGCTACGCTGGCGGAGAGCCTGACCGTGGGCACCCCTGTGGGCTACACCAAGGAGTGGGATCTGAACGGTGAAAAGGCCACGCTGGGCGTGGAGAAGATCTGAACGAATAAGTAGTAGAAAACAGGCGGGCGCTCCTGAAGCGGGGAGCGCCGCCCCCTGAGCGGAGCGGGGGCGGCGCGACGGTTAGCGGAAGGAGCGCCCGCTGGATTGCGCGGTAAGCAGAAACCGAAAAAGCGCACCCCCATCCCAAGCCGGGACGGGGGCGCTTTTTATATAGGGAGGAGAATTACAGGGTTTCCAGCGAGCCAAGAGCGATGCAATCGCCGCTTTGGCGGTCAAACAGCATGATGTGGTGGCCGGTAAAGCTGATGCTGTGCTGCTCACCGATGGTGAACAGACTGCTGCCGAATACCACACCGGTGAGCAGGAACCCATTGACATAAACCTTGATGGTGGATTCCATACCGGTGGGCATGGCACCATAAATTTCACCCTTGAGGGGGGCTTCACTGGTGATGTTGAGGAACTCGGGGCGGATGCCGAGGACGAGATCTTCATTGGTGAGGATAGGTTCCTCCTGCAGGGAGTCGTCCTCCTCCTCGACCTTGGCGATATGGTAACGGAAAGGCTCATCCTTATTGCCCTTTTCTACATAGCCTTTCTCCTGCGATTTGGCCAGGCGCTCGGCGGCGTGCGCGGCGGCCTTGCGGTCACGCTCGGCAAACCAGGCGGCAAGATCCAGCCCATCCTTGGGACGGAACACGGCCTTGACGCCGCCCAGGATATCCAGGGTGATGCTGCCGTCCGATTGCTGAGAACCTTTGGCCTCCACAAAATTGATGGAGGGATTGCCAACGAAATCCGCGACGAAGAGGTTCTGCGGGTGGCTGTAGACGGTGAGGGGCGGCTGGTACTGCTGCAGTACACCATTATTGATGAGGCAGATCTGGGTGGCGAGGGTCATGGCTTCCATTTGGTCATGGGTAACATAGACGAAGGTGGAGCCGGTTTCGACATGCAGGCGCTGCAGCTCGTAGCGCATTTCCAGGCGCAGCTTGGCATCCAGGTTGGAGAGCGGCTCATCCATGAACAGAACGGAGGGCTCCGGCGCCAGGGTGCGGGCGATGGCGACGCGCTGCTGCTGGCCGCCGGAAAGCTCGGCGGGGTAGCGGTCCATAAACATGCCAATCTTGACGATGCGGGCCACACGGCGCACGGTGAGGTCGATCTCCTCTTTGGTGAGCTTGCGCACCTCGGTGACGGGTTGACCGTCCTTATAGATGGCGTAATCGGCATCGTAGCTGCCGCCGGCGGCTTCCAGTGCCTTGCGGGCGGCTTCCGCCTTTTCCCGCAGGGCGGCGGCTTCGGCACTGACATCTTTGCCATCCTCCAAGTGGTAGCCCAATAGCTTTTTGGCAGTAAACTGGCTGATGGTAAAGGTATCGATGAGCTTGAGCAGCGCCTTTTTGTCATCCAGCTTGCCCTTTTTATCGCGGCATTCCTCCAGCACCTTGGTCACCTCGCTGGGGGTAGAGAGGATCTCGGCCAGACGGGCGTTAATACGAGTATCGAAATCGATCTTGGGCAGGGCCTCCTTGACATTGGTAAGGCCAAAGGAGATATTCTCGTAAACGGTCATATTGGGCCACAGGGCGTAGTTCTGGAACAGGAAGCCGACACGGCGTTTATTGGCGGGAACATTGATGCCCATGGCGCTGTCGAATACGACCTGATCGCCGATGGTGATGCGGCCGCTGGTGGGAGTCTCCAGACCCGCGATCATACGCAGGGTGGTGGTTTTTCCGCAGCCGGAAGGGCCAAGCAGCGTAACAAAGGAGTTATCGGCGATGGTGAGGTTCAGGTCATCCACCGCGTAGAATTTTCCCCAACGCTTGGTGATGTGTTCTAGTTTGATCTCTGGCATGGTTTAACCTCCTATTCCCTTATCAAGGCTGGCCCCGGTGACCTTATTGACGAGGGCATTGCAGATGAGAATGGTGACGATGAGGATGAGATTGATGCCGCTGGAGAAGGCGTACAGACCCATTTCATCAAAGTAATCCAGCGTGGTGGAGAGGATGAAGCCCTGGACGCACAGCAGCATAAAGAGGCTCAGCTCACGCAGACAGGTCATGAACGGCAGCAGATAGCCGCTGATGATGGAGGACTTCTGGATGGGGATGATAATGCGGGTCATGCGCTTGATCCAGGGGACATCCTGGATGACGGCGGCTTCCTCGATCTCGCCGGAGAGCTGCAGCATGGAATTGAGCGAGCTGCGGCTGGCAAAGGGAATGTACTTGATAGTGCCCGCAATGATAAGCAGGGCGTAGGTATTGAACAGGTTAAAGTACTTATTGGAGAACAGAATGAAGAAGGCGACGCCCACCGCGATGGATGGCATGAGATAAGGCAGGAACGCCACACTATTGACATAGTTGGCCCAGCGGCTGCGGCGGTTCTTGCTGACGGCGTAGCCGATGAGGGTGCCAATGGTGCCAGCGATGAGCGCGCAGCTGACGCTGACGAGCATGGTGCCCTTGAAGGCCGTCCAGATGGTGTTATTGTAAAGAATGCCCTTTTGCCCGTACATACCGTTTTCGGTGACATTTTCGCTGGTGATCCACCACTTGGTGGTCAGGTTGTTGGTATCGCCGGTATACAGGAAGCTGTAATCACCGGGGTTGGGCAGGAAGGTCTCAAACGCGAAAGAAATGATGGGGAAGATGCTGGTGAAGAAGGTAATGATGATAAGAATAACGGCGATGACCACGCGGCCGGTGCGCCCCAGATTGATCTTGGAGATCTGGCCGGACTTGCCAGTGACGGTGGTGTAGTTTTTGCGGCTCTTTAGGCTGCGTTGATTGAGCAGCATGATGGCCACGCCGAAGATCATCATGATGATGGCGAGAATGCTGGCTTCGCCGGTATACTTGGAGTTCATGGATACATACTTGGTGGAAAGGGTAGCAAGACCCAGGTAATGCGGAACGGGGTAGGAGCCCATGGAGCTGCCGAATACCAGCAGAATGGTGGAGAGGATGGCGGGCTTTACCATGGGCAGGGTGATGCGGAACATCGTTTTCCACTTGGGGGTATCCAGGATGGTGGCGGCTTCCTCCAGGTTCGCATCCATATTGCGGAAGATACCGCCGATGAGGATATAGGCAAAGGGCGCATAGTGCATGCCCAGGACGATCAAGCTGGGGAAGAGCCCCTTGCACCACCACAGGGGCATCTGGACATTGAAGAGGGAGGCGAGCAGACCATTGCTGGTGCCGGTAATGGCATTGGAGTTAAAAAGGTTCTGCCACACGACCGCCAGAGTCCACTGGGGCATGATGTAGGGGAAGA
>ERZ1026780.1544-NODE-1544-length-14944-cov-6.572167_pt1 | contig 14944 bp, 11 predicted proteins | sample MGYA00380126_ERZ1026780 | MGnify/ENA primary metagenome ERZ1026780 (study PRJEB33269, sample SAMEA4719762) | human gut metagenome | biome: human-associated habitat; feature: organic feature; material: feces | place: Cameroon | collected 2013-10 ... | reverse complement strand
GCGTCCCGGTAGAGGAACGCCCAGCCGGAGCCCGCCACGTCGAGGGCCGCCGCCGGCGCGAGGCCGAGCGGCTTGTCGGCCGTCCCGAAGACGAGATCGCCCAGATACGGCTGGTAGCACCCCGTGAACGAGAGCGCCGACACCTTGTCGCGGACAAAGTAATGCCGCCCGCCGCCCGCCACGCGCAGCGTCCCCTCGCCCGTCACGTCGCCGTAGAACTTGACCCAGCTGCCGTAGTTGTTGAAGCCCGTGCAGAGGTCGAGCGTCGCGCCGGGCTGGATCGAGAGGCGCGTCGCCGCCGAGACGCCGGCCGCCGAACCGATCTGCGCGATCGACGACATCCCGCCCGCGATCTCCAGCACCGCGCCGTCGTAGAGCTGCCAGCGGTAGGTGGACGTGCCGACGCCGTTCGTGAAGGCGAGCGTGCCCTCGTGGACGTAGCCCACGCTTTCCCAGAAAAACGGTACCGACTTGAAGAGGAGCTTCCCCGACCCATACTTGTGCGGGACCTTGTAGGGGTAGTAGTCGCTCGCCCCGTTGTCATCCCACACGAGGGTCCCGCCCTCGATGTCGAGCGAGCAGGGCGAACAGAAGTAGAGGCCCTTGCCACCCACCCGTTGGATGGTCCAGACGTCCCCCGGTTCCCCGGCGGCAAGGATGCCCGCCACGAGCGTGAACTGCTTCGTGTTGTTGCCCGTCTCGTTCGGGTAGGAGCTGCCCGCCGTCAGGTCGTTCGTGACGACCGCCCCGTTCGCGAGGCCGCGCAGGTCGTAGACGCAGTGCAGCGTGAACAGTTCCTCCACCGTGTAGCCCTTCGGCGACTCGGCCCGCCAGTTCGCCGCGTTGGACATGCTACCGCCCGACACCGCGCCGATCCATACGTTCGTGCCGTCTGGGACGATGCTGCCGAACTTGCCGGAGGCCAGCGCCGTTCCCGCCGCCAACGCCACGCCCAGAAGCCAACACCCCGCACGCACCGCTCTCATTCCGCTCATGACCGACCCTCCTTTTTATGAGGCACCATAAAACACGATTAGCCGTAGTGGCAACACTATACCCCCCACCGTCGAGGATGTCAACGGCAAAAGCGGGAAAAGCGGAAAAAGCGCCTCAGCCACCTTCGGGCGGGCGCGCGTCGTCCCCGAACACGTAGAACGTGCCGATGCGCGCGCCGAGCGCCTCCACGGCGGGCGCGAGATCCGCGACGGGCGTCGTCTCGGGCGCGAAGAGGAAGAGCACCGAGACCTTCGCGCCCTGTTCGCCCGTCTTCGCGATGAGCGCGGGCAGTTCGCTCCAGTCCCGGAACGGCGTCGTGCGCGGCTTCAGGACGGGATCCAGCCCCTCGCCGCTCCAGTCCTCCTCGCAGAACACGAACGTGCGCGCGCCATCGGCGGCGACATGGACCTCGAAGGGCTGGAAGATGCGCCCTTCCCGCTTCCGCCACGCCGGGTCGGGCAGGAAGGCGCGGGCGAAGAACTGCCCGTCGGCCCGCCCGTTCAGTTTGATCCCGTGTCCGTCCAGTTCCGCGAAGGCCCGGGCGAGTCCGGCCGCCTGCGCCACCGTCACGCCGGACGCGAAGGCGAGGCGCACATGGACGTCGCGCGTCCGCGCCCGCTCCCTGAGCGCGGCCAGCCGCTGCGCGGCGTTCGTCACCGCGAGCGTCACCACCACGTCCTCCACATGGGGCCGTCCGTCCCACGTCGCCGTCACCTCGAAGAGGTCGCCCGGCGCGCACGTCCGCGCCGCGCCGAAGCGCCCGTAGGTGGCGGACTGGTCGAAGAGGCCGTCGAGCTGGAGGAGCGACGGCGCGTGGTTGTAGAGCGCGAAGACGGCGCAGGGCGTGTTCGTCGCGGCGGCGGGCGCACCCGCCGCGTCCCGCGCGCCGGCCGTCCAGACGACGGGCCGGTCGAGGACCGCGCCCTCCTCCTGCGCACGCGTATCCTTCACGAGCACGGCGAGTCCGCCGCCCGCCGCCGTTCCGTCCAGCGGCTTCACCGTCACCGCGACCTTCTCGCCATACGGCCAGAGCCGCGCCTGGAACGGATCGGCGGCAATGCCGCGCGGCACGCCCGCCCGGTCGAAGGCGGCGGCGATCGCCCCCGGCGACGCCACCGTCACGAGCAGCGATTCGTAGGCGCGGTCGGAAAGCGGGCCGATCGCGAGGAACTCGACCGGTTCGCCCGTCCCGATCCCCGTCGCCTCCGCGAGGAAGCGCACGGCGTGCGCCGCCCTGTCCCACACGACGCCGTCCGGCGCCCTGTTCGCGGCCTTCCAGCGCGCAATCGCGTTCGTCTGCACGGGCGCCCAGTCCGTCGGCACCTTCGTGGCGGCGAACAGGGGCAGGACAAGAAAGGCGGCGAGAAGGGGTTTCAAGGCTCAAGCCCCTTCACGGCGCGCTTGAAGCCCTCGGCGGAACGGGCGATGATCGCCTCGTCCACGCTGCACGAGAGGCGGATGTAGCCGGCCATGCCGAAGCCGCGCCCCGGCACCGCGAGGATGAGCTCCCGCTGGAGCGCGTCCACGAACGCGAGATCGTCGCCGCCCGGCGCCTTCGGGAAGAAGTAGAACGCCCCCTTCGGCATCGTGAAGGCGATGCCCGCGTCCGTCAGGACCTGCGCCATCAGCCGGCGGCGGCGGTCGTAGACGCCGAGGTCCACCGTCTGGTCGAGGAGCTGCGCGGCGAGGCGCTGGCCGATCACCGGCGCGTTCACGAAGCCGAGCGTGCGGTTCGTGAGCGTGATCGCGTTCACGAGCGTCGCGCCGTCCGGCATCGCGGGGTTCACCGCCACGTAGCCGATGCGCTCGCCCGCGAGGGAGAGCGTCTTCGAGAACGAGCCGAGCACGACCGCGTAGGGCGTGAGCGGCATCACCGGCGGCACCACCGCGCCGTCGTAGGCGAACGCGCGGTAGGGCTCGTCGCTCAGGAGGTAGAGCGGACGCGCCGCGTCGCCGAGTTCGGCCGCGCGCCGGGCGTTCACCTCGTTCACGATCGCCGCGAGGCGCTTCAGGTCCTCCTCCGCGTAGATGCACCCCGTCGGGTTGTTCGGCGAGTTGATGAGGAACGCGCGCGTCTTCGGCGTCACCGCCGCCGCCATCGCCTCGAAGTCGGGGCGGAAGCCCTCGTCCGGTTTCGCGGCGATGGCCTTCAGCACGCCGCCGAAGTGTCCGCAGTAGCTGCCGTATTCGACGAAGTACGGGGCGGGGCAGACCACCTCGTCGCCCGGCTCGATCACCGCGCGGAAGAAGCTCACGAGCGCCCCGGCCGCGCCCACCGTCATCACGATGTGGTCCGCCGGCACCGCCGTCGCCTGCTGGCCCGAGAGGTAGCCCGCGATCGCCTCGCGCACGGCGGGGATGCCGGCGTTCGGGCAGTACCCGAGCCCGAGCGGCTTGACCGCCTGCGCGGCGATCTCCTCCAGCACCGCCCTGGTCTTCGCCGGCGGCGGCACGTCCGGATTGCCGAGCGAGAAGTCGCAGACCGCGTCCGCGCCATGCTGTTTCTTGAGTTCGATGCCCTTCTCGAACATCTTGCGGATCCACGACGAACCCGCCATGGACTGTCGAATCTGATTCGTAACCGTTTGCATGGCGCGATTATACCACAAAACCGCAGGCGCGGGCGGGACGCGCGCCGTCGCGTCCGCGCCGCTCAGAAGAGCGTCAGCTGGGAGACGGGGCCGAAGCTGCGGCGGTGTTCGGGACAGGGCCCGAGGCGCTTCAGGGCCTCCAGGTGCGCGGGCGTGGGATAGCCCTTGTGCTGCGCGAAGCCGTAGCCGGGATAGAGGGCGTCCAGGCGCAGGCAGTCCGCATCGCGCGCCGTCTTCGCGAGGATCGACGCCGCCGCGATGAAGAGCGATTTCGCGTCCCCCTTCACGATGTTCCGCGACGGAAACGGCAGCGTCGGCACGGGAAGACCGTCCACGAGGATCGAAAGGCGCAGGCCGGCCCTGGGAGCCCCCACCTTTTCGGCGACGCCCTCCGCCGCGCGGCGCATGGCGAGGTGGGTCGCGCGGAGGATGTTGAGCCGGTCGATCTCCTCCGGTGAGGCGGCGGCGACGCACCAGGTGCAGCCGGGCGTCGAGCGGATCGTCCCGGCCAGGCGTTCGCGCGCGCGGGCCGTGAGCTTCTTCGAGTCGGTGATGTCCTTCCAGGCCCCCGCGAGCAGCGCCTCCGCCTCGGCGAGCGGCACGGTGACGGCCGCCGCGTAGACGCCGCCCGCGAGCGGACCGCGCCCCGCCTCGTCGATGCCCATCACGACATCGCCCGCCGCCCGTTCGTCGTCCAGCGTCGCCATCGTTCATCCCTCCACCACGGCCTTCACCCCGGTCGCCGTCACACCGCGCACGAGGAGGCGCTTCGTCTTCGACGTCTCGCCGCCCTTGAAGGAGACGGCGGACTTCGGGACGCCGAACGCCGCCGCGAGTGTTTCGACCAGCTCCTTGTTCGCCTTGCCGTCCACCGGCGCCGCGCGGATGCGCACCTTCACGGCGTCCCCCAGGAGGCCGTCGAGGCCCGCCTTCGAGGAACGCGGCTGGGCGCGCACGTTCAGGATGACACCCTCTGGGGTTTCCGTCCAATACATCGCGGTTCTCCTTCGTCAGGCGCCTACTCGCGCGTGAAGATGCGGGTCGAGACGACGAGGCCGTCGTCCGTGACGAGGTTCACGAAGAACATGACGGCCCGTGCGGGGACGGGGACGGCGAGGGAGGTCCGCGTCCCGTCGAAGCCGGGGACGGGCGTCGCGGACCACGCGCGCCGTTCGAGGACGGGGTTGGCGTCCTCGGTCGCCAGCAGTTCGGCCCGCGCGACGCGGCGCCCCCCTGCGTCGAACGCGACGCAGAGGCGCCCGTCCCGCACCTCGGCCGCCTTCACCGCCACGAGCGGCGCGCCGCCGCGCAGAAGGTGGTCCGCAAGCGCGGCGATCTCCCTCGGGTCGCCCGCCGGGGGATGCCCGTGCGGCATGCGCAGCTTGAGCGAGAGGATGAGCGGCACGTTTGGGGACAGGGCCTCGTACGAGCGGCGCACGGCGTCGAGCGGATACCAGCGGTCGTTCGTGCCGCAGCACCAGAGGACGGGACGCCGTGTACCCGGCAGATAGTGCCGGGGATCCCAGAGCGCGAGCCACCGCCGGTAGTCCGCCGGCGCGCCCATGTGGTCCCACTGCGGGTTGAGGTCGTACCAGCCGCAACCATAGACGGGCGCCGCGAACACGAAGCGGTCGTCGACGCCCATCACGATGCTCGTGAGGTAGCCGCCCCAGCTGATGCCCGTCAGGCCGACGCGGGCGGGGTCCACCTCGGTGCGCGCCCGCAGGAAGGAATGGCTGCGCATCACCGCCGCGACGGCATGGTAGGTCCACTGGTCCCGGATCGGCTCGTTCACCTGCGCGACGGAACTTCCCCAGCCACTCGGACCCGACCAGGCGTGCGCCGGATGGGGCCGTCCGTCCCGTTCCCCCTGCGGGATCTTGCCGCAGGTGTCCATCGCGATGGCCGCGTACCCCCGGTCGTTCCAGGTCTTCACCCAGCGCGCGAACGCCGTGCCGCCGCCGCCGTGGACCAGCACCATCGCCGGGACCTTCCGCTGCGCCGAAGCCCCCCTCGGGAGGCCCCACCACGCAAACACGCGCGTCGGCCGGCCCCGCCAGGGTTCGCCCTCGATCCAAACCGGCTCCACGCCCGCCACGCGCCCGTACTCGTTCGAGCACGGCACCTCCACGGGAAACGTGCGGGGCGGCTGCGCCCAGGCCACCGCATCCCAGAATGTCCGCGCGCCGTGGTCCGGCGCGCCCGCCGGAACAGTCGCCACCGCCCCCGCGCCGCCCGCGCAGAGCCATGCGGCGAGGGCCAGCAGAACGGCATGCGTCTTCGTCTTCATGTGCGTGTTCCCTTCCTGCATCCCGCAGCGTCCCGTGCGCCTCTTCCGCTCTCGCGCGTCCTCAATCCTGGAAGCGCTCGCGGTTGATCCAGAGACCCAGGGCCGGATTCGGGATGAAGTAGATCTCCTCGCCGTCGACGACGTTGTAGCCGTACTTCAGCTTCGCGGGGTCGTACTTTGCGGCCATCTCGTCGTAGTCGGCGGACTGGAAGCCCACGCCCTCGACTTCGGCCCGCGTGATGTTCTTCACGCAGTAGGTGATCGAGAAGCGCCCGTCCGACGAGCCGTGGATGAGGTGCGCAGCCGCGCCCATGTTCGCGCGCAGGTCCGCGCTCTCGGGCCGGTTGAAGACCTCCAGCGTGTGGAGGCGCCCCCGGTAGCCGTACGTGCGGATGAGCGCGTCGACCGCCTTGTCCTCGCCGAACTGGTGGACGCCCGGCGCGAGGATGATCAGCTCCCCGCCGTCCGCCATCGCCATGCGCGTGCGGTAGACCGCCTTGTTGCCGAGCCAGGTGGACGTGAATTCGGACGGGTCGAGGTACACGACGCACTTCCTGATGCCGTGTTCCACATAGTCGATGTTCTTCCGCTGCGCGAGCTTCACCGCCTCGGTGAGGCAATTCCGACCCTCCCCGATGAAGAGGCCGTGGGAATGGATCTTCCCGCCCGGCGCCGTGTTCACCGTCAGCACCCAGAGGATCGGGCGCCGCGCGACGAAATGCTCGAACGCATAGTCGAAGAGGCGCCGCACGGGCGTGTGGTCGCGCCCCATCGCCTTCTCCATGCCGCACACGGCGCCGATCATGTGCGACTTGTTGATCATGTCGCTGCCGCCCACGCCCACGAAGAGGTTCTTCGCGTGATTCGCCATGCCGATCACCTCGTGCGGGACGACCTGCCCGGGCGAGATGATGAGGTCGTACGTCTCGTCCATGATGCGCCGGTTGACCTCCACGGCGACCGGCTCCTTCCAGAGTCCGTCCGTGATTTCGGCGACGACCTCCGCCGGCACGTCGCCAAGCTTCACCACGTCCGTACGCCACCCGTGGACGATCATCTTCCCGTAGGGGATGTCGGGGAACATGACCTTCCACTGCTCCGCGCTCACGGGCACGTGCGTGCCGAGCGCGGGCATCACGTCCACCTGGACGCCCCGCGCCGCGAGGAGCTTCCAGTACGCGCAGGTGATGAAGCCCGCGTTCGAGTGGTAGCGCGTGAAGTCCGGCGGGATGATCAACGCCTTCCCGTGTGGAAACGCGCGCCCTTCGAGCGACTGGGCGAGCGCGGCGGCGATCTCGTCGTTGGAAAGTCCGGCGTCGGTGGTGGCAGTTTTGAAGATGTCCATAAGTAAGTTCAAAGTTTAAGGTTCAAAGTTTAAGGTCGAAAGAAGAAGATCATTTTCCGGGGAAGAGGGAGTGGATGGCCTTGACCACGCCTTCGCGGGGTTCACAGGCAATGCCGCCCTCCGGCAGAGCCTTAACGCCAGAACCATAGGCGATGACCTTGCCGCCACGGGCGGCGAAGGCCTTGACGGCCTTGGCGATGGTCTTGTCGCTCTTCGCGACGTCGCTGGTGACGACGAGCACGTCAATGTTGTCCATGCGACGCATGAAGATGCCGTCCTTGTCGATGAGCACCAAGTCGAAGTCCTGCTCCCGGGCGAGCGCGAGGGCGGTCTCGGCCGTTGTGACACCGCTAATGCCCTTCGCGAGGAATCCGACGGAGATCGCCCGCGGCTTGCGGGAACGGGCGGGGAACTCGACATCGCTCCCCGTCACGTACTTGAACGCGGCCTTGATGATGTAAAGGGTGCTGTCCCAGTACTCCGGATGCGCCGACGTCACGAACACGCGCCCCTTGCCGTAGGTGCCGCCAACGATTGCCGCGGCGCCATACATGGACTTCTTCTTGTTTAGGCTGCCCTTAAAGGTCGCCTCGGAGTCGAATGTGCCCCAGAGCTCGAAGTTCGCGCCCTCGATCTTGTTCGTGGTGGGCCACATGAAGGGTCCGCCATGGTAGCGCATCACGACCGTCTTGTTCGTGATGTTCAGCGCGGACCGTCCCGCGTCCGTCAACTTGAAGCGCGGGAAGAGCAGGTCGGGCTCCGATCCTTTGGAGTTCCACGGGATGACGTTCGCGCGCTTCCTGGGTCCGTCCATGAGCAGACGGCAACCGGCGCAGGTGCCGATATAGCCACCTCCCTTGCGGATGAAGTCCTTCATCTTCGCGACGCCGTTCGTGCCCAGGCTGTCGAACTCTGCCATGCTGCTGCCGCCGGGCATGACGAGCACGTCGAGCCCGTCGAGTCCGCCTGCACGCACGGACGCGCCGTCGAGGAGCTTCAACTCCATGTCGGGTGATTCTTCGACAAGACGGAACCATTCCACCGCGCCGATGCCCCCCGGCCCCCTGTCGGCGTACACGCCGACCTTGAGCGTCGCCTCGCGCGGCGTCGCATGCGTGGTGGCGTCGACCTTCGTCGTCGAACAGCCGCAGAAAACGGCGACGACAAGGGCAAATCCAAGAACCCGCTTCATTCCAATCTCCTTAAGCCAGACCAAAATGTTCAAGTGCCTTGGCCACGCCGTCCTCGTCGTTCGAGCACGACACGTAGTCCGCCGCAGCCAGAACCTCGGGGGCCGCATTGGCCATCGCGACGCCAACACCGGCCGCCTCGATCATCGTGAGGTCGTTTCCGCCATCGCCGAAGGAGATGCAGTTCGCAAGCGTCAGACCGAGCGATTCCGCAAACCGGCCGAGCGCGACGCCCTTGTGCGCCGTCTTCAGGTTGATCTCGATGTTGTTCCACGTCGAGGACGTGGCCTTGAGCTGGGGGAAGCGCGAGGCGAGCTCCGTTTCGACCGCGTGAAGAGCCTGGATCTCGGGATCATCCAGCCGCGAGAAGAGCATGATCTTCTGCACATCGCCGTCGTCGCGTGTGGACTCGAGATGTGCCTTCAGCTCGGGAACGCCCCTGCGGAAGTCGGCAATCATCTTCACGTAGTGCTCATTCGTGGCGTAGTCCGTGGACTTGTCCTTGAACGCCTGCGTCATCCAGCCCCAGTTATTGCGGTAGCAGTCGTAGATGACATCGTGGTCATCCAGGAGTCGCATCACCTCAAGCGCCGTGTCGAGGGGAATCTCCTCACGTACGAGGGCGGTGTCAGTCTCGCGGTCATAGACCTGCGCGCCGTTGATCGTGATCGCATAGCGCACGAACGGGAGGTCGCGGATGCAGGCGGGCATCATGCCGAAGAAGCGCCCCGTGGTCGGAACCACCAGGGCGCCCTTCTCGGCCGCGCGCGCCAGCGCGGCTCGGTTGACGGACGAGAGCCGCTTCTGGGAGTCCAGAAGCGTCCCGTCCAGGTCAAGTGCGATGATCTTGAGATCAGGCATTGTACGTCGCCGCAGACGTGCTGCCGCCGTGCCCCGTCCAGTTCGTGTGGAAGAACTGCCCGCGCGGCGCGTCCAGGCGCTCGTAGGTGTGCGCGCCGAAGTAGTCGCGCTGCGCCTGGAGAAGGTTCGCCGGCAGGCGCGCCGTCGTGTAGCCGTCGAAATAGCTGAGGGCCGAGGTCATCGCCGGCGCGGGGATGCCGTGCGCGATCGCCGCCGCCGCCACCTGGCGCCACGACGGGACAAGCTTCTCGATCGTCGCCTTGAAGTACGGGTCGAGGAGCAGGTTCGTGAGCTGCGGATTCTTGTCGTACGCCTCCTTGATCTTGCCGAGGAAGACCGAGCGGATGATGCAGCCGCCGCGCCACATGAGCGCGATGCCGCCGTAGTTGAGGTTCCAGTTGTACGTCTTCGCCGCCGTGCGCATGAGCGTGTAGCCCTGCGCGTAGGAGATGATCTTCGAGGCGTAGAGCGCCTGGCGGATCGCCTCCACGAACGCGGTCTTGTCGCCCATGAACGCGGGGATCGTGCGCGCGTAGGCCTGCGCGGCCTCCACGCGGTCGGCCTTCATCGCCGAGAGGCAGCGCGCGAAGACGGCCTCGCCGATGAGCGTGAGGGGTACGCCCTCGTCGAGGGCGGCGATGCCCGTCCACTTGCCCGTGCCCTTCTGCCCGGCCGTGTCGAGGATCTTCTCCACGAGCGGCGAACCGTCGGCGTCCTTGTAGGCGAGGATGTCGCGCGTGATCTCGATGAGGTAGCTGTCGAGTTCCGTCGTGTTCCACTTCTTGAACACCTCGTGCATCTCGTCGTCGGACATCCCGAGCAGGTCGCGCATGAGCTGGTAGCTCTCGCAGATGAGCTGCATGTCGCCGTATTCGATGCCGTTGTGGACCATCTTGACGAAGTGCCCCGCGCCGTTTTCGCCCACCCAGTCGCAGCACGGCGAGCCGTCCTCCACCTTCGCGCAGATCGCCTGGAAGATGTCCTTCACGTACGGCCACGCCGCCGGCGAGCCGCCCGGCATCATCGACGGGCCCTTGAGCGCGCCCTCCTCGCCGCCCGAGACGCCCGTGCCCACGTAGAGGAGGCCCTTCGACTCGACGTACCGCGTGCGGCGGATCGTGTCCGGGAAGTGGCTGTTGCCGCCGTCGATGATGATGTCGCCCGGCTCCAGCACCTTCAGCAGGCTCTCGATCATCGCGTCCACAGCGGCGCCGGCCTTGACCATCAGGAAGACCTTGCGCGGCTTCGCGAGGTTCGCGGCCAGTTCCTCCAGCGAGTGGCAGCCGATGATGTTCCTGCCCTTCGCGCGCCCTTCGACGAAGCGGTCCACCTTCTCGACCGTGCGGTTGTAGCACGCGACGGTGAAGCCCTTCGACTCCATGTTCATGACAAGGTTCTCGCCCATCACGGCGAGGCCGACGAGGCCGATGTCTGCTTTCTGCATGTCGTTTCCCTTTTGGCGTTCAAAATCGTTGCACCGATTATACCACACCCCCTCGTTTTGCGTCCACCCGCACGGGCACGCAGACCGGAAGGGGAGGGACGCACTTCATTGCGTCCGCGCCCCCTGTGCGGACGATTCCCCTCACCTGCGGTCCTGCAACCTGACAAGCTCGACCCGATCCACCCACACGTCGGGCGCCGCCTCGTTCGGGTCGTCGCCGCCCCCCAGGCCGATCCAGAGCGCGTCCCCCGGACGCAACGTCCGCGCGTCGAGCGCGTACCAGCGATACGTCGTCGTCCCCTGCCGCACCTCCTCCCCGTCCGGCACATAGGAGGAAACGACCCGCCGGTAGACCCGGTTGTAGACGCCCATCCGAAAGGGACGCACGCCCGGCGCGCACGCCCCCGTGCGCACGCGCACGCGCGCCTGGTAGACGCCCTCCGCGTCGAGGTCGAGCGAGCGGAAGTCGAGCCAGGCCGTGCAGGGGCCGTCCGCGCCCGGCATCCGGATCGCCCGCCCGTCGCGCGCGGCGGGGTCGTCCACGTAGGCGAAGCGCGTGGCGGGATAGTCGCCCGTCAGGTGCGTCTCCTCCAGAACGAGCCGCCGCGCGCCGGGCGCGGGCGGCGCCTCCTGCGCCGCGAGGGCGCGGAGGCGCGTGGCGAACGCCGTGCGCCCTGCGCGGTCGTCCGCAAGGGCGAGCCCGCCCGGGCGGTCCATCACCGCGACGAGGCGGCGGGCCGCCGCCCGCTCCGCACGCCAGCGCGCCAGATCGACGGCCCGGCGGGAGAGCGACGGCCGCGCCGCCCCGCGCAGGGCGCGCGTGAAGTCGACGGGGATGCGCGCGAGCCGCACGTTCTCCTCCCATGCCGTCCCCGCCACGCGCGCCGCCGCGCGCGCCAGGAACGCATCCGCCCGCACGAGGTCCGCCGTCTCGATGCCCGCCGCATAGACGTTCGCGAAGCATGTCAGCGGGAAGCGCTTCGTGTCGCGCGGCAGGGCGCGGATGAAGTCAAAATACGCCTGGACGTCGGGCGCGGCCGGGCCAAAATGGTCCCGGAAGCAGCGCGCCAGCAGCCTCCCCTCGTCCAGGCCCGGATTCCACATCCACTTCGCGAGCAGCCAGCAGCGGATGTTCGACCACACGTCGTTCGCCCCTCCGCCGTTCGTGAGCGTGAACACCTCCCGCACGCCCTGGTCGCGGAAGAACGCGAGGTTTCCCCGCAGCGCGTCGTAGTTCGGCCAGAGATGCTGGTAGCAGCCGAAGTTCGATGCGTAGTCCCACACGCCCAGCCGGCATCCCCCCGCCGCCCAGACGCCGAAGGCGTGCCGCACGCGGCGGTTTTCGCGCGCCCGGCTCACGGGGATCGGCTTCGCGAAGTCGCACTCGATCGTGCAGACGCACACCTGCACGTTGCGGCGCGGCGCGATCCCCTCCGGCGGACGGCGCGTGTAGGAGTAGGCAAGCGTCTGGATGACGACATCGGGATAACGCGCCTCCACGGCCTCGGCGATCGTGTTCACGAACGCGATCAGCGACCCGCTCCGGGACTTCGCCCGGCGGTCGAGCGCGGCGCAGTCCGGGCATTCGCACGCATTCAGCCAGTCGTTCGGCGAGACCCCGTAGTACCGGATGCCCTTCGGGTAGGACGCCGCGATGCGCGCCAGCACCTTCTCGGTGCAGAGGCGCACGACGTCCGGGTTCGTGAGGCAGAGCTGGGTCCTCACCCTGAGACGGCGCCCGTTCACGAGCGAGAAGTATTCGGGGTGCGCGTCAAACCACGCTTCGGGCGGGAGGAGGCGGTTGAACGTATGGCACATGCCGAGAACGGGATCGAAGCGGAACCGGCTTCCGCCCAGCTTCGCGTCGAAGTCCCGCAGATTGAGCTTGTTGCGTGCCGCAAACGCACGTCCCTCCGCCGAGGACGCACCCCAGTTCTCCGTGCGCAGGGCGAAGGCGGGGCGCTGCGTCTCGTCAAGGTCGCCCGGCACGGAGAAGGCAGCGAGGGCCGGCACGACCTCGAAGCGGGGCGCGTACCACGCACACCCCCCGAAACGCTCCAGCAGCTCGTAGACGCCGTAGAGCGGCCCCCGCCCTTCCCCGCCGAGAATCAGCAGATGCGGCGGCGCGGCCTTCAGGCGAAACCCCTCGTCGCCAAGGTCGCGGGCCGCGCCGGCCGCGCCCAGCAGGCGTTCCGTCTGGCGCGTCTCACCCAGGAGGATGGCGCGCGCGGGAAGCGGCCCGTCGTCCGTCGCGACCGGCAGCGCGACGCCCGTCTGCCGTTCCAGGAACGCGCGCAGCTCGTCGGCCGCATACCGTTCGCACGCCGTCGCCCCGGCGCGCACGACGATCGTCGCGGCGGACGGCGTGCCGCGCGCCGCCAGCACGAGGGGCGGCGGCGCGGCGGCGGCAAGGCGCGCCGCCAACAGGGCGACCGCGACGAGGCGCTTCATAGCCCCGGGAAGTCGAGCGTCGCGAAGTAGTCGCGCAGCGTCTCCGCGCGGCGGATGCACGTCACCGAGCCGTCCGGACGCAGCAGCAGCTCCGCGCTGCGGAGCTTGCCGTTGTACTGGAAGCCCATCGCGTGGCCGTGCGCCCCCGCGTCGTGGAGGACGACGAGGTCGCCGGGCGCGACGACGGGGATGTCGCGCTGGATCGCGAACTTGTCGTTGTTCTCGCAGAGCGAGCCCGTCACGTCGCAGCGCATGAGCGGCACGGCGGGCGTCTCCGTGTAGGCCGTCCCGGCCGGACCGTACTTCGGCACCGAAATGTGGTGGTAGGCGCCGTAGAGCGCGGGACGCATCAGGTTCGACATGCACGCATCGAGCCCCACGTAGGTGCGGTAGGTCTCCTTGACGTGGCGCACGCGCGCGACGAGGTAGCCGTAGGGCCCCGTGATGCAGCGCCCGCACTCCATGTAGAGCTTCAGGTCCGGGTGGCCCTGCGCGCGAAGGTGCGTCCGGTAGGCCGCCTCGATGCCCGCGCCGATCTTCTCCAGCGGCTGCGCCGCCTGGTCCGGACGGTAGGGAATGCCGATGCCGCCGCCGATGTTCACGAAGTCGAACGTGATGCCGACCTTCCGCGAGAGGTCCACCACGCGGTCGAAGAGAAGCGTCGCCGTGTCGATGATGTACTGGGGGTCGAGTTCGTTCGAGGCGACCATCGTGTGGAGGCCGAACCGCCGCACGCCCTTCGCCTTCATCTGCGCGTAGGCGTCGTAGAGCTGTTCGGTCGTGAAGCCGTACTTCGCCTCCTCGGGCTTGCCGATGATCGCGTTCCCGCCCTTGAGCGGCCCGGGATTCCACCGGCAGCACATCAGCCCGGGAAGGCCCCCGCACGCGCGCTCCACCGCCGCGAGGTGCGTGATGTCGTCGAGGTTGACGATCGCGCCCAGCTCCTGCGCCTTGCGGAACTCCTCGTCCGGCGTGTCGTTCGACGTGAACATGATGTCCTCGCCCACGTTGCCCGCCGCCTCGGCAAGCACTAGCTCCGCGAGCGAGGAACAGTCGCTGCCGAAGCCCTCCTCGCGCAGGATCTTCATCAGGTGGGGATTCGGCGTCGCCTTCACCGCGAAATACTCGTGGAATCCAGCATTCCAGGCAAAGGCGTTCTTGAGCCGCCGCGCATTCGCGCGGATGGCCGCCTCGTCATAGATGTGGAACGGCGTCGGATACGTCCGCGCAATCGCCTCAAGCTGGGCGTTCGTAAACGGCAAGGTCTTCATGGTCAAAGTTTTCATGGTCGCCAAAGTCTTCAAATCCTTCATGTCCCGCCAAGCACGCTCCGCCGGTTTCGCATGTTCCGTCAACTTCACACGTTCCGCCAACTTCGCATGTTCCGCCGGCTTCACACGTTCCGCTGGTTTCGCATGTTCCGTCAACTTCACACGCTCCGCCGGTTTCGCATGTTCCGCCGGCTTCACACGTTCCGTCAACTTCGCATATTCCGCCTGCTTCACACGTTCCGCTGGTTTCACATGTTCCGCCTGCTTCACACGTTCCGCTGGTTTCACACGTTCCGCCAACTTCGCATATTCCGCCGACTTCATGCGTTGCGAGTCTAGTGTCATGTCCTGCCAGTATAGCAAATCTCCCCATTACCCGCGCACGCGCATCTGACGAAAAGATTTCTTACGCATATAATTCTCATTGCGTCCGACTCCGGCATCTGGTAGACCCCGAGTTTGACAGTTTGATTTTCAAAAATGTGCTTCTCGCCCAATGGCGACG
>ERZ1026780.1543-NODE-1543-length-14946-cov-7.726210_pt1 | contig 14946 bp, 11 predicted proteins | sample MGYA00380126_ERZ1026780 | MGnify/ENA primary metagenome ERZ1026780 (study PRJEB33269, sample SAMEA4719762) | human gut metagenome | biome: human-associated habitat; feature: organic feature; material: feces | place: Cameroon | collected 2013-10 ... | reverse complement strand
ATGTTTTACAACAGATTTAAAAATGGGGCTGCGCCTATTTTGACACAGCCCCCTGTATGGTAAATCGTCCCGGTTTATAGGGCGACTTTGAAGGTCTTGCCGGCTACGGCCACGATGTATATGCCGTGGTGACCGAGGGCGATTTCTTTGCTTGTTCCGGAATAGGCTGTGCGTCCGGCGAGGTCGTATACTGCCACAGCGGCGTCCGCTTCGGCTCCGTTGATGTGTATGGTGCCGGCCGAGACAAACACGCTTACACTGTTGTCATCGTTGGCAAAGACATCGTCCACGCCGCCCATGTCTTTTTCGACTATATTGCCGAACTTTTTCCACAGTGCGTGTTCTTTGTAAGCCTGAGCCGAACCGGTGGGCACGTACAGCGTTACATCCTGATAGCGGTAGCTTTCGAGGATGTCAACGTTTAGTCCGAACAAGTCGTTGGGGCTATATGGCTTTGCTGTGCGACAGATTATACTTTTAAGGCTTGGGCAGCCGAAGAACACATGGTTGTATATCAACAACGAATATTCCGGATTGTGAGGTTCGATGGTAACTTCTTCCAAGGACTTGCAATTAGCAAATGTTCCGATGGATATTTTGTTTGACTTGATTGTGGCTTTTTTAAGCCCGGTGCAGTTGGCAAATACGAAATTAGCCGCATCAACAAAACTGCCGCCAATGTTCACATCGATTTTCTCCAATCCTTTGCAGCCGTCAAAGGCGTGTTGGCCGAGGGTTACAGTATTCTCAAAGGATAGAGATGCGATTTTATCGCAGCTATAGAATGCATAATCATAGACATCGTCCCTGTTTATAGTAACATTTCCCTCTTTCCCGGGAATACATGCAGTTATCCACGGACTGTTTATGCCGTATGAGAGTATTCCGTCCGAGAAACCATAATACTTTGAATTGGATTTATACTGGCTAATGTTTATGCTACCGGGGGCGATGGCTTTGATGGGTAGTTGTATTGAGCTTGGTATAGTCAAGGATGTCAGATTTGGGTTATTATCGAAGATGTTGTGGAATGTCGCCCTTACATCGTATGTCGTTCCGCCAATGGTAGCCTGTTCGGGGATAATAAAGTCGCCTATGACTTTTTGGGGGTCGGCATATAGTGCGCCACAATGACTGCTGCTATAGAGCTTGCTGTCGTAGGTCAGCCCGCTATCGTCCGAGCCGAGGGTGTTTTCGATGGTGGGTACTTTGCCCCATGCGGCATCATTGGCGTATGCGTCCTTGCTCTCGTAGGGTACTTTGAGAGTGTAGGTCGCTATGTCACCAGTGACGTCGGACAACTCGCCTTCGCATTGTGGAGGCGTGGTGCCCAAAGCATATATCGTTGTATAGCTTTGGTAATGCGTGGGGAACGCCCATTTTCCAACCTTGCTCACTTTCGGGGCAAGGATTATGGTTGATAACCAGTAACAATCGGCGAACATATACTCTCCGACAACTTCGGATTCAATCTTCGCATATTTGAGGTAATAGCATCCCATAAAGACACTGCGTCCGAGTGTGGTGACGGAGGCGGGAACGGTGATTTTGGATAGATGGTAGCACCAGGAGAATGCCGCATAGCCGATTTCGTTAAGTGTGTTGGGAAGAACGACGGAGGTGATATTGCTACCTTGGAAGGCGCGTTCGGCAATGGTGCGCACGCCGTCCGGTACGGCCACGGGGTCGAAGTAGTGTATAGGGCATTTGAGCAGGGTGGCGCCGTCGGCGGTATAGAGGATGCCATCGATGTCCTTGTAGTACCGGCTACCGTCCTCAACGGTAATGCGCTCAAGGCGTGTGTTGTATCCAAGGAACTCCTCGCCGATTTCGCGCACGGTGGCCGGGATGGTGAGCGAAGTAACCTTGTCGCAGTTATAGAATGTTTTGGTGGCGATGCCGGTCACGGTGTAGTCGGCGCCGTTGATGGCAACGATGGACGGAATTACTACGTCGCCGCCTAAGGATTTGTCATAATGGACGGCTTGGCACTCGTGTTTCTCGGCATCGGTAATCATAAAGGTGAATCCTTTTTCGATTGCGTCATTGGAGAATATCCGGCAGTCTTTCCACACATCTGCGGCTCTATAGTCGGCCACAGCAGAGGAGGGCACATATACAACGCCATCGAAGCCATAAGTGAACTTGTTTGTGTAAGTGATTTCGGGCGGCGTGGTGCCTAAGCAGTGGATTTCTTGAACGGTTGCAGGTACTCTACTGCTGTTTAGTGCCTGTACCGAAGCGAAGTAGATAATCTGGTTTAGGCCTGACAATCCGAAGGACCACCCGTCAGGCTCGTTTTTGCAACGGACGTAGGCAGTGGTCAGGCTGGGACATAAGCTGAAAGCCCTATTGGCGCTTTCGAGATTCAAGGGAAGGTCTATGGTCGTCAGGCTCTGACATTTGTAAAAAGCGCCGCGTTGTATTGTCGTTACGGTTGACGGGACTGTGAGCGAGGTGATGGGCGCCTCTTGGAAGGCCTTGCTGTCGATGCGTACAACGGTATAAGTGATGCCGTTATCCGCCACCTTGGCCGGGATGTCAAGCGAGGTGGGGATGGTAGCGGCATCGTAGCCGGTGACCGCGCACTCGTTTTTTTCGCTGTCGATGACGGTGAAGCTGAGACCGCCGCTATCGAAAGCCGACATGGTGGCTGTGGCCAGCAAAGTCGTGATTGTGAGTAATAATTTTTTCATTAAGTGTAAGCGTTAAATGTTAGTGATGGCTAATTAATTATATCGAGTTGGGAATTTGAAAGTTCGACGGGTAGGGCATTGAGGCTCTCGATATAGTCGAGGAGGTCGAAGCGGCCGCGGCGGTCAACGCTCGAGGTGCGGAATACCGGGGGAAGTTCCTCCCAGTATTCGCGCAGTGTCTCGAGGTATTTGGCCGTGACTGTCTTGGCCGCGTTCGACGTCATCTTGTCCAGCTTGGTGAATACTATGGCGAAAGGCACGCCGTTCTCGCCTAACCAGTTCATGAAGTCGAGGTCTATGGCCTGGGGCAGGTGGCGCCCGTCTATCAGCAGGAACAGACACGTCATCTGCGGACGCTTGAGAATATAGCCCTTGATCATTGCTTCGAGGCGGCGGCGGTCATCCTTGCTGCGCCGCGCGTATCCGTAGCCGGGTAGGTCTACGATATACCATGCGTCATCTACGAGGAAGTGGTTGATAAGCATGGTTTTACCGGGGGTGGCGGAGGTCATGGCCAGTGAGCGATTGCCCGTGAGCATATTTATCAGCGAGGACTTGCCTACGTTGGAGCGCCCTATAAAGGCGTACTCGTGCATGGCCGTTTTGGGACATTTATCCACATCGGGGCTACTGGTGACGAAGCATGCTTTGGATATATTCATAGTCAAGACGTTGTCAAGTGGTCGTTTGCAATCTTTTGCAAAGGTAAACATAAACCGCGAACTATTCAAATTCCGTTCTATTTGGCTTGTGCTGTTATATGCGTTATCTCTTTATATGTGTATTTTGCGTATGCCTTGTGCTGATTTGATGATGTATATGCCGCGAGGCAGCTCACCAAGCCGACTCTTGTCGCAACGGCTGCGCACGAGTACTCCTTGGATGTTGTACACATCACAGACGCCGTCATCATCGGTGGTGACATCGTCCACACCACCATCGTTGGATACGGTTACAGCGCATGTTGCGTATGCACCGCCACAGGTCACGTTTATATACGCCGTGCCTTCGGAGATGCCTGTGACAACTCCGTCCGCGCTGACTGTCGCGATGGCAGAGGCAGAGCTGAACCAGACAATGGCTCCGTGTTCGGCGTCGTTGGGTATAATCTCGACAGACAGTTGCGCGGTTTTTCCTATTCCGACAGTAATGTCTGTTTCGTTGAGGCTGAGACCGAGCTGTTCCCTGATATTGACGAATTGGCCCCAGACTGCATCTGCTTTGTATACGGAGGCTGTCCCTATGGGAACATACACTATGCAATCCTCATATCGCCCATAAAAAGAAGTATAATTAAGCGTTGGGGGAGTTATTGCTAAAATCTTTACCTCCATGAGTTTGGGACAAGACGCGAAAGCGCTGTTCCCGATAGATTTTAGACCCTTCCCAAGACGGATTGATGCCAGGTTGGGACAGTTGTTAAAAGCGTTATCCCCAATGGTCTCTATATTGGATAAATCTATGTTCTCAAGGCTGTTACATAGAGCGAACGCCGCATTTTCGATGTTTGTTGCTTTGCCCAGTCTGACTTCGGTTAGATTATTACAACCGACGAATGTATCTTCCTTGATGCTGGTTACTTTGCGTAAAATTATGCTCCTTAGGCTAATGCAGAATGAAAAGCCGGATGTGCCGATGCTCTCGACGTTGTCAAGGTTGATGTTATCGAGTTTCTGGCAGTTGTCAAAAGCGTGTTCGCCGATGGTGGCTACATGAGAAAGGTCTATTGTTTCGAGTGCGAGGCAGTTTTCGAAACACCCGTCTCCGACTGATTTCAGCTTCGGAGATTTAACCGTGGATAGTAGCTTACACCACTTGAAAGCGCTGTCGCCGAGTTCTTCTACTTTCGCGATGTCTACTGCTTTGAGGCTTTCGCATTTGTAGAAGGCATCGTGTCCTATGGATGTGGCGTTGGAGAGGTCGATGTCAGACAAAAGGGTACATTGCTTAAAGGCGTAAGCCCCGATGGTTAGCGCGTTGTTGCCTAATTTGACGACGGATAGGAGCGCGTTTTCCGAGAAGGCGCTGTCATATATGGTTTGTACGGATGGCAGCTCTACTTCAGTGAGATTACATCTCACGAAAGCCCCGTCCCCGATTGTCGTTACTTTGGGAAGTACGATCTTTTTAAGCGAACTGCAATCCGCAAAGGCTCCTATTCCAATCGTAGTTGCATTTCTGAAGTTTATGTTTACAAGGGAGCTACAGCCATTAAAGGCATCGTCACCGATGGTTTCAACACTTTTCATGTCAATGTTTGTGAGAGCAGTACAGTTCCTAAATGCCGCGTGTCCCAGCACTTTGGCCTCTTTAAGGTCGATTTGTGTTAATGCGCTGCAATAAGCGAAAGCCATGGCGCTTATTGTTGACACCTTGCCCATACTGGCACTGACCAATTGTGTGCATTCAGTGAAAGTTGTATTACCTATTGCGGCCACGTTCTTCAAGTCGATGCTTTTCAAGGCAGTACAAGCGTTGAAGGCGCTTTCTCCGATGCTTGTCACATTGCCGAGGTCTATTGCAGCAAGACCCTCGCAACTTACGAACGCATAGCTTTTGATTGTCGCAACATTACCAAGGGCAATGGATTGCAGGTTTTTACAGTAAGCAAAAGCATAGTCGCCGATGCCCGTAACCGAGTATGTCGTGCCATCGTGGGTTACCGATGCCGGAATGGTGATGGTACTGCTTGTATAGTTCGCGTCGCCGTATGTTACATCGCAGGTGTGTTGCTCCTCGGATGTGACTTTGTAATAGATTCCGTCCACGGCAAAGTCATACGCCTTTGCCGATGCAGCCGTCAGCAGTGTTACTGCCAACAAAGCTAAGTGTTTGGTTAGTTGTCTCATATTTGTCGTTTTTAGTATAGTTAAATCTATGGCTTTACTGGTCTGATGCATTGGCCGTAGTACCGGCTAAAGGTGCTATTGTTATAATCTTTGCCGGTTATGCTTTTATTAAAGTAAATAGACCTTGCTCCAACGGGGTTTTCCAAATACAATGAGGATGTCCAATACTTGGCGAAGTCGTTTAGGTCAAGAGCTATACTATATTGTCCGCAGCATGGCATAAATATTGAATTGCCGTTAGGCCCGGTAAGCCGGTAGCCGGTTGTCCCGTTTATCGAAGTCCAAAACCAATTGCACATTAGCCGTAATTCGGTTGCTTCGGTATTGGTAGGCATACGCCATGGCTCGCCGAGGCTCACTGTCGCTGCATCGTCTTCGGGCTTGAGTGTCGTAAGCCCGTCAGTGACGTTATACTTGCTGTAGCTGTCAGATTTTCCACAATAGAATTTGTAGTTCTCGTGACTATAGATTTTCTTCGTTGAAGTTTCTCCCCAGGCATAGTAGTCGCCATATTCTTCTGGTACGTCTGCTCCGAGGTTGCACGTAGCCCATTTGACGCTAAGGCCGAGGTCGATATACATTCCGATTTGCTGGAGTTTGGCGCTGGCCGATGTCAAGCCGTCTTTGGATGAAATCGTGATTGTAGCACTGCGCTCGGTGTCGGTATTGGCTTCGGCCACGCACTTGACGACGATTGTTTCGGGTGCCGGGGCGCTTGGCGATTTTGCCTTGATAGGCGCTGCCGACTTGTCTCCAATCCACCGCAATTGACGAGCGGATGTCTCAGCCTTGTCTACAGCTGCGAGTTCTACTGAGAGCCAGTCTGCATCGGCTTCTACCGAGAGGTCTGACATAGGGAGATTTGTGGTCACGGGTATTGTAAACTCTTTTGCGCTATGCCCGACGCGCAGGTTTTGTCCAACCTCGATACTGGGTGTGACGCCTCTGCGTGTGATGGTAATTGTGGCGGTTTTCCCATAAAGCGTCGTAAGGGAGACGGTCGCCGTCTCGTCCTTGGTGGAATTTGACGGAAGGACGTCTATGCTTACGGCGTCTGTCAGGTATGGCTGTTCCAAAGTCGAGCCGATTGTGACATTGCACCATTCGGCAGACGAGGTTGCGGAGAATGGAATAATCGAGCTGTTATCTATCGTTACAACCGTATTGCCTCCTTCTGCGGCAGAAACAACCTCGGCCTTGGACAAGAGCAAAGCTTCGTCTGTACCCTTGAATGGTTTTTGATACTTGACTTTGGCACCTGTCGCAGATGCTTTACTCGTGCTTATGATACTCTCAACATACAGACGACACCATTCGCCATCAAGATATGTCACATAGCATGTCTTAGGCGTGATTTTTGACGTGCCGCTATATCCGTACTTGGGGATACTTGCGACATCGCTCAACCCAGTAGCGCTGCTTATTACGGTTATGTCGCTGCCAACAAAATTGCCGTCGCGGTCTATGCGCAAGCTTCCGAGGCGTGTGTCTCCGTTGTCCTCGTTGTACATGGTTGTGCTGACCGTACCCACAGGGTCTGTAGTGCCATTGTTGTCAGGAGTGTCAGGCTCATTGTTGCTGCATGCGGTCAACGCTGTTGCCGTCAGCAGCATGATATACTTCGCGTATCGTCTCATAAGATAGTTCGTTTAGTATTTAGGTTGCTCTTTTGCATTCAGTTAGGCTGATTACCAGTTGGTATAGGTGTTGGCCTCGCTCCAATATTGACTGCCGCCTTGTGTGAAAACAACGCGTTCCCCATAGCCATATACATTGACACAATAGCAGTCCTGCCATGTGACGTATAAAACCATGTCGTCGTCTTTTGGAACTAATTTGAACATCCAATAAGAATGTTTGACTGTGGCACAATTATTCCTGCTATTGTAGGATTTGTCGTATATCTCGTCCGCGTCACCTTTGCCGCTGATACTGCCATCTTTTTCTAAGACTATTATATGATTCTTTTCATTGCCCCAATACCCAAGCCAGTACTTGCCATATTCGACGCCGTCAGTGTAGCTGAAAAACAGAACTCCATTTTCGACTTTCCCTTTACATGTTTTTAGTCCATCATCATTCATTTTTATCCGCACTGAGTACCCATCGTCTTTCTTTTGGATTTTGATGTTGCCAATATTGTTGTCCTTTGACGGATACCATACGCCCTCGAAGTCCTGTGCGCTTAGGGGTACTAAACCGATGAGTAATAATAACCCTATTAAAGAGAATCGTTTTAGCTTTGTAATTGAAGCTGTCATATTATGCGTGTGTATTAGTGGATGATAGATTGTCTGAAATATTGCGAGTCTGTTCACTTCACCAATTAGTGTAGGTGTTGTCTTTGAAAAACCAAGAACTTTGTGTAAAGACGACGAGTAAACCTTGCCCGTGCTTATTGACGCAGTAATTGCTCGAAGACTTGCGATATAAAACCATATCGTCCCCTTCAGGAACTAATTTGAATTCCCAGTATGCGTTCTCAATTGTGGCACATTTTTGTCTGCTGTTGTAAGAGCGGTCGTGTATTTGAGATGCGGGGCCGTTAGAACTAAAATTGCCATAATCTTCCCCTACTAATATGCAATCTCTCTCTCCGCGTGAAGTTCCTATCCAGAACTGGCCATATGTTGTCTCTTCAAGAAAATAAAAATGGAGTTCATTACCTATAGCTGTGCCTTTAGATGTCTTTAGGCCGTATGCTTTGGTTTTGTATTGGACAACGTATTCGCCGTTCTCTTTTTTGATTTTGATGTTGCCGATCATACCTTCATCTGAGGACGGATACCATACGCCCTCGAAGTCCTGCGCGTTCGAGCTGACAAAGGCGAAGGCAACGATGATTAGAGCTGTGAATCTGATTAATGCTTTCATTGTGTATTGTGTTTAGATGATTATTTGATTTGTTCTTGATATTCAATATGAGGGCATTTCATAGATTGAGTTTTGGTCGGCATCCGGTCTTGCTTCGGTATAATACACAACACCATTAGTTCCACCGTTTCCGATTGCTTCTCCATGAGGTGCTATGCTTAAAGGAACATCTTCAATAAAATGGTCTTTATCCCAATATGCGTAGATTACTGTTATACGGTCATCTGTTCTGTTTGTCACCTTCAGGGTATAGTCATGCATATATTGAGCCTTATATGTCTTCGGCTGTCCTATCCTTTTTCGGATTTCTACATCGCTGGTTGTGTTATAGTAATCAATGGCAAGATCACACCCTTGTGGTGTTTTAGGACAATTGAGTTTAAACGGTCCTTTGTCGTATTGAGATAGATAAAAAGTTTGCGTTTCTGTAGGCATTACATTTATACCTTTTTTCTGAAAGCCGTATCGGATATAAATCGGTTGTCTGCAATCATTAAGCCGTTTGACGAAGTATTCATCATTCTTTGTATTATGGACTATAGCGAAACATTCTTTGTTTTGACAATTATGGGTGAAAAGCTTGTTTTTGTATTCGTATTTGTTCGCTTGTTGCTGCGGCGGTTGGGCGCTGCGTCTTTGGCTGACTTGTGCATCGGCGATGATGGCTATCAACAGCAAGGAGAGGGTAATGGCCAAAATGTGTTTGATGCGGCTCATTTTGATTGGATGTTTCATTTTGTCTTCTTGAAGGTTACGTATTGGATGTTGTGTTTGGTGTCGAAGGCGTAGTAGTCATCGCCGTCTGCCCATAGCTCGAGGACGCCGTGGTCTGATACGGCCGAGGCGGTGTAGTCCGGCGAGAGTAGTACCAAGCCGTCGTCAAGGGCGAGCAACATTCCTTCGGTGGTGAGTATGAAGTCGTTGATGCGCTTGTCGTGGTTGTATAGCAGTGTCGGCTTCTTGTCTTTCAGTAGCTGATAAATCTTGGTGTCGATAGCAACGTATGTCGCGTTTATGCTTTGCTCGACTTTCCATATAAACTCGGGGAGGCGTGCCACTTCGGTCATAGTGTGCTTCGTGGGATTGACGGCGTATAAGGCCGAGATGTCGGCATACCACGCGAGTACCCAAAATTCTTCGTTGTCTTTGGAAAACAGTGAGTATTCCGGGGTGTCGATAGTGAATAACTCCTCGCGCTTTGCCCCGTGATAGCTCACGATTTTCTGCCCGATTTTGCAAATCATACTGTTTCCGCACGGCACCACATGGTCCACGTGTCCCGAAGTCCATGTAAAGCGCCGGGCCATATCCTTGTTTATCGACAGCAGTGTGTCGCCGAAGCATACGGCAAGGCCGATATTTGGGATGACGAAGCGGGGTAGGGTATCGATGTCGCATTGCTCGGCGGAGAGCAGCAACCGCATTTCAGCCGTGATACGTCCGGACGAGGCGGACTGCATCTTGACTGCCGGCGTTGATTGGTAGGCGGCGAGCCAGTCATTGTAAGACTGTGGCGAAATGTCGGTATTGCCTTGTACGGATATGTCCTCGCCGGAAGTGAAGGATGTCCTTGCGCTGCGTTCTTTGTTCAAATCGATGATTCTTACCGGCTCCTCGAACAGTTCGGCGAGTTCGTCGTTGGACTTGGTGTCGAGCGAGGGCTTGGCTTCCTGCGTCGGAATGGTGGCCAAGTCCATAGCGTGGACATTGGCGTCCAATCGGGCTGCGCCCTCGGTGGCGAGGTAGCGGTCACGTGCGGCTTTACGCATATAGAAGCCGGACATCATGCCTTGATGCATCGAATAGCCGCGGGCAAAATCCTCGGCGTCTTCGCGCCGTATCCGCTCGCGCCTTTCGGCTTCGCGGCGTGCCGCCTCGGCCGCTGCTTCTTCGCGCTCGCGCCGTCTCCGTTCGAAAAAGCTCTCAGATCCGACTTTCGTGTGCGACCCTACATTATTGGGGCGTCCTTTCGCCGGTCTGCGCCGCGATGGGATTCGGATATTAATGTTTGAGCCTTGTCCGAGTCCGGCATTCACTACGCCGCCTTGGCCATCGGGTCTGACAACATTCCTTACGTCAGGATCGCTCATAGACCAAAGCGACTGTCTGGCGGAGCGTGCAAGGGCGCCGGCGTCCACGTCCTGTGCGTTTGCTGTGGTCACTGTCGCACACAGCAATATTGCGGATATGATTAGCGCTTTCATTCCTTCTCGGTTTGTTCGTAGGGTCGGAACCATAATGATAGCTCTACGGGTATTGTCAACCGCTTCTTCTTGCGCTGTACCACTACGTTCACCACTTCGTAGGGTTTGAAGTGGCTGATGGCTTTACTGAAAGATGCATTGTCTGTAATCGGGTAAGAACCGACTTCTACGATGACATCCTTTTTCTTAAGTCCGGCAAGTAGGGCGGCAGACCTATCTTTGCTAAAATCTGTGATGACAACTCCTTGCTCCGGCGACCATTTGTTTTTCTTGAGGAAGATGCTGTCTACCGAGGTGAATCCCACGCCCATAAAGGGCGCGATATAGCATGCTTGTTTTATCGAATCGGCTTGTGCCGGCCATTGCTGGAAATAGAGATCATCGTCAATGCCTTCTTCCAATGCGCGAATATGACTCATATACCACAATTTCGTTAATTGAAAAATATTGAAATGCTTCTTGTCTTTCTTAGCCGGAAAGAATTGATTTTTGCGTGCTTCAATATATTTTCTTTGCCATTCGTGTGGAGTGTATATTCCAAATCTCCATCCTGCCCAATATATATGGTCGTCGGGATTGTAGCGAGTGTATGAAACTTCATCCGTCCAGGATGATTTATTGCTAACTTTACCGTCAATATCGACTTTTTTGCTTTGATAGCTCAATGTCCCATGTAGCAGGTATTTATTGACACGCCGGAAGCGTCCTTCGAGAATCCATACAGTCTTTGACGGCTTCCAAATGGCGTCAAATATGGCATTGAGTCCGATTTCGATGGCCGATGTGGCTATGTTGCCGAGTAATTGCTCTCCAAAGTCTACTTTATTATGCCGGGCTAAGTTGCCTGAAACGATTGAGGCTGCCGTGGATGTCGCGCCGCGCAACAGTCCGAGTGCTTCAGGGTCGATATTCTTCAACTTTTCAGAAGACCAAACGATATACAATGAGTCTTCGGCATAAGGCAATACGAGGCGGGATGTGTCGGTCGGCTCGTACTTGTATTCTAATTCATACACACATTCTCTCTTATACACAATAGTTTGCCCGTTTTTGTAGTCAAAAGTTATAGGGTGTGCCGGCAGATTGTATCTATCGGGCCATATCTTGTCTGAGATCCACGTGCCGTCAAGCCCTTGGTCGGCAGGGACGTAATTGCGGATTTTGACGAGGTGGCCGTAGAGCGTTTGGCTGTGAACGGTATCTTGCAGCAAGTTGAGGCGGCGAATGACCTTTTTCAACTGAATGGTGTCCTGCCTTGATGCAAGTATATTACCTTTGACATACAGCATCTTGGTCTTATTGGCTGCCGTGTCCGCAAACAGATGGTCGTATAGCTCGACTACGGCAATTACGCGGTCATTGCTATTGCGTTTGAGATTGGCCGTGAGCGAATCCACCAATAGCTTGTCAAAGGCGGAGTAATACTTGCCCTTCAGTTGCTTGGAATATTCTAAGAGTCGTATCAGGGGATCTGCCGTATCTCGATAATTAGACTTATGTGCGATGTATTCGCCGACCCATTCGGTGACTTTCTCAAAGGGCTCGGACGGCGGCTTGACATACTCGGTACGTGTTGCACGCCGATTCTTTTTCTTCTTTCGGGGTGGGGCGCCGTATGCTATGCTGATGCAAATTGCTGCTATGGCGACAAGTATGGTATATCTTCCTATGCCGTGTCTTGTAATCATGTCTTTGTCGATTAGGTATTGACATTGTTATAATGGACGTTGCCACTTAGGCTGTACCGGATTATGCGCTGTCGGATATGTCTGTTTTATATTGTGTAGTTGTCAAAAAAAGGCTGCCGTGCCCGCCGTCAGGAATGGGCTGTTTCAAGTATGGATATGCAGCGAGCACGGCAGCCGGGGTTGGAATGGGAATGTGTATCGTGGAGAGAGAGGAGGAAGAGGCGAGAGGAGAATGAGTGGTCTACTTACGCTTACCCCGTAATGACTTATCGGTCTGCGTTATGGTGATAGTATTATCGTGTATAGAATGTGTAGCCGACGTTGATCATAAAATTGCTGTTCTTGATGCCGCTGTTGCACTCCTCGGACATGGCGTTGGTGAGGCCGATTTCGTAGGCGATGCCTGCAGCGTATAGTAGTGAGAGAAGTTTCTTCATTGGGTGGTGTTTTAGGGTAGGAATAATGGGAGGAATGGGAACAATGAGAACTATAGAAGAGTTGGGATAGTGATCAATAGCGTTTGTAGGTCAGGGTGATGGCTTCGCTGAGGGGGATGTTGTGGTAGGAGCCGGTGGTGAGGACGAGGGCATCATCGGTGAGCTCACGGATGTTGTAGGACATAGGCAGGCTGAGGTCTTCCTCGGTGGCGATGAGGTTGAGCTTGTCGCCGCTGACATTCCATGTGCCTTGACCGAAGAGGATGCGGTAGCCGGACTTCACTTCGCGCCAAGTGCCGTCAGAGTTGTACTCGACATAGCCGCGGTATAGGTCGCGTGCGTTGGTAAGGCCGCACATAGTGGCAAAGGCGTCTTCCATTTCTTCGGGCGATACGGATTCGAGTTGCCAGCGCCCTTCGAGTTGCTCGGAGTCGTAAGACTGTTTGTCGTCATCGCTGCATGCGCCCATGACGCAGGTCAGTAGCAGGATGCCTAATAGATGCAGATGTTTCTTCATGTCGTTTGTTTTTTTGATTGGTGAATATTATTGTTGTTTAGTCGTTGTCTGTTGTGCCTGTGGCTTGGCGTTGCCTCGCAGCTTTGTGTGCCTTGTGGCTTGTCCGTCGGTGGCCGATTGACGTTGCAAAGGTATTGCGCGTCACACGGCGTTGTCAATGGTTTTGGCGTTTGCTGTGCGAACCTCCGGGGTTTCTGTGCGAACCACCGCCTTTGCGGTGGCCAAAGTCGCCGTCCCGTACAGGGTAGGGCCTACGCATCGTACCAGAGTCCCCTAAGAGCAAGCCGCGTGTTGCTGCAAATAGTGCGGGTACGGACGAGTGCCGTCGCGGTGGCTTCCGCCCGTACCCGCTATCATCATTGCTGCGTTTCGCGGTTATTCGTAGTCTTCAAGTTGACTCTTTGCTCGAATATCTACTATGGTAGATCTTCCGTATAGTGTAGTAAGTCTTAATTGGGCTTTAAACTCGGTGCCAAAATGCAAAGATTTGTAATTTCTATAACTACTCAGCTCTACGCAATAGCCGTGATTCTCTGTAAGTTTCGCAAAAGCACTGAAACATTGCCCGGTATAGTTGGGGGAATAATAGACGATATTTACTAAAAACGGGATTATTGTGCTATTATCGAAGGTTATGTATGCCGTAGATAGGCCTGGGTTTACGGTTATGCTTTTTTTATTCGGCTTTAACTCTTCATCTATGCCGTAGAAAGGCTTTTGGTACTTGATGTCAGCGCCGATGATTTCTCCGACAGCGTTTTTTATGTAGTTGCAGACGTATATACGGTAGTAGGCAATACACTGCTCATTATAATTATAATAGCTCATCAAATACCCATGACCTGGTGTGACCTTGACTTTCTCCGCCCATCCTTCTGTCATAGGTGGTATGCTTTCGATATTTCCCAGGCCTTTCATACTGCCGAGATCTATAATATAATGTGATGAATATTTATCAAGGCAGAAGTTGTCTGCACCATCTATCCATAAACAACCTTCGAGAACAGTTTTGCTGTCTCCGGCGGCGGCTTCGCTGCGCATGGAGAGTTTGACGGTGCCGGCGGGGTCGGCGACCTCTTTGTCGGGGTTAATGGGATTGGGGTTGTCCGGCTCATCGCCGTTGCTGTCGCCGCAGGCAGGCAGCAGGCACAGGCATAGCATGGCGGCACATGCCGTGTACCAAAGTCTTTTTAAGGCTTTCATAGAGTGTGAGTGCGCGGCCGGCAATCTCCTACGGCCACTGTGTATAGGGTGATGTTAGGGTATAAAAAAGGTGTGGAGATTGAAGTTAAATCTTATTCCCATATCCAAGGCCTTGACGGGAGCCCCATTCCTGTAAATAAGACATCAATCTCCACACCTATGCGTATAACGGGTGCGTGCCTGTATGCACACACGTGTATATGCAAAAATGCGGATGCCATTGTCTTTTATCTTCAGGAATATATCTTAAACCGTCAAGTTTGGGATATGGAAGATAATAGAAAACTACATCTTTTTTGTATTGTATATGCTTTTACAGCCGCATCGCGACTGACGGATAGAGCCTCTGCCCTTGTCCGTTGCAAAGGTATATAAAATTATTTAACAATGCAACATCCTGAGACTGGAAAATTCCGGAAAATTCGGGGGGGGGGGAAGTTTTTAATAATCAGTAAGATAATGATTTTGCGAGATCGCG